>Ga0209514_10007807_pt1 | contig 12456 bp, 12 predicted proteins | sample Subgrocontami58m_FD_187452 | JGI IMG/M metagenome (GOLD analysis project Ga0209514, IMG submission 187452) | Subsurface groundwater microbial communities from S. Glens Falls, New York, USA - GMW37 contaminated, 5.8 m (SPAdes) (version 3) | ecosystem: Environmental > Aquatic > Deep subsurface >...
CTCGCAATGCGGGCAGCCGATCGCCCAGAACAGATAGACATCGACGCGCTCGGCCGCCGCCGCGCCGGTCACGCATGCAGTCAGCACGAGGAGCGCCAGCGCGAGCATGCGCGCGGCGCGGCACATCACCGCTCGCGGCGTGGCCATGGGAGGAAATCCTTCGGCGCTTTCGAGGCGGCGCCAGATGCAATGCTGCCGCGCCGGCCCGAAAGGGGATTGACCGGGATCAACCGCGCGGCGGCGTCCGCCGCCCGGGTTCGTATGCTTCGGCTCAGCGAGCGCCGCCGAAGGGATCCTCCGCGCCGCCCGACACCGCCACCACCGGCGGCTGCGCGCGCTCGTTCACCATCAGCCGGAACACGTCGGGCCGCGCGTAGTGCCCGACCACGTCGAAGTCGTACTTGCCGCGCGCGATCTCGCCCATGTCCAGTTCCGCGGTGAGTATGCACTCGCCCTCGAAGTCCGGGCCCGCGAGCACCTCGCCGAGCGGGCTCACGATGCAGCTTCCGCCGGCGCAGATCACGGTGTCCGGATCGTTGCCCTGGATCGTCGCGTAGTCGGCCGGGAAATCGCGGCGCCGGGCGAACTGGTTGCAGGAGAGCACGAAGCAGCGGCCCTCGAGCGCCACGTGCTGCATGGTCGGCAGCCAGGTCTTGCGCCCGTCGGCGGTGGGCGCGCAGTAGATCTGGATGTTCTTCGCGTACATCGCCGTGCGCAGCAACGGCATGTAGTTCTCCCAGCAGATCACCGCGCCGATCCGTCCCAGCTCCGTGTCGAACACCGGCAGCGTCGATCCGTCGCCGAAGCCCCACACCAGCCGCTCCATGGCGGTGGGCATGAGCTTGCGGTGCTTGCCGAGATAACGGCCCTCCGCGGAGAAGAACAGCACCGTGCAGTAAAGCGTGCCGATGTCGCGCTCGATCACGCCCACGACCAGCCACACCTTGTTCTCGCCTGCGATGTTCGCGAGCGTGTCCACGTGCGGGCCGGGGACAGGGATGGCGGACTCGAAATAGCGCCGGAAGTCCTCGCGGCCCTCGGGCGTGCGCATGCCCACCCGCGCGCCGAAGTCCAGGCCCTTCGGATAGGCGGAGATGAAGGCCTCGGGGAACAGAACCAGGCGTGCGCCCTTGCGGGCCGCGTCCGCGGCGAGCCCGCGCAGCTTTTCGATGGTGCGCGCCGGGTCGAACACCACCGGTGACGCCTGCACTACCGCAGCGACGAAACTTTCCATGCCTTGGCTTCCTCGGGTCATTGTCTTGCGTGGCTCAGCGTGCCACGTTGCGCTGGAACCCGGAGCGTGCGACGACCCCGGGGTTCAAGCGCTTGTCGGGTCCGAAGTCCGAACCCGGCATCGGGAGTGTATGGGCCGACAGGACCCGGCCGCAAGCGGGAGGGTCGGCCCGGCGCGCAAATCTGCGAACCACCCTTCCGCGCCGCGCGCATTTATAATGCGCCGGGCCCCGGCTTCGGGTCCCCAATAATCATAACGGGAGGACACTGTGCACAGATTCACTTCGATGCTGCTGGGCGGCATCTGCCTGTACGCCGCGGCGGCGGGCGTATCCAACGCGAAAGACAACCCCCTCCTTGAGCGCGGGCGCTCGCTGATGGACGGCATCGTCGCCTGCGGCAATTGCCACATGCAGCGCGATCCCAAGGGCAGGCCGATCCCCGATCGGGGCCTGTCCGGCGGGATGAAGTTCGACGACGGTCCGTTCGTCGCCTACGCGCCGAACATCACGCCCGACCGCGCAACGGGAATCGGCGGCTGGACCGACAAGCAGCTCGCGCGCGCGATCCGCGAGGGCGTCCGTCCCGACGGAACGGTGATCGGGCCGCCCATGCCGATTGAGCTGTACCGCGGCATGGCCGACGCGGACCTCAACGCGATCGTCGCCTACCTGCGGGCCGCCCCTCCGGTCGCGAACAAGGTGCCCAAGTCCGAGTACAAGATGAAGCTGCCGCCGAATTACGGCCCGCCGGTCGGCAAGGTCGCCGCGCCGCCGCGCAGCGACCCCGTGCGCTACGGCGCGTATCTCGCGGGTCCGCTCGGGCACTGCCTCGAATGCCACACGCCGATGGTGAAGGGAAGGCGGGATTACGAGCACGGGAAAGGCGCCGGAGGCTTCGTGTTCAAGGGGCCCTGGGGCGCGAGCGTCGCGCGCAATCTCACCCCCCACGAAACCGGCCTCAAAGCCTGGACCGACGCGCAAATCGCGCGGGCGATCCGCGAAGGCGTCAGCCGCGATGGAACCCCGCTCAGGCCGCCGATGGCATTCGCCTGGTATCGCAACATCGGCGACCCGGAAATGAAGGCGCTGATCGCTTTCCTGCGCTCGCTGAAGCCGGTTCCGCTCGGGGACAGCTAGGTCCCCAGGGAGATTCACGAGCCGTCCACGGCCGGGCTATTAGCCCTACTTTATTTAGAGGTATTATTGCCGGTGGGAGTTTTCCCCCGCGCAAGAAGGGGAACGATGGCGGCAGTCGGTCGGCCGGCGCTGTGGGTCGCCGGGGTCTATGGACTGTTCGGGGCGCTCTGGATCTTCCTGAGCGACAGCCTGCTCGCCGCCTTCGTCGCCGATCCCGCCTCGCTCACGCGCTACCAGACCGGCAAGGGCTGGGCCTATGTCCTGATCACCGCGCTGCTGGTCTACGTGCTCGCGCGGCGTGCGCTGCGCCGCAGGGCGCACGTCGAGGACGAACTGCGCAAGAGCGAGGCGCGCTTCCGCACCATCTTCGAAGGCGTCAACGACGCGATCTTCGTGCACGATGCGCAGACCGGGGCCATCGTCGACGTCAATGCCAAGATGACCGAGATGTTCGGCTACAGCCGCGAGGAAGCGCGCTTGCTGAACCCCGCCGACGCCAGCGCCAACACGCCTCCCTATACGCCTGAGGACGCCATGACGTGGATCGCCAAGGCACGCGAGGGCGAATCACCGATGTTCGAATGGCTGGCCAGGAGGCGCGATGGCGCGCTGTTCTGGGTGGAGGTGAGCATGCGGCGCGCCGAGATCGCCGGGCGCGCCTACGTCCTGGTGCTGGCGCGCGACATCGGCGAACGCAAGCGCGCCGAGGCGGAGATCCGCCGTCTCAACGAGCACCTGGAGCGCCGCGTGGCCGAGCGCACCGCCGACCTCGAACGGGCCAACCGCGAGATGGAGTCGTTCTCCTACTCCGTGTCGCACGACCTGCGCGCGCCGCTGCGCGCCATCGGCGGACATGCGAACCTGCTGCTCGAATCGGAGGGCGATTGCGCGGCGCCGGAAGCGCGGGAACACCTCGACCGCATCGTGCACAACGTGGCCAGGATGGAAAGCCTCATCGAAGACATCCTGCAATTCTCGCGGCTCTCGCGCACCGGTTTGAGCACGCGCAGCGTCGATCTCGCATCGGTGGCGCGGGCGTCGCTTCGCGACCTGGACCGTGACTACCGGACGGCGCAGGTGAGCGTCGGGAGCCTGCCGAGCGCCGTCGGCGACGAGGCCATGCTCAGGCAGGTGTTCACCAACCTGATCGGCAACGCGCTCAAGTATTCGTCGAAGACGGAACGGCCCGAGGTCCACGTCGATGCCCGGCAGCAGGACGGCGAGACCGTGTATTTCGTCAAGGACAATGGCGCCGGCTTCGACATGGAGCGCGCGGGCCGGCTGTTCAGCGTCTTCCATCGCCTGCACTCCGAGGCCGAGTTCTCCGGCACCGGCGTCGGGCTGGCGATCGTCAAGCACATCGTCGAGCGGCACGGCGGACGGGTATGGGCCGAGGCGGCGCCTGCGCAGGGGGCGACTTTTTACTTCACGCTCGGGCGGAGTTGATTCAGGATCGTTTGCCCAGCGGGCTTGATTCGCCGTCGCGCAACGTCTACATTCCGCGGACCCCAACGCCGATATTCCAGGAAAGCTGCGCAATGACCAGCCCTCAGCGCGAAATCGAAACCGGTTCGCCGACTCACCCTGTCGTTTCCATCGAGGCGTCCGCGATGGCGCCCTCGGAGTTGTACGTGTTGCTGCGCGACTCGGTCATGCCGCGGCCGATCGCGTGGGTCTCCACGGTGAACGGCGAAGGCAAGACCAATCTGGCGCCGTTCAGCTTCTTCAACGTGGTGAGCCCTTACCCGCCGGTGCTGGGCTTCAGTTGCGGACCACGCAGCGACAACCACAATGCGGCGCTGCGCGTGCCCAAGGACACGCTCCTCAACATCCGAGCCAACGGGGAGTTCGTCGTCAACCTGGTGCCCGAGCGGCTGATGGACGAGATGGTGATGACCTCCGACACGCTGCCTCACGGCCAGAGCGAGTTCGCCCATGCGGGCCTGGTCGAGATCGCTTCCACGGCGGTACGCCCGCCGCGGGTGCAGGGCGTACCGGTGGCCTTCGAATGCCGCCTCTACGACATGCTCGAAGTGGGCGTGAATGTCTGGATCATGGGAACCGTGGTGCAGATCCACGTGGATGCGGCCGTGCATCTGGGCGCCCGGGGCGCGCACGAGCACCGCATCGACCTGCTCGCCTCGACCGAGGACCGTCCCGTGGGACGCCTGGGCCGCGCGAACTACGTGCGGCTCAGGGAGATCGAGACCCGCATGCGCAAGGACGGACCGAACTGAGGATTCCGGCTCGCCGTCGGGTGCGACGGCCGTCTAGTCCCGGCGCCTTTCCTTGCTGTCCTGATCCTTGTCCACATGCCGCCGCGGGCCCGTTGCCGGACCTCCACGCTCGTGATTGGGAAAGTTTCGCGGCACGGCGGCGGCGTTCGCGTTGGCCTGCGATTCGCGGCCCCGGCGAGCCTCCGGACGAGGCGCGCCGTCTTGCGGAGCTTCGCGGCCTGCCCCGGCTTTGCGTCGCGCTTCCGGCTCTGCCGGCTGAGTTGCCGGTGGCGGCACGCTCGCGCTCGGCGGCCTGGGCTGGGCGCCGGCATCGCGTCGCGGTTCTTGTGCGACCGGGGGGATTTGCGCGGGCGGCGGAGCGGCTCGCGACGGCTCGGGCCGGGCGCGCGCGTCGCGCCGCGGTTCTCGTACGACGGGAGGGACTTGTGCGGGCGGCGGAGCGGCTCGTGACGGCTCGGGCCGGGCAACGGCTTCACGCCGGCCTTGGCCGGGGCGGACATCCGCGCGAGGCGCCTGAGGCCCTTCGCGCCGCGGCTCGGCGCGTTCCGTTTTCCAGGCGTCGAATCGCCTCTGCTGCTCGGGATCGCGATAGGCTATTCCCTTGCGGTGCGAAGGATCGTGCTGCCAGGCGCCCGGCCCGCGGTTCACGGGCGCTCCCCGCGCGTCGCCGGCGTTCCGCCGGTTCACGATCACCGTGTTGTAGTAGTAGTTGTTGACATGCACCACGCGAACATGCCGGCGATGCCAGTCGACGGCGCCGAAGAAGAAACCCGCCGAAATGCCGATTCCAGGACCCCATCCCATCGCGTATCCCGGCCGGGCGTAGTAGTCCGGCCAGGGCCGCCAGCGAACAGGCGGATAGGCGGGCCACCACCACGGTCCGTAGACGACCCGCGGATCGTAGTAGGGCACATAGATGATTTGCGGACTTACCGGTACGACGGCGATCGCGCCCGCCTCGGAGACGACCCGGTAGCGGTCGTCCGAGCGAAGCGTGCCCGCGGCCTGCGCTCTCTGGCGCAGGGTCTGCACCGTTTCCATGACCTGCGGCTCCTGCGCGAGGAATGCATCGCCGAGATTGCGCGTCCAATCCAGGTTCTCGTCCATCCAGGAGAGGACCTGGGGAAACGCGACCAGCGATTTCACGCTCGGGTCCCAGTCCTGCTGCGCCACCGCCCTGACCGCATCGTCGCCCTTCAGCCCCGGGTTGGCTTTCGACCAGCGTGCGGCCTCGACCACCTCGATGGGATAGGTGGACGCCATGAGCACCTGGGACAGGAGAGGATCGGGATACAGCGCGATCGGCGCGAGCATCTGGTCGAGTTGCTGCTGCGTGAACGCCGGCTGATTCTGTGCAAGCGCGCTCACTTGCGTGAATCCAAGCGCAAGCGCGAGCGCCAGCGCAAACACTCGAACGAGCGCGTGTTTCGCGAGGGCTTTCATGTGCGCCTCCTTTTCGAAGCTGATATGGCGCTTGGCAGATCGATGCGCCCAGATACTTAGAACGCGCCGGCAGACCTCCCGGTTCACGCAAAAAGTGCAACCGTGTGTAAGGGCGCAAGGGAAACGTAACGCGGCCCGCCGCGGCGAATGCGTGAATGTCGCCTGCGCCCGACAGCACGGTCGCGCAGGGCGCGGCGCTCTACTTCACGCTCGGGTTGGACTGGTTCAGCGTCGTCGCGAGCCACGCCGTGACGATGCGCTGCACGGCTTGCTCGCGACCGTTGTAGAAGTGGTCGCAGTCGGCGACGATTTCCACCGTGCACGCGCCCCGAGCGCACCATCGCGCGGGCCTGCGCGGTGAATTCCTCCACCCGGTCCCGCACCATGGTTCCGGCGCTGCTCGAGCGCTGCACCACGCCTCTGCCTCCGCCGTGCGCCGACAGCAGCACGAGCGCCGGCGTATGCGGATGGTCGGCGACATGGCGCACGGCGAGCATGCCGCCGTTGCTGTGGCCTATCACCACCGGATGCGCGAACCCGCGTGCAGCCAGCCACCGGGCGGCGAGCCGGTTGTCCTCGATGCCTTCCCGGGCGAGCTGGTATGCCCCGCCTTCGGCGATGCGGCTCGCGCGCGTGCTGAGGATGTCGTGTCCGCGGCGGTTGAAGGCGAGGCAGGCAAGTCCCATGCGGGTGAGCGCCGGCGGCAGGAAGCGCATCGCCCCCGTATAGAAGTTCATCGTATTGCCGTGGAACAGCAATGCCGCGCCGGCCGCGGCACCGCCATCAGGCTCGTAATACAGCCCGTCCAGGGGCGCGGTATCGGTCGCGACGGAGACGAGCTCGATGCGCATGATCTCTCTGCGGGGGGCGAGGCGCGCGGCGCAGTTTACCGGATAGCGGACCCCGGAGCATCGGGCAGGCGTAGGATATGCGGGATGCGATCCCGGCGCCGCCAGCCCGCTCGATGAAGTTCAGCCACCTGATTCAGATCAACGATCCGCTGAATCCGCTGATCGATCCGCTGTCGCGCGAGCAGCTCTGGCAGGGGCTCGCGCATCGCGCCGAGAACCCGCTGCCGTTCGTGCTGGGCCTGGACGGATTCCGGATACTCGAGCGCGCGGGCAGTTGGCTCACGCGCGAGCTGCATTTCGGCAAGGTGACGGTGCGCGACCGCGTCACCCTCGAACCGATGCAGCAGGTGCGCTACGAGACCGAGGCGGGAGGCGGCTTGCCCGCGTCGAGCCTGGTGATGACCATAGAAGAACCCGAAGCCGACCTGCTGTTCGTGCGCTTCGAATACGAAACCCTGCGCCGCGAAGGCGACGCGCCGGGCGAAGCGTTCTACAACGCGTTCCTGAAGAAGGCCTACGTCGAGGCCGACATCGACACCATCCGCACCATCCGCCGCTTGGTCGAGGAAAAGCAGCTCGTCGAGACGTCGTTCAAATCGCCTTAGCGGCGGCCCCGCCCCGGGCCCGAGTGATCCAGATCAAGAAGGCCTCTCCCGCGGTCTGGTCCAATCTTATCGAATGCCGCACGCTCAATTCGTCCATTCGAAATCTCCGATCGATCGACCCGTGAGGTAGACCATGAAGTCCCATTTTTTCTCCGCGCTCGTGCGCGTCGCAACCGCGCTGACAGTCCTTGCCATTCTCGCCTCGCCGTCGCTGGCGCAACAGTCCAAGAAGGCCGCCGCCAGGAAAGCTGCCTTCGACGCCTCCGCTTGCTACGCCTGCCACGCGCCCGTCAAGGCCTTCCACGCCGGCGGCAAGCACGCGGCCGTCGGCTGCGATTCCTGCCACGGCGGGATCGACAAGCATCTGGCCGAGTCCAAGGCCCGGCCGACGACCCGCACCGAGCCCGCGGCCTGCGGCGCCTGCCACCAGAAGCAGTACGAGACGATGTACACGATGAACTGGGACAAGACCGCACGCTACGAGAAATCGCAGGCCACGGGTCCTTCGCCGAACCCTGCGTGGGACAAGCTCATGACGCCGCACGGCTTCACGCGCGAGCACAACCTGCCGCGCTCGCACGCCTTCATGGTGCTCGACCAGTACGTGGTGGATCGCGCCTTCGGCGGGCGTTTCGTTCCGAAGGAAGGCTGGCGCTACCTCGCACGGCCGGGCGGCGGCTTCAACGTGTGGGACATGATCACCGACCAGTATCCCGACAACGCCGAGCACAAGGCATTCAAGCCGGGCACCGCCGCCGCGGCCAATCCGGTGTGCCTGTCGTGCAAGACCCAGGACCACATACTCGACTGGGCGTACCTGGGCGACCCGGTCCCGGGCGCCAAGTGGAGCCGGACCTCGAAGGTGGTGGAGATGGCGCGGGACGTGAAGCACGCGCTCAACTGCTTCTACTGCCACGACCCGCATTCGGCCGGGCCGCGCGTCGTGCGCGACGCGCTGATCCAGGCGCTCACCCGGCCGGAGAAGGACACGCTCTGGCACAAGGACGACCGCGGCGCCAAGGTCGAGGTCAAGGACATGGGCGTTCGCGGCTTCACGCGCAAGATCGCCCTGCTCGACCGCTACGATACCAAGCTGCAATGCGGGCAGTGCCACGTCGAATACAACTGCAACCCGGGCACCGACCCGGCGAGCGGCAAGCCCGTGGGCATGGCCGACGCGCGCACGAACCACTTCCCGTTCAAGGACGTGAACCAGATCGCCAAGCATTACACCGACCTCGGGTTCCGCGACTTCAAGCACGGAATCACCGGTGCGCTGCTTTGGAAGGGCCAGCATCCGGACACCGAGAACTACTACGGCTCCAAGCATCAGAGGGCCGGCGTCGAGTGCCACCAGTGCCACATGCCCAAGATGAAGGACGCGAAGACCGGCAAGACCTACACGTCCCACTGGCAGACGAGCCCGCGTCACTACATCAAGCAGACCTGCCTGCAGTGCCACCGCGACTGGAGCGAGAAGCAGGCCCGCTACATCATGGATTCGCTCAACGCGCGCGTGCAGGGAAAGCTGCGCAAGGCGGAGTTCTGGCTGACGCGCATGGTGGACAAGTTCGAGGAGGCCAAGGCCGCCGGCGTCGCCGATTCCGCGCTCGGACCGGTGCGCGAAAAGCACTACGAAGCCCAGATCCATTGGGAATGGTGGACGGCCTCGAACGGCGCCGCGTTCCACAACCCCGACGCGGCGACCGACTCGATAAACAAGTCGATGGGCATCTCGCAGGAGGCGATCAAGATGCTCGAGGAGGCGATCGCCGCCAGGCGCGGCGCCGCCAAGGCCGCGATGGCGGCTGGCGGGAAGTGACTCCCTGGCGCCTCGGGGACAGACCACTTTTCAAGTGGTCTGTCCCCTTTGCGATCGCCCTGCTCTCCGCAGCGGCGGCCCTCGTGACGTTGCACGTCACGGGGGCCTTGCGCACGGACCGGGATCTCGAGGGCGAGCTGCGCGCCCATCTCGACGCGCAGCCGCGCGACGCGAGGGGCTGGGTGATGTACGCGCGGCTTCAGGCCGAGCGCGACCGGTTCGACGAGGCCGCGCAGGCGTATGAACGGGCCATCGCCCTGTCCTCCCGGGTCGCCCGCGACCCCGCCGTATGGTGCGAATATGCGGACGCGCTCGGAATGGCGCGCGGGGGAAGGCTCGAAGGCCGGCCGCGCGAGCTGATCGACCGGGCACTGGCGCTCGATTCCAGGCATCCGAAAGCGCTCGAAATGGCCGGAAGCTCCGAGCACGAGCAGGGCCGCTACGCAGCGGCGCTCGGGTTCTGGCGGCCGCTGCTCGAGCAGCTCCGGCCCGGGACGCGGCGCCACGACGAGCTGGCCGCGGCGATCGCGCGAACCGAGCGCCTTGCGGGAGCGCCGCCGGCCGGCGGGCCGCTTTCATTCTCTTCAACACGGGCCCGATGATGTAATCTTGCGGAAACGCCGCGCATTTCGGCACGACTCACGGGAGCCTCACCCGGAATGGATAGCGACAAGAAGCAGGAAGAGAAGAAGCAGGACGCATCGGCCTCGGTCCGTGTTTCCCTGGACAAGATGTCGGCCTACCTCACCGTTCGTCCGGCGAGCGGGGGAGGCAAGCCGACGGACGAGGCGGAGCTGCTGAAGACCATCGCCGCCGCCGGCGTGGTTCACGGCCTGCTGCCCGCGGAAGTCGCGCGCGCCGCCGCCGAACAGAACGCCGACCAGTTGCCGATCGCGTCGGGCACGCCTTCCGAGAACGGGGAGAACGGGCGACTGGAATTCCTCGTCTCGAAGACGCGCAGCCTGAAGGACGAGGAAATAGACGATGCGCGCAAGGTCGTCGACCTGCACGATCTCGGCGGATTGACCACGGTGAAGCAGGGCGAGCCGCTCATGCGCCGCCATCCGCCCGGGGCGGGCACGCCGGGGCGCGATGTTCTCGGCGGTGAGGTCGCGCCGCATCCGGGCAGGGACGTGCAGTTCAGCCGCAATCTCGAGGGCACCGCTCCAGCGGCCGACGACCCCGACCTGCTGGTCGCGGCCTGCGACGGGCTGCCGGTGTTCAGGCGCGACGGAGTGAGCGTCACCGACGTCCTATCGGTCCAGGACGTCGATCTGTCGGTGGGCAACATCGACTTCAAGGGCTCGGTCACGGTGAAAGGCAGCATCACGAGCGGCATGCACGTGCGCGCCGGCGGCGACATCGTCGTCGGCGACACGATCGAAGCCGCGGTCGTCGATTCCGGCGCCAACATCACCGTCAGGGGCGGCATCACCGGCGCGGGCGCGACCGCCCAGCCGGGCGCGGGCGGCGCGGAGAAGGCGCACGTACGCGCCGCGGGCGAGATCAGGGCCCGCTTCATCGAGAACGCCGTCGTCGGGGCGGACAGCATCCTGGTCGACAACGAGGTGATCCAGAGCGAGTTGACCGCGACCAATCAGGTCATCGTCGGCGGCGGGCGATCGAACAAGAGCGCGATCCGCGGCGGCAACGTGCGCGCGGGCAATCTCGTGCGCACGCCCGTGCTCGGCGCCGATACGGCCAATGAGACCTCGGTCGGGGCGGGCGTCGATCCGAAGCTGGTCGACCGGATGGGAGTGCTCAAGAAGAGCCTCGACGCCGGGGCCGAAGAGCTGATGCAGCTCGTGAAGGTCACCGAAATGCTCGCCAAGCGCCCGGACAAGAAGGAAATGCTCGAGCGGGCGAACAACTCGCTGGCCGCGGCGAGGCAGAAGCTGAAGCAGGAGAAGGAAGAACTGATGACGCTGGAATCGGCCTACGACCAGGTCCTGCACGCGAGGGTCGAGGTGACCCGCGCGATCGAGGGCGTGGCGCGCATCACCCTCGGCCGGCAGACCGTCACGGTCAGCGAGCCGCGCGGGCCCGGCGTGTTCAGGGTCGACGAGGCGACCGGCAAGATCCGCTACGAATAGCAGCCGGCGGCGTCGGCAAAGGATTGCCGACTACCAGTGCAGGGGACGCCCCGGGGAAGCTTCTCAGAGCGCCGCGCGGGGGCGCCAGTGCAGGACGCGGGTCTCGATCAGGAGAAAGACCGCGTTTGCGCAATAGCCGACGACGCCGAGCGTGAAAATGCCGGCGAACATTTCCGGGACATGGAAGGTGCGCTGGTTGTCCAGGATGAAGTAGCCGATACCGCTCGACCCGGCGACCATCTCGGCGACCACCACGACGATCAGCGCGATCGCCAGGCTGATCCGCATACCGGTCAGGATGCTCGGCACGGTGGCCGGGAAAATGATCGATTTCAGGATGTCCCGGCGTGCCAGGCCGAAGGTGCGCCCGGTGTCGACCAGCACGGGGTCGATCCCGATCACGCCGCTGTAGGCGTTCACGAGGATCGGAAACAGGCAACTGAAGAACACCACGAATTCCTTCATGGCGTCGCCGATGCCGAGGAACAGGATCGCGATCGGGATGTACGCGGAACTGGGGATCGGGCGCAGCAGCTCGGTCAGCGGTTCCAGCAGCCCGTACATGAAGCGCGAGGCCCCCATGAGCAGCCCGAGGGGGACCGCGACGACCACCGCCAGGACGTAGCCGATCCCGATGCGGTAGAAGCTCGGCCACAGCTCGCGCAGCATTTCGCCGTTGGCGGTCACGCGATACCACGCCTCGAATATCGCGCTCACGCGCGGCACGCTCGGGGTGTCGACGAGCCCGCTCGCGGTCGTCGCCTCCCAGAGGGCGAGCAGGCAAAGGATGAAAGCGAATCCGGTCCAGCGTCCCTTCATCGCGCCGCCTCCGCCTCGGCCTCGCGCGCCTGCTGGCGCGTGATCGAGACGAACAGCTCGCGTCGCCGCGTGATGAATTCCCCCTGCTCGCGCGATGTGACCTGGTCCCGGGGATGCGCCAGGCCGATCGGGACGTCGAGGTCGACGCGCGCCGGCGCCCCGGCGAGCGCCACCACGCGCGTGGACAGGAACACCGCCTCGTCCACGTCGTGGG
>Ga0209514_10007808_pt1 | contig 12456 bp, 9 predicted proteins | sample Subgrocontami58m_FD_187452 | JGI IMG/M metagenome (GOLD analysis project Ga0209514, IMG submission 187452) | Subsurface groundwater microbial communities from S. Glens Falls, New York, USA - GMW37 contaminated, 5.8 m (SPAdes) (version 3) | ecosystem: Environmental > Aquatic > Deep subsurface >...
AACGGATTCAACCGTAGCAGGGGCGAACGGCCGTTCGCCCCTACAATTGCCGACAAACACAACCGCAACCGATCAATCTGAAAATCCAGGGCAATGGTCACCTGCGCAGCCTCTCACTGTATGGAGCATGGGAAAGAATTATATGAATATTTCCTTCGATGGGTTGTTTACTGCAGGTGGCTCGACAGCTCAGGATTTGGAAAAACTTGAAACGGGTGGTCACGATCCAAATCAGCGTGGGTTTACGGTGCAAAATCTGGAAACCGTCTTTGAAGGGGCGATAGACCCATATTTCAAAGGTCAGGCGAATATCATCTTCCAAATTGATAAAGATGGAGAGTCATTTCTTGAAGTGGAAGAGGCCTATCTGACATCGATGTCACTGCCTTTGAATTTACAAGCAAAGGCAGGCACCTTTTTCACTGAATTTGGCAGGTTGAACCAATTTCATCCACATGCGTGGGATTTTGCAGACCAACCGTTGGTTAATGGTCGATTTTTAAGCCCTGATGGATTAAGAAATCCTGGGGCACGTCTTTCATGGTTGGCCCCCACGAGCAACTATACGGAATTATTTATTGCCGTACAGGACAGTCAGGGAGAAACCGTCCGTAGCTTTAGAAATGAAGATGCCCTTTTTGGACGTGAGGCTGTTGATACACGTGTGAGAAATATGGGAGACATGCTTTATGTTCCGCGTATTGCGACTTCCTTTGACCTTACAGATGAACAGACCATTTTATTGGGTGCATCGGCTGCATTTGGGCCAAATTCGACAGGGACGGATGAAAATACCCTGATTTATGGTCTCGATATGTTCTGGAAGTGGAAGTCAAAATATGCCGCCGGGGGTTTCCCATTCATAACCTGGCAGACAGAGGTTATGGGCAGACGCTTCGAGGCTGGTGCAGATATAAATGCCGAACTGCCGGATGAGGTGATGAATAATTGGGGTACCTATTCCCAGGTTATGTGGGGATTCAAAAAACGATGGGTAGCCGGATTTCGGGGAGATTATGTAGATGGAGAAAAGTATGCAGAAGACCCTTTAAGTTATGAACGCTGGCGGCTTTCTCCCAATCTTACATTTTACCCATCGGAATTTTCAAAAATCAGGCTGCAATATAATTACGATGATATCCTGGAGAATGATAGCACGGAACATTCTGTGTTTCTCCAGTTCGAGTTTTTACTCGGTTCACACGGGGCACATAAGTTTTAAAAACTGCTAACCACAAAGGCCACAGAGAGAAAAACTTTAAAGGGTGGCACGGACAAACTTGTTTGTCCGTGTATAATTTGGGACAATAATGGCTATTAGCTCAGGAGTGCTTTATGAAAATAAAATATCAATTATTCCTCTTTTTATTATTTGTAATAAGTTGTACATCTACCGCCCATGCAAAATTAAATGTTGTTGCTACAACGTCAGATCTGGGCGCTATAGCAAGAGAAATCGGAAAGGATAAAGTTGAAGTAACCAGTCTTGCAAAACCCACAGAAGACCCTCACTTTGTGGATGCAAAACCCAGTTTTATTGTTAAATTGAATAAGGCAGACATGCTTATAGAGGGGGGATTGCATCTGGAAATTGGATGGCTGCCTAACTTAGTTGTTGGTGCGAGAAATCAAAAGATACTTACGGGGAATCCTGGATATCTAATTGCTTCAATGGGAATTCATACATTGGAAGCGCCTGATCCTTCAGCCGATCGCGCCATGGGAGACGTCCACCCCATGGGAAATCCTCATTTCATGCTGGATCCAATAAATGGGAAGATAGTTGCCGCACATATCTGTGACCGGTTGTGCCAGATCGATGCGGCAAATTGTAACTATTACAAGGACAACTTAAAAGATTTTACAAAAAGACTGGACCAGAAATTTTCCGAATGGCAAAAGGCATTAGAGCCTTTTCGTGGGACAAAAATCGTTACCTATCATAAAACGTTTCCTTACTTTGCAAATAGGTTTAATCTGAATGTGGTAGGATCGCTTGAACCAAAGCCGGGAATTCCTCCGTCTCCTACCCATATCAACAGTCTTATTCCCATGATGAAAAATGGAGGAGTAAAACTCATTTTTATAGAACCCTTTCGGGAACGCAAAACGCCGGAATTTGCGGCATCACAAACGGGGGCAAAGATTGTTGTTTTCCCAATCATGGTAGGGGGACAAAAAGAAACAAATGACTATCTAAGCCTTTTTGATTATACTATTAACCAGATTGTATCCGCCCTGAAAACTAAATCGTAAACAATTATGAATACAGACAATTGTATCTCACTGGAAAATGTTGCAATTGGTTATAACGGGAAAGTTCTCCTCAAAGACATTAATTTATCCATAAAAGCCGGAGAATTCATTGTTCTTTTTGGACCGAATGGTTCCGGGAAAACCACGCTGTTTAAGACTATTTTGCGCATTATTCCACCCATTCAAGGCACGATTATTTACGGCGATGGTCAGCCCACACGATTTGGTTATGTACCACAGCGTCAGTACCTGGATGAAATATATCCTTTTATGGCGGAGGAGGTAGTATTGATGGGTACTTTCGGACAGGTACGACCATTTTGCCCTACCCCGAAAACCAATCGTGTTTGGATAGAACAATGTTTAAAGGATGTCGGTATGCTGGACATGAGAAAGAAATTGTTTTCCGAATTATCCGGCGGCCAGAAACAGCGAATACTCATAGCACGTGCGTTGGCTACAAGACCTAATATTCTCCTGCTGGACGAGCCTATTACTGGCGTGGATATCCTTGCACAGAAAATGATTATGGAACTTATCTCACAGTTACACAAAAAGCATCATCTGACGATTGTGATGGTTACCCATGAAATTTATAACATACCAAAATGGACAGATAAAACAATTTGGATTCAGGATAATAAAGTATTGGTTGGTACTACCGTAGAGATGCTTTCACCTTTAAAAACCGATGAAACTCTTCAGAGAGAACCCGTATAGATGGAACAACTATTAGAGATGCTGAGTCCACACTTTCTATTGCGAAATGCCCTTTACGCCGGGCTGATAGTGGGATTTGTATGTCCACAGGTCGGTATATTTTTTGTGCTGCGCCGTATGATTTTATTGGGCATAGCCTTGCCTCAGGTGTCAAATGCCGGTATAACCTTTGCATTTTTATTGTGCACTGTTGGGTGGCATTTTTTCCCGCATATAGAATCTGAAAAAGCAATGGCATTGACAGGTTCCGTGGTATTTACACTAATCGCTATCTTTGCCCTGGCTATTCTCGAACGTAAACGAAAGGGGTTTACTGAAAACCGTATTGGGTTTACTTACGCTCTTGCAGGCGCGGCTTCCATATTATTTGTTTCATGGAATCCATACGGTCAAACAGAAGTGCTTTCCTTGCTCAGAGGAGAGATTGTTTCTATCCCTGATATCTACTTATGGTCAATGCTTGCCATTTACGGCACGATCTTCATTTGTTTAGTTGGTTTCCATCGCAATTTTGTGCTGGTATCGTATGACACAGATATGGCGACCACCCTGGGCAAGAGGGTTATCCTGTGGGACATCCTTCTCTATCTGATTATCGGCATAGTTATCTCTTTCGGAGTAATGACCGTTGGTCCATTGGTCATTTTTGGATTCCTATTGATACCGGCAATTACCGCCAGAATGATCACACGCGGCATCCTGCCTTTTTGCATCGTTTCGTCTGCCATAGGCGCAGCCGCATCTTTTATTGGTTTTTATATTTCATATCGTTTCGATCTTCCGACCGGCCCCACAGACATAGCCATCCTCTGCATAATACTCGTATTACTGTATCTCGGGAAAATTTTAATTCGATTGAAAAGATAGGTTGAAAGATGTCCATTTACCGTTATAATTAGCCAATGTATAGAATATTTATACTATTTTGTAATAACACATTTGTATTTCGTAACAGTTCCCCCCCCTCCCCTAACCCCTCCCACCAGGGGCGGGGGAAAAACGTTTCCTCCCCCTCGATGGGGGAGGTCAGGTGGGGGTGCTGAACTGTTACTGTATTTCATAAAGTAACCAAAGGAGAAGTATAGTGAATCGTATAAAGTTTTTAAGTGTGGTAACTGTTTGCAGCAGCTTATTTGTATCTTTACTGAATTCAACCCATTGTTTTTCTAACGAAGCGGTTGTTACAAGCGAAAGTACGAATACAACTAAAAAAGATAGTCAGTTGAACCCTCTTGATGTTGCGAATGAACAGTATAAACAGGGCTTGAACTATGCGAAATATGGTCTCTATGATGAGGCTATTGATATGTATAAAAAGTCCTTAGTACTAGAACCCGATAACACAGATGCGTACAAAAATATGGGTATTGCTTACTTGCAGCAGGAAAAATATGACGAAGCGATTGAGGCGCTTCAGAAGGTTATAGAACGAAAACCCGAAGACTACGACGCCTGCTACAATCTGGGTACTGCATATTTTGATAAAGGTATCTATGATAAGGCCATTGAAAGCTTTAAAAAGACCCTTCAAATCAGTCCGGATCACAGGTCTACTTACTTCTTGTTGGGAATAGCGTATGCGAAAGTTGGCAAATATGACGATGCAGTGCAGATATTAAAGAAACGTATAGAATTCGACCCAAATCTGGCAACATCCTATTCAAACCTGGGCATAGTATATTCAATGAAGGGATCAGACAAAGAGGCGTTGGCTGAGTTCAAAAAGGCGCTGGACATAGACCCGATCCATGAAAATGCACTTTATAACATAGCCCTTTTGTATGATAAAACAGGAAATATAGATGAAGCCATCCAATATTACAACAGAACGGTCGAAGTTAATATGGGTAATTCAGATGCCCAATATCACCTGGGAAAAAATTATATCAAGAAGAAACAATACGATGATGCGATTACTGCCTTTCAGACAGCCGTAATGTCGAACCCAACTAATATAGAGATTTATAATGATATTGGCAACGCCTACAAGGCTAAAGGGATGAGCAAGGATGCCGAGGGTTATTTCTCCTTGTACAAAAAACAAAAAAAAGTCCGGTAAGGTGAAATAATATAGAGTTAGAAAGTCCCCTCTTGGGAGGGGATTTAGGGGTGAGTAACGCGGTAATTCGTGAAATATTCACTGAGATTTCACGACCAAGGGACCCACCCCATAAGCGCTAACTTAAAATGACGGATCAATTTAACCGTGTATTGAATAACACCTCCCCATTTCTCCCCCTCAGGAGGGGGACAGGGGGAGGCGATATTCGATATTGGAATCCTCATAAAAAGTAATAGCACTATCCCAACCTGATAAAAAAATATCAAAAACAACTTAGCGCTTATGGGGTTTTATCCCCCACCCAATGCTGTAACAAACGCTTCACATTAAAACATCTCTGCCAATTTTTTTGAAATCACGGTAAGATTTTTATCTTTGGTCAGGAATTCTACCTCGTGCGGGTGTACTTTTAAGTCAATAAGTATTTCCTTTATCCTCTTCCATCCAGATTCCCGCTTTTTATCACTCGTTTCCACATATAAATTTGATACTAACTCTCCCAACTTCTGGATCAGGCGAAGATCTTTGTTTTCATAAAAACGCCTGATAACCTTTTGTTGGTAAGGAGTGTATCCCTTTTCTTCCTTCTGATCCATGAGATCTCTCCATTTTGTATTATTTAATGTTTATGAAATTTTAAATTAGGCTGCCTTCGGCAGCGACTTTTAAGCTCCCCTCTAGAAAGAGGGGCTGGGGGTGTGTTGCGGCGGTACAGACTCTACACACCCCTTTATCGTTCGACTGAGCTCACGACGAAGTCCCCTCTTTCTAGAGGGGAGCTTATACAAGATTGAAATTCCTATACATTAAAATAGAGATTCTTCGTCGTTTCTCTCCTCAGAATGACAAATGCTGTTATTCTGAGCGGAAGCGAAGAATCTAATCTAATGCACAGAGATTTCAAACGATTAGCATAACCGTATCGGCTGCGTAAATAATAAAGTGCAGAAATGCAGCCAGTTTGATACCACAAAAAGTAATTACTTCTGAAATTATATGTGAATATAGTAAAAGTGTCAAAGCAACTTTTACTGATACAACTGCTTCCAGTCGCAGTATTCCGTCCTTGACGTATGTAAAAATAAGGATATAATCCACGAAATCCGAAGCTTATTTAATACTAATTTAATGTAGGGGTTGAAGATTTTCAACCCTTACATCCCCTAATAATTATTTAAAAAGGACCGGTATCGTATGCTAAAAGAAAAGATTGGATTCATTGGCGGTGGAAAGATGGGAGAGGCCCTCTGCAAGGGCATCATTAATGCAAAATTGAGTGAAGCCGGCAATATCATGGTTAGTGATGTGGTTGTAGAACGATGCAAACTCTTAAGTAAGGAAATCGGTATAAAAACCACCCAGTACAACAAAGACGTTGCATCATTTGCCGATGTTATTATATTAGCCGTTAAGCCGCAAATGATGGGCGAAGTGCTTGACCAGCTAAAGAATGATATTACCAGCCGCCACTTAGTGGTGTCCATTGCTGCAGGTATACCGATACGATTTATTGAATCCAGACTACAGGCAGGTGTTCGAATCATTCGTGTCATGCCCAATACCCCATGTTTGATAGGTGTTTCAGCAACAGCATTTGCCCTGGGCAAGTCTGCAAATGACGCCGATGGGCAGTTGGTTCATAATTTATTTAATGCCGTTGGAAAGGTGTTCCGGCTGGATGAGAAGTACCTTGACGCCGTAACAGGTCTGAGCGGAAGCGGTCCTGCATACGTCTATATGTTTATCGAGGCATTATCTGATGGGGGAGTCAAGATGGGTTTGCCAAGAGATGTAGCTACCGTCCTCGCGGCACAGACCGTGATGGGGTCAGCAAAGATGGTATTGGAAACGGGGCAACACCCCGCTCAATTGAAGGATGCCGTGACGTCGCCAGGAGGGACTACCATTGAAGGGCTCAGCAAGCTGGAAGATTACGGTTTCAAATCCGCCGTTATAAACGCCGTAGAAGCCGCTACCTTGAAATCGAAGAAATTGGGCGAGTTATTATAAAATATTTATTGGACGCAGATAAACACTGATTGTTTATTAATGTAAGGGTTTAAGATTTTAAACCCCTACAGATATCTGTACTACAATCCATCAACTTCTTGTTTTTTCTGCTCGTTTTTCAAAATGCATAACCGTAAGGCATAGATTAGATGAGGCTTACGTAAAGTTTGGAGCATTGGGTTTTTTGTCATTTGAATTTGTTTCGTATTTCGAATTTGGTTGCGGCCAAAGGCCGCGCTAGGTAAATCTGTGTCCGAATTAAATTAACATGTTGATAAATAAAATAGACAAACACAAAGTCGAGCTTGCCGTAAACACCTTAAGAATGCTTTCCGCTGATGCCATAGAGAAGGCGCAGTCTGGTCATCCCGGCCTTCCTATGGGATTTGCCGACATCGCATTCGTTCTCTGGATGCAATTTCTGCAATTTAATCCCCAAAATCCCAGGTGGCCAAATCGTGACCGTTTCATCCTATCAGCAGGACATGGTTCCATGCTGCTGTATTCTCTGTTAAATCTCTTTGGGTACGATTTGTCTTTAGATGACATAAAACAATTCCGGCAATTTGGAAGTAAAACACCTGGCCACCCTGAATATGGGCATACCCCTGGAGTGGAAGCTACCACAGGGCCTTTGGGGCAGGGGTTTGCCAATGGGGTGGGTATGGCGCTAGCGGCACGACTAATGGCAAAACGATTCAATACAGGAGATGCGAAGATTATCGATCATTATATTTACGGCGTAGTGAGTGATGGCGATCTGATGGAAGGAATAACCTCAGAAGCCGCATCGTTTGCCGGGCACCTTGGCCTTGCCAATATAATTTACATTTACGATTGTAACCAAATTACCATCGAAGGGAGGACGTCTCTTACTTTTACGGAAGATGTGGCAAAACGGTTTGATGCCTACCACTGGCGTGTTTTCGAGATTGATGGACATAACCATACTGAAATTGCCGAAGCTATCGAGTCGGCACAGAATGAAATAGAGAAACCCTCGCTCATTATTGCTAAAACGCATATCGGTAAGGGAAGTCCCAATAAACAGGATACAGCCGCCATTCACGGCGAACCGCTGGGAGCTAAAGAACTTGAATTAACGAAAGAGAGTCTCGGCTGGCCGAAAGATAAGACTTTTTATATCCCGGAAGAAGTAAAGCATCTTTGCCAGAGCCGTGTGGCCGAACTAAAAGAGGAATACGAGAACTGGCAGGCGCAATTTAAGAAATATATCAGAGAAGACACGAATAGGTCTCGGTTGTGGGATACCTGCTTTAAAAAAGAGATCCCTGTCGATCTGGAATCTGAATTATTGAAAACTATCAAGAAAGACTCGATAGCCACCCGCTCAGCTTCCGGGGAGATGATGCAAGTAATTGCACAACGAATACCTGGTTTTATGGGTGGTTCTGCCGACCTTTGCCCATCTACAAAGACCTACATCAAAAACTCCTCTTCAATTGACAAAAATAAATTTAACGGCAGGAACATTCATTTTGGAGTCAGGGAGCATGCCATGGGGGGTATTTTAAATGGTATGGCGCTTTATGGGGGTATCATTCCCTTTGGCTCGACGTTTCTGGTATTTTCGGACTACATGCGGCCTTCCATCCGACTTGCCGCAATGATGAAGATACAGGTAATTTATATATTTACCCACGATAGTATTTTGTTGGGAGAAGATGGCCCTACCCACCAACCTGTTGAACATCTGCCATCACTGCGATTGATTCCCAATCTGCTTGTGATAAGGCCATCAGATGCCACAGAAACAGCATCTGCATGGATAGTAGCGCTGAACCACAAAATCGGCCCCACGGCATTAATTCTATCCCGTCAGGATATTCCGGTAATTAACCGTTCAGTCTATCCATCACAAAACCATTTGAAATTCGGTGCTTATGTATTAAAAGATTCAGAGGGTGACCCTGACATCATACTCCTGGCGTCAGGCTCTGAAGTTCACATTGCCCTTGAAGCCACATTACAGCTACAAGAGAAAGGGGTCAGGACTAGGCTCGTCAGCGTGCCGAGTTTTGAGTTATTTCGGTTAAATTCCGGTGAATATAAGAATAGCATACTTCCACCAGCATGTAAGAAACGTGTGGCTATTGAAGCCGCCGCCTCAAGCGATTGGTATGAGTTTGTCGGTTTGGACGGTCTTATTATTGGTGTTGACCGGTATGGCGCCTCAGCGCCAACGAAAGTGATAGCTGAACACTACGGCTTTGCGGCAAAAAATATTTTACATGAGATTAACAAAAAATGGGGTCTGTAGAAAAACAAGAATATAAAAACCACTGAGACACCGAGAGCACAGAGAAAAGTAAGGAATTTTAATTTTCCCAAACATCCATTTATAATTTAAAAAAGATTTTTCATAATCAGGGTGTCATACGTATGGATTATGCTTGACCACAAAAATTTACGATGTATATTGTTTGCAGTTTATTAGCCAGCAAAATAGGCGCATTTATCGGATTAATATATTTATTAAACTTGTCCTCGTGAAAACGGGGAAAGGAGAACCTATGCCAAATTACTGGATGATTACCAATCGTAATGTAAAGAAAAATGGCTTCGGCGATGATCTTGCACCGATGACTTATTGGAGCAGTGATAAAGGACCCCTTGATAATTTTAAAAATTGGAAGAAGGAATCAGATGAGGGATTTAAATTGAAACTGATTGGTGTTGCTGATAAATTTCCTTTTAAAGTAGCGGAAAAGCACGAAGAGCAGAAACACGTTTGTATCTTTATTCATGGATTCGACAACACTTGGGAAGATGCCGCAAGGAGATATGAATCACTGAATGCAAAATTGTTTGAAGGTGAACAGGGTATGGGTATTTGTGTCCTGTTTAATTGGCCGTCGAACGGATCGGTAATTGGGTACTATCCGGACCGTATAGATGCCCGTAAATCTGCACAGGATCTTTCTGAGGTTTTGAACGCCCTTTATGATTGGTTGCAGAAAAGACAGATTGACACTATGAAAGAGAAAGACCCAACAAAATCTTGCCGGGCAAAGACCTCGGTGATTGCTCATAGCATGGGCAATTACGTGCTTCAGAATGCCATGCAATATACCTGGACGCGGAAGAACCAGCCGCTTCTCGTATCTCTCATTAACCAGTTATTGATGGTCGCGGCGGATGTGGATAACGATCTCTTTAAGTGTGGAGAAGGGACGGATAAAAGCGACGGAGATGCAATAGCAAACCTCACCTATCGGGTCACGGCTCTTTACACGGGTCTGGATACTGTTCTTGGAATGTCGGCGGGATTAAAACACTTTGGTAAACGCCGTCTTGGTCGAAGCGGATTGGATCGTTCATATCCGATTCCTGTCAATGTCTGGGATATAGACTGTACCTCTTTTTTAAAAAAAGCAAGTAATGTCCATTCTGCTTATTTCGAGAACCCGGACACATTAAACCTCATGCGAAAAATTCTGCGCGGGGTTGACAGGAAAGTTATAACTCATGATTTGTCTGAAATCTAGCATCTCCACTCCGTCCATATGATTGCAAATTATTGATAAAATTATTACCTCGCAGAATAAACGTCAAAAGTAATGCCTAATTTCGTTATCCAGAAGCATAAGGCAACACATCTTCATTTTGATTTCCGGTTGGAAATGGATGGCGTGCTGAAGAGCTGGGCTGTGCCAAAAGGACTGCCAGAAGAGCCAAGTATCAAAAGGCTTGCTGTAGCCGTCGAAGATCATTCGCTTGATTACATCGACTTCGAGGGTGTAATTCCCGAAGGATATTATGGGGCTGGTGTCGTAGAGGTGTGGGATAAGGGAGAATATGAGCTAGAATCCAGGGAAAAGGACCAGATTGTATTTCATCTTGCAGGGAAGAGGATACAAGGGTGGTATGCCCTGATCCATACAAACGACAAAAACTGGCTTATCTTCAAACTGAAAAAAATTTGAGTTAAGGAGTTTCAAAGTTTCTTTTATAAGGTTCGGCGAAGTACAAGGAACAGATGAACACACCCCTAGCCCCTCTTTCTAGAGGGGAGATACGGCATTTCCCTTCTAAAAAGAGGGGACTTCGTCGTGAGCGCTCAGTCGAACGATAAAGGGGTGTGTAATATGGTTTTTATATGATAAAAAGTCGTTTAGAGAAAATACTGCCCCTCATTATTATCCTTATTTCCATTCTTTTGTATCTTAATACACTTCCTAACACCTTTGTTTATGACGATGCATACGTCATTACTGAAAATTATTTCATCAAATCCTGGGGAAATCTGCCAAAGCTGTTTACTAAAGATTATTTACCTTTTTCAGGAGAACTCAGCTACCGACCGGTCGTCACTTTGACGTATTTTTTCGATTATGCCATCTGGCGGCTGAATCCGCTGGGTTATCACCTTACCAATATCATATTACACACCGTCAATGTGTTTTTATTCTACCTTTTTATAAAGAATATTTTTAGGACACATACCCCCGCCGTTCTTGCCACCTTATTGTTCCTGTCCCACCCACTTCTTACGGAAACAGTCAATGCGGTTTGTTACCGGGAAGATATCCTTGCATCCATCTTCTTTCTTTTGTCATTTCTATACTTTACAAAATTACGCATCCCTTTCTCCGGAAGTGGAAACCCGATACAACGAACACATACACGTTTAATCCCCTCTTACACCATCTCCTGTGGCTCTTATTGTCTGGCGCTCTTCTCAAAAGAGATGGCAATTACGCTTCCTATCCTCCTCGTTTTGTTTGACCTTTTATACCCCCGTCAAGGCAAATTCAAGGAATCATCCGCCATCCTCGGCCTGACGAAGGTAAAGAGGTGTATACTCTTTTACTCAGGATATATTGTAGTTACGGGCTTTTATCTTTTCATCAGATTCGTTGCATTTAAAAACACATTTAAAATAATAGACGTCTACCCAACGAATATTTATACCATGACAAAGGTTGTCGCATCATATCTGAAACTCCTGTTTATACCTTTAAATCTCAATGCAGACTATTATATACCTGATATTCGGGGCATAAGTCTTTCCTTTATTCTATCATCTTTATTCATTGCCTCTGCCTGTATTATCATAATACGGCTTTATAAGAAGAACAAACTCACGACCTTCTTTGGTGCATGGTTTTTCATCACACTGTTACCTGTGCTTGGCATTGTACCCATTGGGAATATCATGGCAGAAAGATATTTGTATCTCCCAATAGCAGGGGTTTGCGGAATTGCAGGCTCTATCGTAACAAACTCTGTATTCAGGAAAAAAGGTGTAATAATTTTTGGAATAATTCTTTTGAGTATGCAGATTGGCGTAATATGGAGAAATGGCGTGTGGCAAAACGATACCACTTTGTGGTTTTATACGTACCAAAGAGAGCCTAACAGCGCCCGCGCTTGCAGCAATTTAG
>Ga0209514_10007810_pt1 | contig 12456 bp, 11 predicted proteins | sample Subgrocontami58m_FD_187452 | JGI IMG/M metagenome (GOLD analysis project Ga0209514, IMG submission 187452) | Subsurface groundwater microbial communities from S. Glens Falls, New York, USA - GMW37 contaminated, 5.8 m (SPAdes) (version 3) | ecosystem: Environmental > Aquatic > Deep subsurface >...
CTGGTCGTGATCGTGATCTACCTCATCGGCGGCGCGCTGATGGACGCGCTCGGCTTCCTGGTGGTGACGATCCCGATCTTCTTCCCTCTCGCCGCGGCGCTCGGCTACGACCCGGTGTGGTACACCGTGGTGTTGACCATCGTCACCACGATGGGGGCGGTCACGCCGCCGGTGGGCGTCAACGTGTTCATCGTCCACGGCCTCGCCCCGGACATTCCGATGTATACGATCTTCCGCGGCGTCGGCTACTTCATGCTCGCGTACCTCCTATGCCTCGCCCTGATGTACTTCTTCCCCGCGACGGTGCTCTTCCTGCCCAACGCCCTGCTCGGCTGAGGCAAGCGATGGCGGCGCTTCCGGGTCGTGGAGAAGTCATATGAGCCACCCTGCGGTTGCCGCGCTCGGAGCGGGTCGCATGGGGCGCGGCATCGCCCTGGCGTTTGCCTGCGCCGGGCAGAGCGTGGTCCTCGTCGACGCCAAGGAACGCAGCCAGGGCGACTTCGAGCGGCTGCGTGGCGAGGCGCTGCGGGACATCGAGAAACAGATCGCGGTGCTGGTCGATCTCGATTTCATTCCCGGCCCGGCGATGCACAGGATCCTGGCGCGAATCGACGTCTGCAATCGCGAAGCCGCCTCCGGGTACCTCCCGCACGTGGACCTGCTTTTCGAAGGCGTCCCGGAGGTCATGGAGGCAAAGTCCGAGGCGCTCGGCTTTGCAGCCCGGTGGCTGCCGGAGGAAACGGTTGTTGCGTCGACTTCCTCCACCTTCCTGTCCACCGCGCTTGCCGGGATGGTGCCCAACCCACGGCGCTTTCTGAATGCCCATTGGCTCAATCCCGCCCATCTCATCCCCCTGGTCGAGCTCTCGCCGCATCCGGGCACGGATCCGCGGGTGACGCAGCGCCTGCAGGCAATGCTCGAGGGAATCGGCAAGGTCACTGTCCTGTGCGGTCCCATTCCCGGGTACATCATCCCGCGCATGCAGGTGCTGATCATGAACGAGGCTGCGCGGATGATCGAGGAGGGCGTGGCGACTGCCGAAGACATCGATCGCGCCACGCGGTACGGGTTCGGTATCCGCTATGCGGCGATGGGGGTGGTCGAATTCATCGACGTGGGAGGAAACGACATCCTCTATTACGCAAGCCGCTACCTGAGCGGGGCGCTCGCCGATCAGCGCTACACCAGTCCGGAGATCATCGGCCGCTACATGGCGCAAGGGCGAAACGGCATCGGCAGCGGCAAGGGTTTCTACGACTGGGCCGACAAGGACATCGGGGAGTATCGACGACAGAGCACGGCCCGGCTGCTGGAACTCCTGCGAATCGCCAACAAGCTGCCGGTCATTGCCGATTGAGGATGCAGCAGGGTCAAGGCCGCCGCCACGCCCACTTCGAGCGCAGCTACATCGAGATCGATCCTTCGCGGAATTCCGTGCGGTCGAGCCACGCGTTGACCAGCACCGGCTTGCCGCTCGCCGCGGCGGCGCGCGCGTCGGCGAGCACTCCAGGCACCCCAGCCATCGAATGCACGCGCAGGCCGGTCGCGCCGAATCCCGCGACCACGTCGTCGTAGGCCGAGCGCGCGAGCACGGTGGCGACGTCGTCCTTGAGCATCTTCACCTGTTCGCGGGCGATCTGGGTCCAGCCGGCGTCGTTGCCGACGACTGCGATGACCGGGATGCGGTGGCGCACGAAGGTATCGAACTCGGTCATGCCGTAGCCGCATGCGCCGTCGCCGTAGACGATCCAGACTTCCGATTGCGGGCGACACAGCTTCGCGCCGAGCGCGAAGCCGGCACCCACGCCCAGGGTGCCGAACACGCCGGGGTCGAGCCAGGAGAGCGGGCTGCGCGGGTGCAGGACGTAGGAAGCGGTCGCGACGAAATCGCCGCCGTCGGCGACGAATACCGCGTCGTCGGCGGCAGCGGCGTCGATTTCGCGGCAGAGCGCGATCGGGTTGACGTGCTCGCCCATCGCCGCGGCCTGCTCGTCGATCTCGGCTTCGCGCGCCTGGTCGCGCGCGCGCAGTTGCGCGATCCAGCTTTCGTGCGTTGCGCCTGAATCCGATGCGGCGGCGAGCTTTTGCAGGAACAGGCCTGCGTCGCCGATGGCGGCGATCGTGGGGCGGCGGTTCAGGCGCGCATCGCGCGCGCTGCGGTTGGCAGCGATCAGCTTGCTCGAGCGGCGGATGTGCCGGCCGTAGTCGAGCCGGAAATCGCACGGGACGCCGGCCAGCACGACGCAATCGGATTCGCGCAGCGCCTGGCGCCGCTGGTGGCGCATCTGGAGCGCATGCTCGCGGCCGAGCAGCCCGCGCGCCATGCCCGAGAGGTACGCCGGAATGCCCAGGCGTTCCACGGCTTCGGCGACTGCGAAGGCGTCGCCCCCGGCGAGCGCCTGGCTGCCGATCACGAGCAGCGGCCGCTCGGCGCGGGCGAGCGCGCGCGCCGCAGCGTCGATGCTCGACTGCGCGGGCGCTTCGGCGACGACGGTGCGAGGCCGCAAGGTGATCGGGTCGCGGCTGCCGGTCAGCATCTTCTCGACGTGCCGGCGCAAGTAGTAGCCGACGAAGCGGTCGGCGAGCGAAGTGCCCTTGCCGGCCGCGCCCGCGTACCACTCGCGTATCGTCGCCTCCTCGTACAGCAGGTCCACGGGGCACTCGACGAACACGGGCCCGGGAACGCCCTCGCGCGCGACGGCGAAGGCTTCGGTGACGGCGGGCGCGAGGTCGCAGACCCGGCGCACGGTCTTGACGAGCTTCACGTGCGGCGCGACGAGCGGCCGCTGGTCGATGTCCTGCAGCGCGCCCCTGCCTTGCAGGGCGGTGGGCGCGGCGCCGCCGAGGATCACGAGCGGAGATTGCGCGAGCTGCGCGTTCTTGAGCGCGGTGATGGTGTTGGTCACGCCGGGCCCCGCGGTGACGGCGGCGACGCCGGGGACGCCGGTCAGCCGCGCGACGGCGTCGGCGGCGAAGACCGCGGTCGCCTCGTGGCGCACGTCGACGACGCGGATGCCGCGGGACTTGGCGGCGGAGAGGATCGGCGAGATGTGGCCGCCGCAGAGCGTGAACAGGAAGCGCACGCCGTGGGCTTCGAGCGCGGCTGCGATGCGGTCACCGCCGTGCATGGGGTCCTTCCCGAGCCGGCACCGCCGGACGCAAACGGCATGCCTTGCTTCGCCTTCCATGATCTCCCGATTTCGGGAAGTTGCGAAGTTGCAACTTCCCGAAATCGGGAGACGAATGTAAACCCAGGATCTTCACGGATGATGTCAGGCAGCGGGTCATACGCGATTACGACCCGGCGCGGGCGCGGCGCTCCGCGTCCTCGTTCGCCAGGGCTCTGAAATCCACCTTGCCGATCAGCGTGCGCGGCAAGGCGGTGCGGAATTCGATCTCGCGGGGGCAGGACCACTTGATGAGCTGCGTCTGGCAGTGCTCGATCAGCTCGCGCTCGAGCGCCTCGCCGGCTTTCGTGGGGTCCTTCGGGACGACGAACGCCTTCACGCGCTCGACCTGCGCCGGATCGGGGACGCCGATGACGCAGGCCTCGGCCACCATCGGGTGCCGGTACAACACCTTCTCGACCTGGGTGGGGTAGACGTTGAAGCCCGATGACTTGATCATGCGCTTCAGGCGCAGGACGAAGTAGAAGAAGCCGTCCTGGTCCATGCGGCCGATGTCGCCGGTGTGCAGCCACGTGCGGCCGTCGGCGTGGACCCGCAGCGCCTGGCGCGTGGCATCGGGATCGTCGAGGTAACCGAGCATCACGGCGGGGCCCGAGATGCAGATCTCCCCCTCTTCGCCCGGCGGCAACTCCTCCACGCTGTCCGGCCGGCAGATCTTTGCGAGCATGTCGGGGAAGGGAACGCCGATGCTGCCCTCGCGGTACTCGGTGACCGGCATCGCCATGATCGCGGTCACCGCCTCGGTGAGCCCGTAGCCTTCGAGCAGCCGCACGCGTCCTCCGCGCGCGGAGACGAGCGCCTCGAAGCGCTCCTTCACGGGGCGGGGCAGCGTGTCCGCGCCCGAGAACGTCGCGCGCAGGCAGGAGAGGTCGGCTTTCGCGAGCGAGGCGTCGCGCGAGAGCGCATCGAACAGGGTCGGCACGCCGACGACGAGGTTCGGCCGCTTGCTGCGCAGCAGCTTCGCCACCACCTCGGCGCTGAACATCGGGACCAGGATCGACTTGCCCCCGCCCATGAGCATCGCGTTGATGCACACACCGAGCCCGAAGCCGTGGAAGATCGGCAGGATCGCGAGCATCGAATCGCCTTCGCGCATGCTGCCCCAGGTCGCGGCCTGCATGCCCTCGGCGATCAGGTTGCGGTTCGAGAGCAGGATGCCTTTCGGAGTGCCGGTGGTGCCGCCGGAAAAGAGGATCGCCGCAGGGTCGTGGGTGCCCGCGGCGCCGAGCGGCGCAACCGGATGCGCCTGCGACATGATGTCCGACCACCACGCGACCGACGGATCGGCGGGGACCTGCGGGATCTTGCGCCCCTTGGTGAGCCAGAAGCCGAACTTCTTCACGGTGGAGAGATAGTCGGGGATGCGCGCGAGGATGAGCCGCTCCAGAGGAGCTTCCTTGCGCGCCTCGGCGAAGCGCGCGTAGAAGGCATCCAGCGTGAGCGCGATGCGCGCTCCACTCACGGCGAGGTAGCGGGCGATTTCCGGGGGCGCGGACAGCGGATGGATCATGGCTGCGACCGCGCCGAGCTTGTTGGCGGCGTAGAAGGCGATGACGCCCGCGGGCGAGGTCGGCATCGAGATCAGGATGCGATCGCCCGCCTTCAGGCCGAGCGCGGCGAGCGCGTCCGCGCAGCGGTCGATCGCGGCGATGAGCTCGCGGTAGCTCGAGGTGGTGTCGAGGAAATCCCAGGCGGTCGCCTCCGGGATGCGGCGCGCGGTCGCGGCGAGGGCTTCGTAGAGCGTGACCTCGGGATAGTCGAGCGACGCCGGCACGTCGCCGTAGAAGCGCAGCCAGGGTCGATCCGTGGACATTGTTTCTCCCCTTGTGCGCGAATGATACCGCAGCGGACGGGAAGCATTTTCAGGATCTTCCCTCACCCCGGCCCTCTCCCGGAGGGAGAGGGAGAAGGAGGGCGAGGATCACCCTTCTCCCTCCGGGAGAAGGGCCGGGGATGAGGGAAAAGACAATGTCCCTCCGGCCACGGTACACTGCGCGGCTTTTCGACGCAGTTCCGGTGAAGATGGCGCAACAGACTCCCTACGACGAGCTCGGCGGCGAGCGGAAAGTCCGCGCGCTGGTCGAGTGCTTCTACGACCTGATGGACACCGAGCCCGAGTTCCTCGCGATCCGCGGCCTGCACCAGCCCGACATGGCGCGGGCGCGCGAGAAGCTGTTCCTGTTCCTCTCGGGCTGGCTCGGCGGGCCGCAGCTCTACGTGCAGAAGCACGGGCACCCGATGTTGCGCGCGCGCCACCTGCCGTTCCCGATCGGCGAGTCCGAGCGCGACCAGTGGGTCGCCTGCATGGCCCGCGCGATGCAGGAGGTGGGTGTCGAGGAGGGGCTGCGCGAGCGGCTCGCGCAGGCGTTCTTCCGGACCGCGGACTTCATGCGCAACCGCGCCGGCTAGTGCGGCGATATACTGGCCTCGCATGAACGAGATCCTGTTGGCGGGCCTGGTCCTGCTTGCGCTGCTGTCCCTCCTGCTCCTCTGGTGGATGCGGGCGCTGTCGCGCCGCGTGGGGGAGATGCCGCAGTCCCTGCTCGCGACGCTGGAGGAAAAGCACCGCGAGATGTTGAAGGACATGCACGACGGTCTCGCGCGGCAGGGCGACCGCCTGGGCGGGAGCTTCAACGAATCCTCCGAGCGGCTGCGCGGCACGCTCGGCGAGGAGCTCAAGCAGACCCGCGACACGCTGCATGCGCTGCGCCTGTCGCTTACCCAGGACCTCGGCCAGAGCCGCGAGGCGATGGCGCAGAAGCTCGCCGACGCCACCCAGGCGCTGACCGCGAAGGTCGAAGAGCGCCTGGAGCAGATCTCGGGCAAGGTGAGCGAGCGCCTGGACGAAGGCTTCAAGAAGACCAACGAGACCTTCATCAGCGTGATCCAGCGCCTGGCCACCATCGACGAGGCGCAGAAGAAGATCGAGGGACTCACGGGCAGCGTCGTCAGCCTGCAGGAGTTGCTCGGCGACAAGCGCTCGCGCGGCGCGTTCGGCGAGGTGCAGCTCGAGGCGCTGGTGCGCAATGTGCTGCCGCCCTCGGCGTTCGAGATGCAGTACACGCTCTCCAACGGCAACCGCGCCGACTGCGTGCTGAAGCTGCCGGACCCGACGGGCCTCGTGGCGGTGGACTCGAAGTTCCCGCTGGAGAACTACCACAAGATGTTCGACTCCGAAGCGAACGCGGCCGACCGCGCGCTCGCGCAGAAGGCCTTCAAGCTCGACGTGCGGCGCCACGTCGACGCGATCGCCGGCAAGTACATCATTCCGAACGAGACCTCGGACGGCGCGGTGATGTTCGTTCCGGCGGAGGCCGTGTTCGCGGAGATCCACGCCTACCACAGTGACGTGGTCGACTACGCGATCGGCAAGCGCGTCTGGATCGTCTCGCCGACCACGCTGATGGCGGTGCTCAATACCGCGCGCGCGGTGCTGAAGGACGTCGAGACGCGCAAGCAGGTGCACGTCATCCAGGAAGCGCTCGTGCGCCTCGGGGCGGATTTCCGCCGCTTCGACGAGCGCATGAAGAAGCTCGCCGACCACATCCGCATGGCGCACCAGGACGCCGAGGAAGTGCAGACCAGCAGCCGCAAGATCTCGCAGCAGTTCTCGCGCATCGAGGCGGCCGAGATCGAGCAGATCGAGAAGATCGAAGAGAAGGAGCCGGAAGATCCATGAAACCCATACCCGCCGGGTACGTCGGCCGCTACGCCGTCGTCCCCGAATACAAGCACACCGCCGAGGCGATCGGCAACATCGGCGTGAAGGTGGTGTCCACGCCGCACCTGATCGGCTTTCTCGAGATGGCCTCTCACACGGCCCTGATTCCGCATTTCGAGCCGGGCGAGGCCTCGGTCGGAACGCGCGTGTCGATCGAGCACGTAGGCGCCGCGGCGATCGGCGTGAGCGTCGAGTGCGAGGCGTTGGTGAAGGAGGTGCGCGGCAAGCGCGTCGCGTTCGAGGTGATCGCGCGCCAGAAGGGGCGCGAAATCATGCGCGGGACCCACGAGCGCGCCATAGTGATGCTCGAGCCGTTCCTCGAGCGGCTGCGCGCGGAGGGTGCGCAGTAGTTTCGTAGGTTGGACTGAGCGCAGCGAAGTCCAACAAAGGCGGTGCAATTCGAAGACGTTGGACTTCGCTGCGCTCAGTCCAACCTACTTTAGTCCGCCCAGAGCGTGAATACGTTGATGCCCAGCTTCTCGAGCCGCTTGCGGCCGCCGAGCGAGGTGAGCTCGTGCACGAAGCAGCATTCCTCCACCTTGCCGCCGAGATCCTTGATGAGCGTCACCGCGGCCTCGGCCACCGCGCCCGTGGCGAGCATGTCGTCGACCAGCACCACCCTCTCGCCCGGGGCGATGGCGTCCGTGCCCATCTCGATGGGCTCGGAGGTGTGCCCGAATTCGTGCTCGCGGCTGATGGTATCGCCCGGAAGCTTGCCGAGCCTGCGGATCGGCACGAAGCCCGCGCCCAGGGCGTTCGCGAGCGCCGCGCCGATGACGAAGCCGCGCCACTCCATGCAGGCGAACTTGCGGATATCGCGGGAAGCGTAGCGCGCCGCCAGCGCGTCGATCAGCGCGTGGAAGCCCGCGCCGTTCCTCAAGAGCGAGGTGACGTCGTAGTAGGTGATGCCGGGGCTGGGATAGTCGGGGATCTTGCGGATGAGTGATCGGATGTCCATGGTGTGGGCCTGTTCTATGTGAACCATCATACCGCACGGATGTGACGGTTTCGAAACCGCGAAGTCAGGCGCGGCTGCATTCCCCTCCTCGTCGAGGAGGGGAACTACACCAGCCCCTCCATCAGCATCACGTCGACGGGCTCGCCGGGCTTGACGCTGCCTTGCTCGTGGTGGAGCACGATGAAGCAGTTGGCCTCGGACATGGAGCGCAGGATGCCCGAGCCCTGCGCGCCGGTCAGGCGCACCGTCCATTCGCCGTCGCGGCGCTCGAGGATGCCGCGCTGGAATTCGGTACGGCCGGGCTTCTTGCGCATCGCGGCCTGCGACTTCACGCGCAACAGCGGCAGCTCGGTGTCCTTGCGGCCCATCATGTAGAGCAGCGCGCCGCGCACGAAGTGGTAGAAGGTGACCATCACCGCGACGGGATTGCCCGGCAGGCCGAACAGGAACGCGGATTTCCCTTCCGATTCGATGCGCCCGATCGCCATCGGACGGCCCGGGCGCATGGCGATCTTCCAGAACACCACTTCGCCGAGCCTCGCCATCATCTGCTTGGTGAAGTCGGCCTCGCCCACCGATACACCGCCCGAGGTGACCACCGCGTCCGCGCTCGCCGCCGCCTTCCTGAAGGCCGCCTCGAGCAGCGCCGGGTCGTCGCGCACCACGCCCATGTCGATGATCTCGCAGCCCAGGCGCGCGAGCATGCCGTAGAGCGTGTAGCGGTTGCTGTCGTAGACATCGCCCGCGCCGAGCGATTCCCCAACCGAGCGCAGCTCGTCGCCGGTGGAGAAGAACGCGACGCGCAGCCGCCGCTTCACCTTCACCTCGCTCATGCCGAGCGAGGCGAGCAGTCCCAGCTCGGCGGGGCGGATCAGCGCGCCCGCGCCGAGCGCGGGCTTCCCCTTGCGCAGGTCTTCGCCCGCGAAGCGCCGGTTCTGGCCCCGCTCCTGGCCCGGCGGAATCGTGATGCGGCCGGCTTCGACCTTGACCACTTCCTGGATGACGACGGTGTCGGTGTTCGCGGGCATCACCGCGCCGGTCATGATGCGCACGCATTGACCCGGCGCGACCTCGCCGCGGAATTCCTTGCCCGCGAGCGCGACGCCGACCTCGGCGAGCGTCACCGGCGAATCGGGCGAGAGGTCGGCCGAGCGCACCGCGTAGCCGTCCATCGCCGAGTTGTCGTGCGAGGGCACGTCGATCGGCGACACGATGTCCCCGGCGAGCACGCGGCCCAGGGCCGCGCGCACGGGAAGGGTCTCGGTTCCGGTGACCGGCGTGACGAAGGAGCGGATCACCTCGTTCGCGCGCGCCACCGGCAGCGCGTCGGGATCGTAGTCGGCCATGCAGCCGACGATGTCGGCGAGCGTGCTCATGCGGGTGCGTCGAAGGCCCGCAGCTCGTCGGGCGTGTTGATGTTGGAGAAGGCCTCGGCCTCGTCGTCGAAGGCGACCTCGGCCACCTTGAGCGAGGCGTACCACGCGTCGACCTTGCGGCCTCCGCGCGCGAGGTAATCGGTCAGGTGCGGCAGCAGTTCCCGCCCGCACAGCGAGATCACCGGGTAGGCCTGTTCGCCCGTCTTGGCCACGGCGAGGTCGGCGCCCTGCTCGGCCTTCGCGCGCGCGAGCCGCTGCGCGAGGTCGGCGGGAAGGAAGGGCGAATCGCAGGGGACCGAGAGTATCAGGGGGTGGCTCGCGGCCCGCATGCCCGCCTGCAGGCCGGCGAGCGGCCCGGGGAATCCGCCCATCGCGTCTGACACCACGGCGGGGCCGAAGCCGCGGTAGATCTCCAGGTTCTGGTTGGCGTTGATGATGACTTCCTCGACCTGCGGCGCGAGGCGCTCGAGCACCCAGGCGATCATCGGTCTTCCCTGCAGCGGCACGAGGCCCTTGTCGACCCCGCCCATGCGCCGGCTCAGGCCGCCGGCGAGCACGAGGCCCGTGATGCCCTGCATCACGCCACCAGGGTGGGCGTAACGGCCCTCACGAAGCGGTGCTTGCCGGTGAACAGCAGGTAGTGCTTGTTGACCGCGCGGCCGATCATCGTGATGCCGATCCGGCCGGCGATGTCGTGGCCCATCTTGGTGAGGCCGGAACGGGACACGAGGAACGGAATCTGCATCTGCGCCGCCTTGATCACCATCTCCGAGGTCAGCCTCCCGGTGGTGTAGAAGATCTTGTCGGAGCCCTCGACGCCGTCGAGCCACATCTGGCCCGCGATCGCGTCCACCGCGTTGTGCCGCCCGACGTCCTCGATGAAGTAGAGGATCTCGGACCCCGCGGGCGAGTTGCTCGCGAGCGCGCAGCCGTGCACGGCGCCGGCGGACTTGTAGATGGTTTCGTGCCGCCTCACGCCATCGAGCAGGCTGTAGAGCGTTTCCTCCGCGAGCGCGACGTCGTCGCGCAGCCGTATCGAATCGATCTCCTCCATGAGGTCGCCGAACACCGTGCCCTGTCCGCAGCCGGTGGTCACCGTGCGCTTCCGCATCTTCTCGTCCAGGTCGGCGACGGCTTCGTGCATCGTGACGGCGACCGAGTCGGTCTCCCAGTCCACCTGCACCGCGGCGATGTCCTCGACAGAGCGCACCAGCCGCTGGTTGCGCAGATAGCCGACCGCGAGCGCCTCGGGGGACTGGCCGAGGGTCATGAGCGTGACGATCTCGCGCTTGTCCAGGTACAGCGTGAGCGGATGCTCGCCCGCGATCGGCGTCGCGATCGCCTCGCCGCGCTCGTTGATCGCCTCGACCTCGTAGGTCATCGGCTTGGAGGCGCGGGTGATTTGGGGACGGCGGACGGTCATGACGGCGCGAAGCGTCGGTTTCTCATCTCTCAAGTCTTGAGAGAATGGGCGAGGAATTTCGGGTTTACATACGTCTCCTGATTTCGGGAAGTTGCAACTTCGCAACTTCCCGAAATCAGGAGATCATTGAAGGCAAAGCAAACCGAGCTGTTTCTCACCCCTTGCTCCTCACCCGCCGATGTACGACATCTCGATCTTGCGCAGCGCCGCGGTCTCGGCGGTGCGGATCTCGGAATAGCGGTCGGCGCGCACGCTCCAGATGCGGCCGATCGCATCGCCGATCGCCTCGTCGGATGCCCCGCCGCGCAGCAGCGCGCGCATGTCGTAGCCCTTGTCGGCGAACAGGCAGGTGTACAGCAGCCCGTCGGTGGAGAGCCGCACGCGGGTGCATTCGCTGCAGAAGGCCTGCGTGACCGAGGAGATCACCCCGACCTCGCCCGAGCCGTCGCGATAGCGCCAGCGCTCGGCGACCTCGCCGCGGTAGTTCGGGTCGAGCGGCTCGAGGGGCAATTCGGCATCGATCCTGCGGATGACCTCGGCGGAGGGGACGACGTCGTCCATGCGCCAGCCGTTGGTCGCACCCACGTCCATGAACTCGATGAAGCGCACGATGTGGCCCGAGCCCTTGAAATGGCGCGCCATCGGCAGGATGGAATCGTCGTTGAGGCCGCGCTTCACCACCATGTTGATCTTGACCGGCGCGAGCCCGGCCGCGGCCGCCGCGTCGATGCCTTCGAGCACTTTCGCGACCGGGAAGTCGACGTCGTTCATGGCGCGGAACACCTGGTCGTCGAGCGAATCGAGGCTGACCGTGATGCGCCGCAGGCCCGCGTCGCGCAGCGTGCGCGCCTTCTTCGCGAGCACCGAGGCGTTGGTCGTGAGCGTGATGTCGATGCCCGGAATCGCCGCCAGCATCTCGATCAGCTGCTCCAGGTCCTTGCGCAGCAGCGGCTCGCCGCCGGTCAGGCGGATCTTGCGCACGCCGTGGGCGGCGAACACGCGCGCGAGCCGCGTGATCTCCTCGAAGCTGAGCAGCTCCCGGCGCGGCAGGAATTCGTAGTCGGGGCCGAAGAACTCCTTCGGCATGCAGTAGATGCAGCGGAAATTGCAGCGGTCGGTGACCGAGATACGCAGGTCATGGATGCGCCGCCCGAGCGTGTCGGTGGCCTTTCCGGGCGCGGCCGAATACCCCTCTTTCGGCAGGGGTTTGACGGGCCGTCCTTCGGCGATGGCGATTGTGCGGTCGGTCATGGCTTGTCATTGTGCACGCTGCCGCGCATGATAAGGCATCGCGTGGATTTTTTTAATATAGTCGACATCATGCAGCATCCTGGTATTCCCGTCGCCGTCGTCATGGCCTGGACGCGGCTGGGCGGGCGCTGGCAGTCCGAGAAATGGGAGGCGGTGTCCGTGCTCGAGGACCCCGGCACGGACACCGCGCCGCGTCTCCTCGAGCAAGACAGCGATCATGCCCGATGGTTGCATCCGGGGCTGCGGGTCGAGATGTACCGCGACGAGGCGGAGGGTTATTACCTCAACCTGAGCGCCGCCCAGCCCTTCGCGTTCGTGGCGTGGCGGCTGGAGGAGAACATCGCGCGCCCCTGGCGGGTGACGCTTTCCTACAACGAGGCCTCGCGCATGATGGACTCCGGAGAATCGGTGGACGGCGTGCCGATTCCCGAGGCGTGGCGCGGATGGCTCGCCGAATACGTCGAGCGTTACTACCGGCCGGAGGAGAAGAAACCGCGCGCCCGGCCGCCTTCCTTCCGGGGCGCGCACCGGGACGAGCG
>Ga0209514_10007817_pt1 | contig 12446 bp, 7 predicted proteins | sample Subgrocontami58m_FD_187452 | JGI IMG/M metagenome (GOLD analysis project Ga0209514, IMG submission 187452) | Subsurface groundwater microbial communities from S. Glens Falls, New York, USA - GMW37 contaminated, 5.8 m (SPAdes) (version 3) | ecosystem: Environmental > Aquatic > Deep subsurface >...
TGGCCGGTCGTTCCCAAGGCATTGCCCACGCGCGCTTTGATTCGCACCAACTTGCGCGCCACATCAGGATAGACTTGAAGGTCGTCGATCCAGACCGGCGAACCCGCAGTCAGCTTGATCTCGCCCACGATACCGTTCCAGTTCCCCTGGGTATGATCGCTCACACTGTGGGCGTTCTCTCCCACGTTGATCTTGACTGTGTTATCAACCCGAAGGGTCAGCCGATGCCGACCGGGGCTGAGGCGGGCTCCCAGGTCGTACACGTGAGGGACAGAGAGGCTATTGCACATCCCCGCGGCGACATCGTCCACCCAGAGCTGGGTTTCCCAATGGCAACGCTCCAAGCTCAGAGTGACGCGCGCTCCGCGCCAGGAATCAGGGATGGTCACCGTCTTTTGGTACCACGCCGACCCCACGTAATGGCGGTCGGGCGTGAGCCAAAACGGGACTTTGATAGCGCCGGCCTTGCGATACGGTTCATACTGGGGCTGAGTGAACCAGGATCGATCGACGATCTGGCCTGTCCATTGAGTGTCCACCGTGACATCGTCGCCGTATCCGTTTTCCACCATGCTGCTGGGGAGTCTGATCTTCTTGGGCAACTCCTGGGCGAACCAGCGCTCACTCACGCCGACCTTCTGAGGATCCGCCTTGAACTGCCAGACGCCAGCCAAGGACAGGACGGTGTGCTGGCCGGCAAGCGCAGGGCTCACGGCGGAGGAACGAACACAGGCGAACGCAAGGGAGGCTGCCACGAGAATGTGAGCGAGAGTAGGCTTCATGTGCTGCCCCCTTTGTCCCACAGCCCGCCGCAAAAGGCAACCAGCGTTAGCGCCGGTGGCCTGCTCCGAGGCGCCAGCAGGGCGGGTCGTGCCCGGGCGGTGAATGGACTATGAGAGCCGGTCCGGCCCGGGAGGATCAGGATGGTAGGGCTCGCTGTCCCCAGCGAGCCGCACCGGCGATCGCACGGCCCAAGACGGAGCGCTGGAACAGTCGCTACCGGACGCCTCGTGGCGCAGGGTTCCAACCCTGCTGTGTCGCCGGCTTCCAAGCCGGCTGCGCGGACGACCATGCCCTGACGTTCGTACTTTCGAGCGCCGCACACCCGTTGCACGCCCAGCAGGTTAGGAAACCGACCGGGAGCGCTGGCATCCTGCCGGCGAAGGGTTGAAGAGGCGCCCTCCACGCCGGCAAGATGCCGGCGCTCCCAGTAACGTCTGCGCTCCGGAACCGTCGATCCAATCCCCCCAAGATGATGTTCCCGCGACGCCGAGCCGGGCGGCCGTACAGACAAACCGTGGGGATCGCGGCGTTGACACAGCGCTGCTCGTCTCAGAACCTCAGTGACCACCTAACCTCCCGGCTCGCGGGGGCGCGGAGGGTGACTCGGATTAGATCAGAATCTTCCGTGACGGAAGAAACCAACACACCCGCGGCCTTGTCCTCACTCGAGACCTCCGCTAACTTCAGCGGCCAAGGTCCCTTCCCCGCTGGGCAAGCCACGCGCAGTTCATACCCGTCGTTCGCGACGAGGCGACTCGTCCCGCTCAAAGTATGTTTCCGCCAGTTCTCAGCGGTCACATCCACCATCCCCTGCGTCACGTGCCGAGAAGTGCTCAGGAGTTGTGGGTGATCGGACTCGGGCCGGACTGCGAGAATGCGGCAGGACTGCGGCGGAATCGTGATCTTGAGGCGGCCTTGGATCGCAGGAACCGGCTTCTGCGCCCAATAATCGAAGGCCTGGAAGCGCTTGCTCGGATCGAGCCCGATACGCTCCATCGGATAATCGAGAGCCAACTCCTTGTTCTCCCAGTTGTAGAGAGCGATCACGTCGCGGCGCGCGGGTCGGCGGGTGTCGCTCAGGAGCCAGATTCGGGGAATGGGGTTCTCGAAGAGATCCACCGGACGCGGAAGAAGCCCATGCGCGGGCATGGTTCGTTTGAGAATATCGAGCCGCTCCGCCGGGAGGCCGGGAAGCCAATCCGTACTCAGATTGAACTGGCCGCTAATGGCCACCCACGAGGTGATGAGGCGCGCATGCTCGATCGGCATTTCGGCGCGGACATAGACCGGATCAGGGTCATTCCACCAAACACGGCCATGCAGGAAGTACTTGCGGGAACCGTGCGTGGGGCCCGCCAGGAGAGTTCCCACAACCTCACCATAGGGGTTGGCGGGCCAGCCGAAGCCGTTGTCGGGGCCAATTCGCATCGAATCCACCAACCCAACGGAGCCGCTAAACGAACGCATGTTCTGAGACAGATTACAGCCGGAGAGAAACACATCACGCCCGGCGGCCTCGCGCACGAGCTTCAGACCGTCGCGCATCGCCTCGATATTCGTCTTGTCCGGGTTGCTGAACACGGCGTCGCCCATGTTGTCCTCCCGGTAGCCGTCACAAACATAGCTCTGCGCTGTGCCGGACCCGGTCCAGAGCCCGTCCATCTTGAAATAGCGGAAGCCCCAATCCCGAATGCTCCCGACCACGTGGCGCAAGTTTTCGCGAGCGCCGGGCTGGGTCATATCGAGCGATGTACCGCCCCAGTCCGTCTCGTAGGGCTGGCCGTTGGTGCGTTTGACAAACCAGTCGGGATCGCCCTCAAAATACGGGTCCTGATGATCGCCGGCAAAAGGCATGAACCAAAGGCCAGAAACGAGTCCCAGAGTGCCCGCCCGTCCCGTCACTGTCCGCAAACCGTTCGGGTAGGGGCCTGTGGGATTATGGGTGGTGAAATTCTTGGCCGGACCGTTCCGTTCCGTTCCCATCTGCCACTTGTCGTCAATCTGGACGAAGTCGAACCCGAACGGTTTAAGTTCGCGCGCGGCAAACTCGGCCAACTCGATCAGGTGCTTTTCGTCCGAGGCGCCGCCGTGGGGATTCGAATACCATGTGCAATAACCTGTCACCTGCGGGCGCAGACGAATCTGATACACCCTCGCCATCGTGTCGGCCAGCCTCTCCAGCCCAAGACGCGCATCGTCGAACCACCCGACAGCGAACGTCTCTGTGGTCGCGCTCTTCCCGGCCCCGATGAGCAGGCGTCCGTAATCGACTTGGGCATCGATGTGAACCGCGCCGTTGGTGATCCTGGAGAATACCGCCCCGTTCCCGCGGTCGTGAGTGATCCACCCAGAGACGATCCCCCGACGCGACTCAGGCTCAGCCACCGCGAGGTAAACATAACTCCCCGGATGCTGGTCGGGAGCCGTCAGCCCTGCTGTACCCAGGGCGCGCAGGGACGACGCGGACCCGCCCAGATCAACAGCGAAGGTCACCGGCCTAAAATTGCGCACCACTTTGGCCTCACCCGTCTGGTTTGCGAGCGTTGCGCTGAACAAGACGAAAGGAAGTTTAGGAAAGACCAGAATCGAGTACTGGCTGCCCGAGGGACAAGCGACGTCAATGGCTTGGCCAACCCCCAAGGCAGCATCCCGGACTGAGACCACTCGAGCCTGGCCTGCCGGCTCCTGGAAGTGCCCCTGTCGGACGAACTCCCTGCGGCTCAGCCTCGACCACATTTGGAACTCCCCTGCCCCATCCCAGACCACCTCCACCGCTTCATTGCGAATAACCAGCCTGTTCGCCTCGGCGCCCAGCGCTTCCCCCATCCAACCGATCGACGCCAGGCAGAGGGTGAGCATCCATTTCGCCGCAGAAGAATCGCACCGAAGCCTCATAGAGTCTTTTATTGATGATCCATTAGTTTGGCCGCACGCCCGTACTATCGGGACGATAAGTTCTCGCCGTCAAGCCCAGTCGGTGACCAGTGACCAGTGACCAGTGAACAGTGACCAGTGACCAGTGAACAGTGACCAGTGACCAGTGACCAGTGACCAGTGAACAGTGAACAGTGACCAGTGACCAGTGACCAGTGACCAGTGACCAGTGAACAGTGACCAGTGAACAGTGAACAGTGAACAGTGAACAGTGACCAGTGAACAGTGACTTCCGCGCCGAAGGCAAGACAACCCATCACCCCGGCGCACCGCCCACAACGGGCCTGGCACCCGGCGACCGTTCGTAGCGTGATCCACGCCAATGACTCTTCAGTGGACTTCGCTGGCGGGCTTTCCGGCTGGAGCGACGGCCATCGGCGCAACGAGCCTATACCGAATGCGGACCGGGCCGTAACCTTCTCCGGTCGGCTCAAGCTGAATGGGAGCCGACTCGAGTTGAAGGATACCCTGGCTTCCTTCGCTGGTTTGAAAGAAATACATTCGCGAAGCATCGCTCCCGCCCAGGCGAACTTGCGGTTGGCGCTGCACGCCCGCGAGTTCCCTGCGAATCTCATCCGGTGTCGCATCCCATCGGTTTGTCGCCACAGGTACCACGGCCATGCTAACGCCCATCCGAGCGAGCAAGTCGCTCTCGAAGACGCTCGTTTTGAGATCCGCGCCCGCCGGGGCGGAACCCATACTGTAAGCGATCCATTTGTCGCCGGGATCCACATACTGGCCGGTGTCGAGGTCGAGATAGCCTGTCTTTGCGCGGCTGCCCAAGTCCAGAATGCGCTCGATGACCGGGGTGAAGCCGTGGCTATTTGTGGTGCCATGAATGACCGGCCCGCGGCTCAGCCCGAGAATGCGCGCGTTCTTCAAGCCGGTCAGTTCCCATTCCGAGCAGGGCCGAGATCCAAGGGTCATGCGACAAAGCGCCTCCATCGCCGGCACCCGGTCCAGGTTCAAGTCCGCCGCCAAGGTATGATCCCAAGGTATCGGATTGACGTCCTCCTTATTCGGCCTTTCCAGCACCACCGGCGTGCCGGGGGGTGATCCTGAGGGCTCTTGTTCAAGAATTCCCAAAGCCGCCTGTTCGACTGTCAAGCCGCCCGTATTGAGCGTTACGGGATAGGTCAATTTTGAACCGCTCCGCGGATGAATCACCCACATCTGTTCGACTCTTCCCCACGCATATGGGGTTCCTTCCGTCAACTGGGTCAGCAGGGCCTCCATCGAATTCGCCTGAAACCGGCCGTGATAGAGGTTGCCCAGATCAAAGGCCGCGCTGTCGGAACTCCCTTCAGCGAGGAGCTTTCGAGCGGCCGCCAGGCGATTCGATTCCGTGGAGGAGAGTGGTCGCACACTCGCCGACTTCTCCAGCACAGCAACGGTCCGCCCGATGGAAATCGAGTTCTTTTCCTGGTCGAAACCTAGGTCCTCGAAGCAAAGGCAGACTGCATACTGCTGTCTGAGAATGGCGACGATGTCCCGCATTGTTTCACCACCAAGATCGAGCGTCATCAAGGGTTGGGCCGTCAACGGCGTGGCTGTGCCAGCCAGATGGATCTTTCGATCACGAGGGACTCCCGGGCTCCTATTTTTGACCGTTGAGCACGCACGTGCGTAGGAAACAGGGTTAATGAAACTCAGCAGGTTGCGAATGTGGTCCAGCATGGAGGTGGTTTCGGCAGGCGCTCTGGCAGTCGGATCGGCCAACTTGAAGCGCATCGCCACGGAGCTTGACTTGTCGCCATATTCAAGAATCTGGAGCAGCCCCATACGGCCCTTGCGAGTCACGAACATCCAGGTGTTATCCGCACCTTTCTGAGGCTTGAAGCAGAACAGGCCCATACCCTTGGGTTCGGGATTGGCGTTAGTCGCCAGTTCCTCGTTCATAATGTCGGCTTGGGGGGCGAGGTGCCAGGCTTCGCTGGAGTCGAATGCGCTCACACCGGCTGCGCGCGGCCGAATCGGTATGGCCATGCCGTCCACCAAGGTAAGCCCATGGACGCCGGTCCGGGCCATCAGATCCACGCGATTGGAGCGCATCCAGTCAAGAATCGCCGACGTTTGCACCCGCTCGCCCGGGCGCCACTGGTGCTGGGCGACTAGCTCCTTCGTGAGTTCTTTGGACGCGCTCCCGAGACGCCCGTTTTCCATGTCGAGGAAACAGTCCTCCAGAAGCTCTCGCCGTCCAAACACAACCTCGCGCGTTGGCAGAAAACCGTCCCCGTCCCGGCGCCGACTTGGCAACAGATACACTCCGGTCTCAACCTTCGCTGGCGCCCGTCCGCTGATTCTCGCCGTGCCGATCTTGCCCACGCCGACGTGGCCGCTTTCCCTGACCAGCGCAGTCTGCGCACCCCGTATTGCCGACGCTGGTTCATAGATCATAGCGACGCCGGCTCGGCGGTTCGAAAGCCACACCCCGGCGCATGCCACGGCAACCAGTGCTGCCGACATCGTGGTCCGCTGCATCCAACTCCACCGCCTCATACTCTCGACCACCGGACCCATTTGTTCCCTTCAGAAAACGAAAGCCGTAGTTTAGGCCGCACCGACCTGCTGGGGCACACCGTCCGTCCATCGCCCCGCTTGTGGCGCGGACCTTGTCCCGCTCGTTGGACCAGAACGGTTCCATCGCGTTCAACAGAAAGGTGCGGGAGCGGCCCTTGGCTGCCGCGCCGAAGGCGCAGCCACTCGCCAGCGAAGGGCAACGCCCTGGAAAACGTGCCATCCTAATCCACCCTGCCCTGAAGGGGCGAAACGCGGAGGAGACCCAACGTCCCAACCAAACTCAGCACGGGATGGCTCGTGTCGGCCCTGCATCGCGGTCATTTCAACCCAGAGCACCTCGATCCGTCGCCGCCACGCCTCCTGGCCCCTGGAGCCGCGTTACAGACCCTCTCTCCAGTTTACCAAACTTCATCGCATCTACGACAAAGTTTGGTCCGGGAATCTCATGAGGCGCGAGGCACGCGACGCGCTGCGGCACATCTTGAATCCAAGGCCTGGATCTGTTGACTCCCCACGCCTGCTTTCCTTCTCTCCTTTCGGCGCTTCTTTTATGCTCGACGTTTTTTCGGAACTGGCAGATGTACCGAGGACATGTCAAAGGTCCAAGACAGCCACACAGCAGGTGCGCGTGTGACCACGGTCTGGGCGTCGCTCCTCTGCCTGGCCACTCTCGCGGCCAATCCTCTCGTGCCGAGTGGAGTCGCGTCCGAGACAAACCGGGAGGCCAGAGCCGACGCACGCGTTGAACCGTCTGCCAACCGCGGTCGGCTTGCCCACGATCCCTCGACAATCGTCAAGTGCGGCGGGGATTACTGGCTCTTCTGCACAGGACAGGGAATCAGCTCGCGCCGCTCGCGTGACCTGGTGAACTGGGAGGTCGGCCCGCGCGTGTTCTCCTCACCGCCGGCCTGGACCACGAACGCGGTGCCGGGGTTTAGAGCGCATTTTTGGGCGCCGGACCTGATCCACATCGGCAACCGTTACCTGCTCTACTACTCGGTCTCGACTTGGGGGAAGAATACCTCCGCCATCGGACTGGCCACGAACGCGACGCTGGACCCTTCCAACCCGGCGTACGAGTGGAGGGACCAGGGCTTGGTGTGCCAGTCTGGCGTTGGCGATGACTTCAATGCCATCGATCCCTCCGTCACACAGGCTGCCGACGGCACCCTGTGGCTGGCATTCGGTTCTTTCTGGAGCGGCATCAAGCTGGTTCAGCTCGACCCGGCCACAGGCAAGCGCATCGCGGCGGACGGGTCGATCCACTCGCTCGCGTTCCAAAGCGCGATCGAGGCGCCCTGCATCTGGCGGCACGGCAATGACTATTACCTCTTCGTGAACTGGGGTCAGTGTTGCCGCGGAACCAACAGCACGTATAACATCCGTATTGGTCGGAGCGCCAGCATCACCGGCCCTTACGTGGACAAAGAGGGACAGGATTTGCTTCACGAAGGGGGAAGCCCGTTTCTGGAGACACAAGGCACATTCGTTGGTCCCGGCCACGCCGGCATCTACTCGGAAGGCGGAACGAACTGGCTGGGCTGCCACTTCTACGACGCCACCCGCGCGGGGGCCGCCACCCTCGCCGTACGCCCGCTCCGGTGGAGCGCCGATGGCTGGCCGCTGTGTGTCCTGGATCCCCCAAAGTGACGACAACAACACTCCTTCAGCCAGTAGCGGCGGACGTGAGTCCGCTCACTTGTTTCCCGGCTCGGGAGTTAGCGCGGACTCACGTCCGCTGCTACAGAGACAATGGGCCGCGACTTTCGTTGTGGTGTCAGCGCGAGGCCTCCCAAAAGCGCCGGATCGCCTCCGCGGTTTCACTCACACACCTGACGCGCACCGGTCGCCACCCGGCGGGGAAGAGACGGAGATACCGCTTCTGCGCGAAGCGGGTATCGACCAGCAGCACCGCGCCGCGATCTGTTTCCGACCGGATAACCCGTCCAGTCGCTTGGAGGACTCGGTTCATACCCGGAAACAGATAGGCATACTCATAGCCCATACCGGTCCGCACCTGGAAATACTGGCGGATCAGCTCGCGCTCGACACTCAGTTGCGGCAAGCCCACGCCCACAATAGCGGCTCCGATCAGCCGATCGCCCACCAAATCAATCCCTTCGCCGAAAACCCCGCCCATAACGGCGAACCCAACCAGCGTGTCCCGCGGCTCGCAGGCGAACGCTCTCAGGAAATCCTCTCGCGCGGCTTCGGCCATGCCGGGCCGCTGCGCCAGGACCCGGACCGCCGGATGACAGACCTGAAACCGCCCCTGCACGGCCTTAAGATACTGGTATGATGGCAAATAGACGAGGTAATTTCCACACCGCCCGTCCACAAGCGCGCCGAGCGCAGCCACGACGTCCTCCAGCGTTTCGGCTCGCGTCTTGAGGTGCGTGCGGATTTGGTCCTGTACCAGAACGGCCAGGTTCTCGGATGGAAATGGCGAGGGCAACTGCAACGCCGGATCCTCCGGGTCACCGCCGAGGAGCGAGCGAAAATAACCGATGGGCGTGAGCGTCGCCGAGAAGAAGATGGCCGCCTTGCCCCGTTCCAGCGCCAGACGCAGAAGCGAGGAAGGGTCCAGGCAGAACAATCGCACACGGGTAATCGAGCCCGGCTCGACGATCGTCACAAAACGCTCATCGTAAAGCTCCGCGGCGCGGAGAAACGAATGCATCCGAAAATAGAGTTCGAGCAACTCTTCGCGGAACTCCGCAGGCTGGTTCTGAGCAAGCCACGCCTCGGCTTCCTCCAGGGCCGCTTGAAGCAACGGCCCAAGTTGTTCCGGCCAATCCCGGCTGGTTATGATCCCGCAGCCCAGCTCTCCCTGGAAGGCCTGTGTTCCGCTGTTCGCCACAGTCCCCGGCATCCCCTTGGCCGCGCCGTCAGACGCAAACAGGTCCGGTTCACTGGACGACCTGGTTGCGGCGGTGGATTCCCCCGAATCTCCAGGCTCCTTGGAGAGCTTTCGCATGGCCAGGTCGAGCCGGCCGAGCGCCTTGGCGCAACGGGGCACGGATCCCTTGACCGCGCGCTTCACCTCGCGGATTTCCTCGGTGTCAAGCCCGGCTGAGAACATCTCGCGTCCGCGGTCCACCAGGTTGTGGGCCTCATCCACCAGAAAGCCGTAATTCCCGGCGGGTTCGGCAAAGTGCCGCCTCAGATAAACCTGCGGATCGAAGAGGTAGTTGTAATCGCACACGAGGGCATCGACCCAGACGGAGAGGTCCAAGGAAAGTTCAAACGGACAGACCTGATGCTTTCGGGCCACGGCCTCAAGCACGGCGCGGGTAACTCCTTCGTGGCCCAATGCCTCGCGCATGGCGGGCTTGAGGCGGTCGTAGTAACCGATGGCAAACGGACAGGTCCGCGTGTCGCACGGGTGCCCTTCCTGGACACAGAGCTTCTCCTTGGCCGTCAGAGTCACGCTGCCCAGCCGCAGGCCGGCCTGCCGCAAATCCGAAAGTGCCTTCTCGGCCACCATCCGCCCCACAGTCCGCGCGGTCAGGTAGAAGACCCGTTCCAACTTCCCTTCCGCCAGCGCCTTCAAGGCCGGAAAGAGCACGGCCATGGTCTTGCCGATGCCGGTGGGCGCCTCCAGAAATAGACGTCCGCCCTTGGCCAGCATCCGATAGGCGGCCACAGCGAACTCCCTTTGGCCAGGCCGATAACGCGGAAATGGGAACCGCAGCAACCCGATGGACCGGTCCCGTTGCTGACACCAACGATGCCGTTCCAGGACCCACTCCAGATAAATGGCGGTCGCTTGCTCAAAGAAACGGGACAAGTCCGCGGCTGAAGAGAACTCCCGAAACTCGGTCAGTGCGCCTGTTTTCAGGTCCAGATAGGTCAATTGAAGGGTGATCCCTTCCAGGTGGTGTTCATGGGCGTAGATGAAGCCATAGACCCTGGCCTGAGCCCAATGGAGCGGATCGGCCACCTGATCCCATGGGCCTTGGACTGTCTTGATCTCCTCCAACACGACCTGCTCCGGCGATCCCATGATCCCGTCGATGCGGCCCTGGACCCGCAAGACCAGTTCTTCCGTCTCGAGGTCATAGGAGACCGGAACCTCCTTCTGATAGCCCGCCCCACGAGAGCGTTGGAGCCGCTGATGGCCTCGCGTTCCCTCTCGAGCGCGCGCGGGCCCGGTGAAGCGGCCCTCTCCGCCCAGATCGCCGGCGCGCAAGGAGAATTCGACCAACTCCCGCACCGGAACCACGCAAATACTTTTTGGGACCGAAGCCACGCGGCGAGTTTCTGACGACGACCCGCGGGTGGCAACCGAATTGTCCGCGTCTAGTGCCCGAGCCGTACAATGGATCCATCGGTCGGTCCCATCCAAGATGCGAACACAGAGGTCGGCGACGTGGCAGGATCGGAGAGAACCAGCCCACAGCGGCGGGCATGGCCTGGCTGGTGGGCGCCCATACGATTCGCTTGAATCACTGGCATCAGCTTTTCGAGCACGTATTTAGCGGGCGTTACAAGGCGCTGATCGTGGACGAGAGTGCAACGGCCGTCTGAAAACGGTGTGCGATTAGGTTCATCTGGATCCCGGGGAGGGCACACGCCAAAGCCGAGCGCCTCATCGGGGAAGAGTTGCATCGGTTGGGCTGGAAGGAACCGAACTATGGGCAAGCCTCGTAGCCCGGCATCCTGGTTGCTTATTCCGCTGTACTGGCCGATTCTCTCGCCAGCATCATTGACAGCCTGGGTCATTGCTTCGCTCGGGTTCAAGCGCTCGACGGCCTTGACCTCAAAATGAAACCCAGGCAGGTCAGGACAAACCACATCAGGGCTGTCATCCTTCCCTTCAATTGGAGAATCCGAGGAGGGTTCGGATTGCCGCAGCCTCCTGGCCCGCAGATGGGTCACCCGCTCGGAGATGGGCGGGTGGCCTGCGAAGTAATCGCCCCTGATGCCGACGCTCTGGCCAGAGTTGCTTTGAGCGAGTTTTTCCAACAGGCGCTCCCCTGCTGACGCGTCGCCGCCAGCGGTTCTGAGCAGAGCCACAGCGAAGGCATTCGCCTCCAATTCGTCCTCCCTGGAGCAGGCACCGACCAGCACCTGCCGCCCCGCCTTGCCCAGCCAGGCGCTGGCAGCCTGCCGGCCGGAGGATTGCCGCAGCAAGAAGGAAAGAGCAGCGTCTCTGAAGATCCGATCCAGGATGTGCCGCCGGACGATATGCCCCATCTCATGGCCAAGCACGAAGGCGATCTCGTCCCGCTGCCCCTGGCACAGTTCCAGCAACGCCCAACTCACGAAGACAGGCCCGCCTGGGAGGGCAAACGCATTCGGCTCCCGCTCCGCCGTTACCCTGACACTGAAGGGGAGTTTCTTCTCCTTCACGTTCGCCGCTAACCAATCCGCAATTTGCGTCACGAATCTTGTGGCCTCGTTCTCCTCGATCAGCGGAGTCCGCTCCACCAGGGCTGCCGCCAAGTCGCGGCCCAGACGTATTTCGGCGCGTAAGGACGCCTCCTCGGTTCCGCCTATGAGGTCAAAGGCGTTCTTGGCTTGCGCAGCTTTCTGGCCGAGCTTGTATCCGGTCGCTTCAAAGAGTGTTTTCGCCACGGCGCATCCCCGGGTTGCCTACTGTGCCGCTCGCGCGAGGGTAAAACAGCCACGCACGGAGCTGGGCCCGTCAATCGCTCTGCAATTCATGTCGATCATCGTTGCGCCCTGCCTGTCCGGGAAGCAAGCCGCTTTTCGATAACGGGGCAATGGAGAAGACATCGGTGCCGTCCAGAGGACCACGCCCCCGACTTTCCTATGGCTCGGCTTGACCATCGGCCTGGCGCGGGTGCTTGATCGGCGTCCCCCAGCTCATGATCTCATCGTCGCGCTTTTGCATGGGCTTGAAATTGTGGAACCATCCTCCCTCGGAAAGACCGTCGGGAAAGTCGTGGATCAACAGGCCGGGGGAATTGATCGCCAGTTGCTGGGGGATCGTGGCGTCGGGCCGGGCAATGAACGAGCCCCAGTGGGAATAGGGCTGCGAGGAGTTGTTGCAGACAGCCCACATCCGGTTGTCGGCGCAACGGGTCGGGACTTGGTGGACGTTGAGCGTGTCCAGGCAGTTCTTGCCTTTGGACCGGGCGTTGTGGAAGGAGTGGATCATCAACGTAGCCCCCATCTCCCGGTAGGCGATGTAGAGCTGCGGCCAGCAGATGTCGTAGCAGATGGCCAGGCCAAACCTCACC
>Ga0209514_10007819_pt1 | contig 12445 bp, 9 predicted proteins | sample Subgrocontami58m_FD_187452 | JGI IMG/M metagenome (GOLD analysis project Ga0209514, IMG submission 187452) | Subsurface groundwater microbial communities from S. Glens Falls, New York, USA - GMW37 contaminated, 5.8 m (SPAdes) (version 3) | ecosystem: Environmental > Aquatic > Deep subsurface >...
CGGCGGCCAGCCACGACCGCTTCTTCCCGCTCAGCCTCGGTGCCCAAGGCTCGTGCATGATCGGCGGCAATCTCTCGACCAACGCCGGCGGCGTACAGGTGTTGCGCTACGGTAACGCCCGTAACCTGGTGATGGGCCTGGAAGTCGTGCTGCCGAACGGCGACGTGTGGAACGGCCTGCGCTCGCTCAAGAAGGACAATACCGGCTACGACCTGAAGCACCTGTTCATGGGGGCCGAAGGCACGCTTGGGATCATCACCAAGGCGGTGCTGAAGCTCTGGCCGGCGCCTAAGGACGTGTGCACGGCCTGGCTCGCCATTCGCGATCCGCAGGCCGCCATCGAAATCCTGTCGGAATCACATGCCGCATCAGACGACAACGTCGGCTCCTGCGAGCTGATGAGCCGCGCCTGCACCGACATGGTCCTGCGCCACATCCCCGGCACGCAGGACCCGCTGAAAGCCGACACGCCGTGGTTCCTGCTGCTCGAATGGTCCTCGTCGCGACCCAGGGCCGAGGGCGCGGAAGGCATGTCGGACAAGATGGAGCAGTTCCTGGGCGAGCAACTCGAGTCGGGCCGCGTACTCGACGCCGTGATTGCGCAAAGCGAGGCGCAGGCGCGCAACATGTGGGTCATACGCGAGTCGGTGGCCCCCGCGTCCCGCGCCGAGGGACCCGGCCTCAGCTACGACATCTCGGTGTCGATCTCCAAGATCCCGGCCTTCATCGAAAAGGGCATCAAGGCGTCGCTCGATATCCTGCCCAGCATTCGTCCCTACCCGCTCGGCCATATCGGCGACGGCAACCTGCACTTCTCCTTCATGGGGCCGAAAGGCATGGACCGCGAGACGCTAAAACAATATTCGCCGGCCATCACCCGCGCGGTGAACGACCTAGTGCGCGACATGGCGGGCTCGATCTCGGCCGAGCACGGCATCGGCATCGACAAGATCGATGAACTGGCGCACTACCGCTCCAAGATCGAGCTCGACACCATGCGTTCGATCAAGCGGGCACTCGATCCGAAGAACATCATGAATCCCGGCAAGATCCTCCGCCTGTGATGAGTGGGGCTGTGACTGATTTCATTGAAAAACTGCACGCTATCGTCGGCGACAAGGGCCTGATCACCGACGACGCGGGCAAGCATCCCTATCTCACCGACTGGCGTGACAACTATCTCGGCACTGCGCTTGCCGTGGTGCGGCCTGGCTCGACCGAGGAAGTCGCCGGAGTCGTAAAACTCTGCGTGGCCGAAAAAGTCGCTATCGTGCCCCAGGGCGGCAACACCGGGCTGGTCGGTGGCGGCATGCCGCACGAGGACGGCCGAGAGATCGTGCTGTCGCTCAGCCGCATGAACCGCATCCTCGAGATCGACGAGATCGGCTACTCGATGACCGTCGAGGCGGGCGTGATCCTGAAGACCATCCAGGAAGCGGCGGCGGCCCACGACCGCCTGTTTCCGCTCAGCCTCGCCGCCGAGGGCAGCTGCACCATCGGCGGCAACCTTTCCACCAATGCCGGCGGCGTGCAGGTGCTGCACTACGGCAACACCCGCCATCTGGTCCTTGGCCTCGAGGTCGTGACGCCGTCGGGCGACGTCTGGAACGGCCTGCGCGCGCTCAAGAAGGACAATACCGGCTACGATCTGCGCGACCTTTACCTCGGCGCCGAAGGCACCTTGGGCATCATCACCAAGGCGGTGCTGAAACTCTGGCCCAAGCCCAAGGACGTGGCGACCTCGTGGATCGCCGTGCCCTCACCCCAGGCAGCCGTCGATCTGCTGAGCGGCGCGCATGCCGCCAGCGAGGACAACGTCACCTCGTGCGAACTGATGGCGCGCCAGGGCGTCGATTTTGTCCTGAAGCATATCCCTGGCGCCGCCGATCCCCTGGCCGAACGTCACGACTGGTACGTGCTGCTGGAATGGTCCTCGACGCGCGCCCGCCGCGAGGGCGCCAACGAAACCGGCCTCCGGGAAAAGATGGAGACCTATCTCGGCGAGGCCATGGAACAGGGCCTCGTGCTCGACGCCGCCATCGCCCAGAACGAGGCCCAGGGCCGCGCCTTCTGGGCCTTGCGCGAAAACCACTCCGAGGCCCAGAAGCGCGAGGGCCCCTCGATCAAGCACGACATCTCGGTCGCCGTGAGCAAGATCCCCGCCTTCATGACGGAAGGACTCGCGGCCATGAAGAAGGCCCTGCCCGACTGCCGGCCGGTGCCGTTCGGCCATGTCGGCGACGGCAACCTTCATTTCAACTGCCAGTCGCCCCCGGGCTGGGACAAGAAGCGGTTCAACGAACATGGCGGGGCGATCAGCGGCGCCGTGTACGACCTGGTGGTCGGCTACGGCGGCTCGATTTCAGCCGAACATGGGATCGGCCGGCTGAAGGTCGACGAACTGGCACACTACCGCAGCAAGATCGAACTCGACACGATGCGCGCCATCAAGCGCGCCCTCGACCCGCAGAACCTCATGAACCCGGGCAAGATCGTCCGGGTCTAGGGCCGATTTCTGGCACAACTCGTTGTGCCACGAGATGTCCCGCTGCCTGTGCCACGAAACAGCCTCAAGCCCTTGATCCGGCGGGGCAATCGCCCCCTGATCGCCTGTGCCGCCACGCCCCGCCGCCTATCGAGATGAGAATCCCGGAACAGAGCGCCGGAATGGACCATTCGGGGGCCACAAAAAACGCCCGCCGGATCTCTCCGCGGGCGTCTCCCATCGTAGCGAAAAATCTAGCAAAAACCTGTTGAACCTGCAAATTTCAGATTGCAGGCAATGCCAGCATCTCAGCTGCGCGGCGGCGGCCTATCGTCCTTTTTTTCGACGATCTCGAATTGAACGTCGGTCACCTGGCGCGTCTCGCGTGGTGGCGCCTCGGCCGGCGGCGTCCGACCGAACAGGCCAGCGATCCAGGCCTTGGCCTTGAAGGCAAGGATGATCGCGAGGATGGCCACGGCCACCCCCGCAATCACGGCAAAGCCCAACACCGCCAGCACAATGAAACCGATGATTCCGAATACGGCCTGCAGCCAGACCCGCGCCGGCAGTCGCGCCAGCATCTCCAGGAATTGCTTGCCGTTCATGTCGCCCAGCGCTTCTCGAAGTCCCACACTTCCGCAAATCCCATCAACTCATGCATGCTGCTGTATTGCGGCACCGTCACGCCGTTGCTGGTACCCTTATCCTTGAGGTGGACCCAGGAGAGGCGCATCGCTTCGGCGGCCACGCTGAAGCCCAGGCCAGGATAGATGGCCATATCGAAGCCCCAGGCCTTCAAGCGGTCTGCCTCGACCCGCGGCGTCTTGCCGAATTCGACCATGTTGGCGAGCAGCGGTTTGCTCACTTCCCGGCCGATCCGCTCGAGTTCCGCCTCGCTCTCGGGGGACTCGACAAAGATCACGTCGGCGCCGGCGTCCTCGTAGAGCCGGGCGCGACGTAGCGCCTCGTCGAGGCCGTGGGCGGTGCGCGCGTCGGTGCGCGCCACGATCATGGTTTCTTCGTGCCGGCGCGCCTCGACCGCGACCTTGATCTTGAGAACCATATCCTCGGCCGGCACGACACGGCGGCCAGGCGTATGGCCGCATTTCTTCGGCATCTCCTGGTCCTCGATCTGGATCGCGGCAACGCCGGCCGCTTCGTAGCCGCGCACCGTGCGCCGGACGTTGAGCAGGCCGCCGTAGCCGGTGTCGGCGTCGGCGATCAATGGCGTCTTGGTGACCGAGCAGATCATCTCGGCGCGCCCGACCATATCGGAATAAGTGGCGAGGCCCGCGTCCGGCAGCCCAAGCATGGAGGCCGTGGCGCCGTAGCCCGTCATGTAAAGCGCGGGAAAATCCATGCCGTCCGCGACGCGGGCGGAGATACCGTCATAGATACCCGGCGCCAGGATGAACTCGCCCTTCGCCAGCCGCTCACGCAGCTTGCGCGCCTTGTCGTTGCCCGCCATGTCCAGCTCCTCGCCCATTGTTGCCGGCGGACTATATCAGTTGCGCTGGCGACGGCCGCCCCCGCCTCCTCCACCGCCGCCTCCAACCGTGGCGCTCCCCGGGGTCGGTGGCGGCACTGCCCCAACGTCGCCGAGGCGCACCAGATTCACGGTACAATGCCGGCCGAACGGCGCTTCACGTCCGCTTGCGCTGATGGTCGAGCCCGAAAGCTGACCATTGAGGTTGACCGGTGCGCCCTGGCCAGTCTGCCCCAGATTCACCATGCGCGTCAGCCGAACGGTGGTCCCCGAAATCTGGACAGTGACCGACAGGGCGCCGCGCGAGCCGGGGTTCGTCCAGGTCCCCGTCCCACCTTTGACGCCGATGCGCAGCGGAATGGTGAATGCCTCGCCATTGCCGCCATTGCCCGCCTCACAGGCGTAACTCCCCTGCCACACGCCGTCCGTCGTCGACCCCGGCGCAGCAGCAGTCGGCGCCGCCGACGGCGGCATCGCCGCGGCAACCTGCGGCGGCGCGGTAGCCAGCGGCGGTGGGCTCGCCGGCTTGGCCTGCGCCTCGGTCACCTTCTTTTGTTCATCGTCGAATTTCGCGATTGCCGGTGCAGCCTCTTTGAGCAGCGCCTGGTTCTGCGCGCCGGTGAGGAACCCAGTGGGTGTCATGCCGTGGCCCTTCTGCCAGGCAGCGATCTTCTCCCGAGTGCGGGGGCCAAACGTGCCATCGGTGCCGCCCGTGGCGAAACCCAACGCCGTCAGCCCCACCTGGACGTGCTGGCGGTCCATCGCGGAGAAGCGGAGAGCGGCCTCAGCCTCCTCGGCAGTCTTCTTCTCCTCTTCCTCGGCCTTGTGCTTTGCGGCGACCTCGGCGTCGGCCTTCTGGCGCGCTTCATCCTCGATCCGCTTCTTCTCCGCCTCTTCCGCCGCGACCTTGACCCGCGTTTCTTCCTCGATCTGGCGTCGGACAGCCGCCTCGGCATCTGTCTTGTGCCGAGCGTCGGCCTCGGCCCGCAGCTTCGCCAGATCCTCCTGATCCTGCAGGCGCTTTGCCTCGACCGCCGCCTGGTCTTCCTGGGCGGCCTTGTCGACCGTCGCAACGGCCGGCACCACCGCCACAGAGGCAGTGGGTGGACGGTCGTTGACCAAGCCGTAATAGCCACCAGCAGCCACCAGAATTGCCGCGGCGGCGGCCCCGAGCCACAGACCCACACGGCGCCTGGCAGGTGCCGCAGAGACGGGCGCCGCAGCTTGGGGGCGGGAAACCACCGTCGAGGCACCGCCACCCCGACGGACCATCGCCACCGTCGTATGGGCATCGGCAGCTGTCGCCTGCCCCAGGATCGGCCGCCAGCCGGCAATCGACTGCGGCCGATCGCTGGCCCGCACCGCCAGTCCCGCATCGATGCCAACCAACAGGCCCGGCGCGAATCCTGCCAGGGATTTGCCGCCCAGAGGCTCGTAGCCATCGTCCAGCATGCGGTCGAACGCGCTGGGTGGGGTCGCGCCGGTCATGGCGTGATAGAGCGTGGCGGAGAGCCCGTAGATGTCGGTCCACGGTCCCTGCTTGGCCGACGTCATTTGCTCGGCGGCGGCATAACCTGGCGTAAAGATCGCCGTAAGCGCCGCCGAACGCCCGGCCATGGCCGCCCGCGAGGCACCGAAATCGATCAGGGTGGGATTCCCGGCGCCGTCGAGCAGGATGTTGGCCGGTTTGATGTCGCGGTGCAGGAATCCGGTCGCGTGGACTTGCTCCAGCCCGTCGAGCAGCGGCCACAGGATGCGGTCGATCTCCGACGGGCCGAGGGATCCTTTGTGCTTCAGCCGATGCTCGAGCGTCTCGCCGCTCAACAGCTCCATGACGATGTAGGCCGTGCCGTTGGCTTCGAGGAAATCGAAGACCCGCACGATCGCCGGCGCCCGCTGCAGGCTGGCCAGCGTCCGCCCCTCGGCGACGAAGCGGTCGCGCCCCCAGGAAAAATCCGCCGCCGCATCGGTCGAGCGCGGCAGTACGGTCGTGCCGTCCTGGCGCACGGCGAGCGCCAGCGGCAGGTATTCCTTGATGGCGACCTCGCGATGGAGCTGGCTGTCATGGGCGCGATAGGTGATCCCGAATCCGCCCTGGCCGAGGACGGACACGACTTCGTACCGTCCGATCGTCCGTCCCGCCGACAGCGCGACGAAGTCAACCGGCATCGTTCCCGTCCCATCCAGGGCGGACCGATCAGACGCGTCGCTCATAGGCCTCCAGCAGAGCGCGTAAAGGCCGGCCGCTGTTTGTGCGCGGCGGCCCCCCTGCGGATCAGACTGTAACCGGCTTCAGATCGTTGGACCCTGAGGCCTTGCAGAAAGTCGTGGTCTCGGTCGTGGTCTGGCCGTTCTTGGTCGCCGTGAGTTCGATCGGCCGGCAGGTGCTGCCGTCGGCACGTCCGGCCGGCGGGCCGACAGGCTTGGCTGCGACCACGGTCGCCGGCGTCGACGCGGATTGATTGGATGTCTTCTCGACCGTGTAGGTGGTCGGCACGTTGGTCTCGGCCACGAAGGCGTTCTGCGTCGCCTGTGCAAGCCTCGCGCGCTCCTGGTTGTCGAGCGCCCGGCCCACGAGATTGCCGGCCAGCGCACCCACCAGCGCGCCGCCCACGACACCGCCCGCGCTGCCGAAGGCCAAGCCGCCGACGGCCCCGCCGACCGCGGCGCCCATGACGGTTCCCATGGCCTGGTTGGACGGACCGCCGCTTTCACTGGTTGTGCAACCGGTCGCGAGGCCGATCGCCACCACGACGCCGATCAGCTTGACGAGGAACCGTGACCGCGTAGCGGCACGGGGGCTCGACATGGCAACTACAGCATTCATCGCGCGCATCTCCGTCTGTATTCAGCGGGCTTTATCATAGCCCACAAGTTCAGGTTCTTGCCACGGGCTTCGTCCTCGGCGTCGGCATAGGCCCGGGGGGCGTCGCAGGACGCCAAGACCAGCCCACCGCGGACCAGCTGCAGTGCGAGATCGACCCGATCGGAGTCTGGAATATCCGCCAACGGGTCCTTGGCATCGAGCTTGGTGACCAGGCAACGATAGAGCGGCGTGCCGTCGGTCAGGCGGTCGGTCTGGCGGCAGCGCAGGTTGCGCGGCTTGGCCGCCATGGCATTGACTCCGGCCTGGCGCAAGCCGGGCTCATCGACGATATCGACCCCCTGCAAGCGAATCTCGGCGGGATTGTTGCGCAAGCTCAGCAACATCAGCGTCTTGCCGAAATAATCGAACTGCCCTGCAACCAGCTCGGCCGCCTTGCGCGCGTCTTCCTCAGCCTTGCGTTTGGCGGCAGCCTCGGCCTCCGCCTTCTGCTGAGCCTCGTCCTCGGCCTTCTTCTTCTCGGCCAACTCGGCTTCGATCTTGCGGCGGAACGCCAACTCCGCGTCGGCTTTGTCCCGCGCCTCCTGGTCCGCCTTGGCCTTGGCCTTCGCCTCCTGGTCGGCCTTGAGCTTGGCGTCCTCTGCGGCCTTGCGCTGGTCCGCCGCTTCCTTTTCAGCGCGAAGTTTCTGCGCTTCCTCCTGGAACTTGCGCTTCTCCTCCTCGGCCGCTTCGGCCGCCGCCTTGGCCTTGACCATCTCGGGATCCGGTCCCCGCATGGCCGTCGCGTAATAGCCGCCACCGCCGAGGGCGGCGACCAGAACGACCGCCAGGGCGATCCACAGGCCGGTACGGGATTTTGGCGCCGGCCCTCCCGCCATGAACGTAGAGGGCGTCGCGTCCGGCGTCAGGACGGAATGGCGACCGGCCACCGGCGGCGGCGCTTTGGCCATCATCACCGTGGCATCGGCGGCCGGCGCCTCGGTCATTCCGAGGATGGGCCGCCAGCCGGCGATCGACTGCGGCCGGTCGCGGGCGGCCACGGCAAGGCCGGCATCGACGCCGGCCAAAAGGCCCGGCGAAAATCCCTTGGGCATCAGCCGGGCGAGCGGCTCGTAGCCGTCGTCCAGCATGCGGTCGAAGGCGCTGGGCGGCGTCTTGCCGGCAATTGCGTGATAAAGCGTGGCGGCAAGGCCGTAGATGTCGGTCCACGGCCCCTGCTTGGCCGAGGTCATCTGTTCGGCAGCGGCGTAACCCGGTGTGAAAATCGCCGTCATGGCCGACGTCCGACCGACCATCGCCTCGCGCGCCGCGCCGAAGTCGATCAGCGTCGGATCGCCCGCGGCATTGAGAAGGATATTGGCGGGCTTGATGTCGCGATGCAGGAAGCCGGAGCTATGCACCTGCTCCAGTCCGTCGAGCAGCGGCCACAGGATACGGTCGACTTCGTCGGGCGTAAGCGTGCCCTTCTGCTTCAGTCGATCCTCGAGCGTCTCGCCGCTCAGCAACTCCATGACGATATAGGCCGTGCCGTTGGCCTCGAGGAAGTCGAACACGTGCACGATCGCCGGCACGCGATGCAGGGTCGCCAGCGTGCGTCCCTCGGTGACGAAACGATCACGCCCCCAACCGAAATCGTCGGCCATCTTGGTCGTGCGCGGCAGAACGGTGGCGCCGTCCTGGCGCACCGCCAATGCCGAGGGTAGATATTCCTTGATCGCGACCTCGCGGCCGAGCTGGATGTCGCGCGCGCGGTAGGTAATGCCGAAACCGCCCTGGCCGAGCACGGAGACGATCTCGTAGCGGCCGATCGTCTGACCCGCGCGCAACGCCACATAATCGATCTCGGGCACTTCGCCCGGAGGCGGTTTTGCGGGATCGGTCATGACCGACGCATATCCTAGACCTGCCGAATCACGAGTTCGACGTCGCCGATACGGAGTTTGTTGCCGGCATGAAGCGCCACCGGCGCGCCGGCACGAAGCGCCGTGCCGTTGACCATCGTGCCGTTGGTCGAACCGAGGTCCTCGACCTGAAGGGCTTCACCGGCGAGGCAGAGGCGCGCGTGGCGACGCGACACCGTGGCATGCGCCACGACGAGTTCGCACTGATCGGCAGAGCGGCCGATCACCAGGCCCTGCGACTGGTTCATCAACTTGTCCATGGCAACGTCGAAGGCGTGCTTGTGGCCGGCGGAGTCCGGCCCCTCGAAGCGCAACGTGATCTGCGGCACCATCCGGGTCGTCGTGCCGACCGGCGCCTGGCGGACGTGGCGCACATGGAAGATCTGGACGGCGCGGCTCACGTTCTTCATCTGCTGTTCGCCGCCGTCGGCGAAGCTATACTCGACCTTGAGTTCCACCAGGTCGCGGACGACGCGCGAAACCGCGATGCCGCCGGGTTCGGCCAGCGCCTGGATGCGGGCGGCGAGATTGACGCCGTCGCCGAAGATGTTCTGATCCTCGGCGTCGACGATCACTTCGCCCAGGTGAACGCCGATGCGGAACATCATGCGCTGGTCTTCGTGCAAGGCCTCGTTGAAGCGCGCCATGCGCTCCTGGATATCGATGGCGGCCCCGACGGCGGTCACCGCCGAGCCGAACTCGGCCAGCATGGCGTCGCCTGCCGTTCCGACCAGCCGGCCCTGAGACGCCACGATCGCCGGACGCCAGACCTCTATCTGGGCTGATTTCAGGTGCCGGAAGGTGCGCGTCTCCGCGCCCTCCATCATGCGGGTGAATCCGGCGAGGTCGGCATGAACGATGGCGGCGAGGCGGCGTTGCATGATGGACTCAGTTCATCGTCCCTTGAAAGCCGGCGTGCGACGCTCGCGCAATGCCGCCAGCCCCTCGCGCAAATCCTCCGACCCGGCGCATGCCTGGGCGCTCAGCCGGATCGACGGAACATCCGGCGCCGCCTGGGCGAACTGCTCGATGGCGCGCTTCATGCCGGCCATGGACAACGGCGCCAGGGATGCAAGCTTGGTCGCCTTCTCCTCGACCTTGTCCTTGAACTCGGCACGGTCGACCAGCCAGTCGAGATAGCCGACAGCCAGCAGCTCCGTGTCGGAAAAATCCTCGGACAGCAGAAAGGCGCGCTTGGCGAAGCTCGGACTCACCTTCTGCGTGTAGCGACGCAGGCCGCCCGGATAATAGTGCAGGCCGAAGCGGGCCGCCGGCATGAAGAACTTCATGCCCCGCACGCCCAGGCGAAAATCGCAGGCGAGCGCCAAGTCGGTCGCCCCGCCATAAACCCCACCGTTCAGCGCGCACAGCGTCGGCATGCGCATCGCCTCGAGGCGATCCATGACCTTCTCGAAGCTGTCGTCATCGGTGGCCTGGGAGCGACGCTCGCTGGCTGAAATCGAGCCGAGGTCGTAGCCCGAACAAAAGGTCTTCTCGCCTGCCCCCGTGATCACGGTGACGCGCACGTTGGGATCGGCATCGGCCTTCTCGATGGCGGCGCGCAACGCGCCGAGGCCGGCCGGATCGAGCCGGTTGTGCTTGGCAGGATCGTTGAGGGTGATGGTGGCCCGTGGGCCGTCGACAGTAAGCAGAACTGCATCGGTCATGATGCCGCCAAGGTACCCGAGCCGGTCGCCAAAAGCGACTGGGCACGGCATATTGCGACCCGGAGGAAAACAGATGACCTATACCGCCCCGCTCGCCGACATGCGTTTCGCGCTGCGCGAAGTGGCCGGACTGGCGCGCGTTTCGACGCTGCCGGGTTACGAACATGCCACCGACGACACGGTCGACGCGGTGCTGGAGGAGGCCGCCAAGCTGGCCGGCAACGGCCTGGCCCCCCTCAATCGCGACGGCGACAGGGTCGGCGCCAAGCTGGAAAACGGTGTCGTCCGGTCCGCTCCGGGTTTCGCGGCGATCTACAAGGAATTCGTTGCCGGTGGCTGGAACTCGCTGCCTTTCGACCCGGAGTTCGGCGGCCAGGGCATGCCGTGGTTGCTTGCAACCACCGTGCAAGAGATGTGGCAGGCGGCCAACATGGGCTTCGGGTTGGTGCTGCTGCTGAACCAGGGCGCCATCGACGCCATCCATCATCATGGATCTCCCGAGCAACGATTGACCTACCTGCCGAAGATGATCTCGGGCGAATGGACCGGCACCATGAACCTGACCGAGCCGCAGGCCGGCTCCGACCTCGGCCAGCTCAAGAGCCGGGCCGTGAAGAACGGCGACCACTACCTCGTCACCGGCCAGAAGATCTTCATCACCTATGGCGAGCACGACATGGCCGAGAACATCGTGCACCTCGTGCTGGCGCGCACGCCCGATGCGCCCGCCGGGGTGCGCGGCATTTCGCTGTTCATCGTGCCCAAATTCCTGGCCGGCGCCGACGGCGGCCCCGGCAAGCGCAACGACCTGCGCTGCGTCTCGCTCGAGCACAAGCTCGGCATTCACGCCAGCCCGACCTGCGTCATGTCGTTCGGCGACGACGGCGGCGCGGTCGGCTACCTGGTCGGCGAGGAAGGCCGCGGCCTGTCCTACATGTTCACCATGATGAACAACGCCCGCCTGTCGGTCGGCATCCAGGGCCTGGCGATCGCCGAGCGCGCCTACCAGCAGGCGGCAGACTTTGCCCGCAGCCGCGTGCAATCGAAGGACGACGGCAGCGCCAAGCCCGAATCGGTCTCGATCGTCCATCATGCCGACGTGCGCCGCATGCTGATGACCATGCGCGCCCAGATCGAGGCGATGCGGGCGCTGGGCTACTACACCGCGGCCGGCATCGACGGCGCCCTTAGGCACCCTGACAAGGAGACCGCCCGCAAGACCCAGGACCGGGTCGACCTGCTGATCCCGATCGTGAAAGCCTGGTTCACCGACCTCGGCAACGAGATCGCCTCTACGGGCGTGCAGATCCACGGCGGCATGGGCTTCATCGAGGAGACGGGCGCCGCCCAGCACCTGCGCGATGCCCGCATCCTGCCGATCTACGAGGGCACCAACGGCATCCAGGCGCGCGACCTGGTGGGCCGCAAGGTGGCCAAGGACGGCGGCGAGACCATGCTGGCCCTGGTGGCCGAGATGCGCGCCCTGGTCGACGAGATGAAGGCCGCCCCCGGCGACGACCTGGCCGCGATCCGCGGCAGCGTGCTGGCGTCTGCGGATGCCCTGGAAGATGCCACCAAATGGGTGGCGCAGTCGGTCAAGGCAGACCTGGTGACGGCGCTCGCTGGCTCGGTGCCCTTCCTGCGGCTGGCCGGCACGGCGCTGGGCGGCTGGCTGCTGGCCCGGAGTGCCCTGGTGGCGCAGACCCGGCTCGCAACCCGCGACGGCGACCCCGCCTTCCTGGAGGCCAAGCTGATCACGGCGCGCTTTTATGCCGAGGTCATCCTGCCCCCGGCGCTGGCCCAGCTCGGTCCGCTGAAGGCTGCAGGGCGAACGGTGTTCGCGCTCCGGGAGGACCAGTTCTGACTGGGAGCCTCATCGAGCTGCCGGCAGACGAGGCCCGGGCTTTTGCCGAGCGCTTCGATCTCGCGGCGCTGGAGCGCGCCTTTCTCGACGACCCCTTCCCCTACTATCACGCGCTGCGCCGCTTCGCGCCGCTGAAGCGCCTGCCCGACGGCAGCGTCTTTCTCTCGCGCTATGCCGACGTCGCCGTCTGCTATCGCGACGCCCGCATGAGTTCCGAC
>Ga0209514_10007821_pt1 | contig 12444 bp, 9 predicted proteins | sample Subgrocontami58m_FD_187452 | JGI IMG/M metagenome (GOLD analysis project Ga0209514, IMG submission 187452) | Subsurface groundwater microbial communities from S. Glens Falls, New York, USA - GMW37 contaminated, 5.8 m (SPAdes) (version 3) | ecosystem: Environmental > Aquatic > Deep subsurface >...
AGAACCTCTTAGAACAGCTTTTTACCTAAATCCTCTTACCTACTTGGTTGATGTGATACGTGCTGGCATTTTTGGTAATATTACAGAATTTGTAATTATAGAGATGGGTGTTTTAGTTGCTATTGCATCATTACTTTTCATAACTGCAACAAAATTACTTACCAAATTAGACTTTTAATTATTAGTTTCTAATCGGACATAATAAAGCCAAGTTAAAATAAAATTCAAATTAATTACAAAATGTTCATTAGTAAAATTATTAATTCATCTCTTATGCCAAGTGGTGCTAGAATGAATATCCAGCAAAGCATCCATTGTCTTTTGTGCTCTATCAGATTCAAAAGCCATCTTTTTCTGTATTTCAGGATTATCCAGTTTGTTTATTCTTTCAGGATATGTAATTGTGGTATGTGGAGCAAAGTCATCAAAAGATTTCAAACATGTTGAGCAAAGGACAAGTAATTGATCTACAGCCTTAGTTGCTTCCAAGTCTACAAAATTACTGAAATTAGAATGAGTTCTATCCATCACTTTATAATCAAAGTCTTGCGGTATTTCGTTTTTGATATAATTTTTAATCCAAGTGTCACTAAACGTCCAAGTATTGCCAAATTCATCAATTGCAGTATTTTTTCCAGTTTCTGTAATATGGTAAATGTGACCTTTGTCAATACCAGAATATTGTTTTGGTGGGTTTAGCGATTCTCCAGTAATCTCAATTCCATGATTGTAATAGTTTTGCCATGCATTTCTTTTTTCATCCCAGACGTTTGTTGCCACAATGTCAAACTCTAGTGGAGCACGAAACGTATGATATATGACAAGTAATAAACACTGGTCATTAGATGTGTCTTGGCAGTTTATGGTTTGTGATGATACGGTAACATTTTGCAGTACATTATTTGGATCAATTAGAGTAATAATCTCCTCACCATTCCATGCTTTGTCCCATTCTATTCGTACCTTGCTATCAGATAGAATCTGACCCTTTGCAAGACCAAATGCAAAATCAAAATGTCTAATTTTGTCAGGACCAGAATTATCATAGATTTTAAATTCGGCAGTATTGTTGTTTCCTATATTTGCAGTAATTAGTGGATATGGTGTATAGTATAATTGCACATTTACTGGATTTGCGTTATATGTGAATCCATCTGTAACTAGTCTTTTTGAATTAATAACATCAACTCCCAAAGTAGGTGGATTTTGATCCCCACTATCTTCACTATTGCCTGATGATGATGATGATGATGATAATGATGATGATGATGATGATGGTGAATTTAATGTAATTATTTGAACTCCGTCGTCAGTAAATGATGCAACTATAGCATATGTACTCGTACTTATTGTAAAAGTATCTACACCAGTTGCAACGCTAAGCTCTGTAAATGAATTCACTCCATCAGTCTCTGAGTCAGTTGCAACTATATTTGCAGGATCAGTGATATTAATTATTTGTACTCCGCTGTCAGTAGCAGATGCAACTATAGCATATGTACTCGTACTTATTGTAAAAGTATCTACACCACGTGCACCGCCAAGCACTGCAAATGAATTCACTCCATCAGTCTCTGAGTCAGTTGCAACTATATTTGCAGGATCAGTGATATTAATTATTTGTACTCCACTGTCAGTCTGGGATGCAACTATAGCATATGTACTCGTACTTATTGTAAAAGTGTCTACACCAGTTGCACCGCTAAGCTCTGCAAATGAATTCACTCCATCAGTCTCTGAGTCGATTGCAACTATATTTGCAGGATCAGTGATATTGATCATTTGTACTCCACTGTCAGCCTGGGCTGTAACTATAGCATATGTACTCGTACTTATTGTAAAAGTACGTACACCACGTGCACCGCTAAGCACTGCAAATGAATTCACTCCATCAGTCTCTGAGTCAGTTGCAACTATATTTGCAGGATCACTGATATTAATTATTTGTACTCCGTTATCAACAAAGGATGCAACTATAGCATATGTACTTCCACTTATTGTAAAAACATCTACACTACGTGCACCATCAAGCTCTGGAAACGTTACTCCATCAGTCTCTGAGTCAGTTGCAACTATATTTGCAGGATCACTGATATTAATTATTTGTACTCCATCGTCAGTCTGGGATGCAACTATAGCATATGTACTTCCACTTATTGTAAAAACTTCTACATCATCTGCACCGCTAAGCTCTGTAAATGAATTCACTCCATCAGTCTCTGAGTCGGTTGCAACTATATTTGCAGGATCAGTGATATTAATTATTTGGACTCCACTATCAGTAAAGGATGTAACTATAGCATATGTACTTCCACTTATTGTAAAAACTTCTACATCATCTGCGGCATCAAGCTCTGTAAAACTATTCACTTCATCAGTCTCTGCATCAGTTGCAACTATGTTTGTAGGATCAGCTGCAAATGCAGGCTGTAAAGTGGATAAAACAAGCAATAAACTAGAAAAAACAATAAAGGCAGAACGAGATATCCCACTTTTCAAATTAATTCATTTGTATGTAACCAACTAATAAATCCAAAGATAATTTCATTTTCCCAAATTTGGAACAATGCACATTTTTTGCACAAATCATTATGATTTTCATACTCACATATCATATTGTAATAAAGAACTTTGTTATGAACCGCAACAAGATAGAAAGAAAATACCAATTCTTAGATTCCTTTATGAAAATTCTATATAGGTATTTACGAACATAATGGATAACAAAACAGCAATCAATTACTGTTAATTATTATGATTTAACATCATTAAAATTCTTGTATAGATCATTTATTTTTTTAATTACATCTAAATTATCATATTTTGCTAAACTTAGATTTGGTATGACACAATGACCTCCTATTATTCCAGGATACATTTTTGGTCTATTTCCTAAATTTTCATGAATTTCATCTGCAAATTTCCACATTTCATCAAAATCTATTTTTTCTTTATCGCAAATCATTTTTGTAATCTGAGCATAATTGATTAGCCACCCATAATACGTTGTATCTACTAAAATTTTTGCCAATTCAGCAGTTTTAGTAGTAAACATCCATTGTATTTTTTGAAATCTTTTCTCTAATTCTAATTTAATTTTAGGACTAATTTCAGCCTTATCTGAAGAGATGAATTTTGTGTATTTTTTTATATCGTCTAAAAATCTTCTATATATCCCACGTACTGGTGAAAACAAAACAGGTAAATCAAATTTATCTTGAAGATTTTTTGTAGTACCTGGTTTTACAGTAGAATGAATAATAACAACTTGCAAGTCATTAATTTTATTAATCCAACTAGTCGTAATTTCTATAAAATTATTTAATTCACCTGAAAGACAAACGTGTAGATATTCTGTATTCTTTATGGGAATATTTTCAGAATAGTTTTTACATTTTGATTGATCACTGTCTATTCCCACACAATTAAAGCCCGTTGAACAAGTAATTCAAATAGAGTAGAACCTACTTCTCCCATTCCTAAAATGATATCAGTCATTTGCTACCATCTGAAAATTCACGGTGTTATATTCGTGTTACAGTGGATGTTTATTTTTTAATAAATATGGTAGTCCTGCCCAGACTCGAACTGGGGTTAAGGGCTTCAAAGGCCCCTGTGCTTGACCGCTACACTACAGGGCTATGAAAAGGAGCAACATTATTCCCTTAATGAACTTTTTATTTACGTTTCTTTCTGATCTAAAATCAATTCAAATTATTCTCTAATAACTTGGACTAATTTTTTAATAGGATCTTCCATACTATTTGAAATTTTTCTTGCTCTTTTTCTATAATTATCATTAGATGATTCAAAGAATTCTTTAATAATATTGTTAATTTTTTTGGGATTTGTTTCTCTTTTTACAAGATTATTTTTTACTAAATACTTTTCAACAATATTTGGTATCGCATTATAAGAAATAGTTGGAACTCCAAGTAAAGCAGATTCTGCTGTCATAGTACCTCCTGATCCTAAAAAAACATCAGTATTGTCTAACAAATATTTTCCATCAAATGACATTTTCAGAATTTTTGCTTTTTTACCAAATAATTTTCTTAGGTTTTTAATCTGCTCTGCATATCTTCCAAGAATGACGATATTTTCTCCATCAAATTCATTTACAATTTCTTTTATTATTGGAATTACTATTCTTGATTTTTGTGTATATGACGCTTGTTCTTCTTCTACTCTAATCAGAATATTTTTCTTATGATTGTTTTTAAATGGTAAAGAATCTTTTTGGTCTGTACTTCTTTTTATTGTAACAGATGCATCAATTGCTCTATATGGAATAATATTTTTTGTGTCTATTCCATATTTTGAAAATTCTTTTTTGGGAATAATCCATGGTATTAATAATTTTTGAATTAAAGGTAATGTTAACTTCATTACTGCATTAGCATGTGGCGAATCACAAAATGCAATATGTTTAATTCCCATACCAAATGACACTCTTGCTGCTTCAGGAGAACAGAAACTAATTGCCAATTCTGGAGAAAATTTATCAATTAACAAAGATAGTTTCTTTATACGGTTAATACTGGCCTCAAGTTTACCATATTTTTCACCTCCCCCATGTTTTCCAACACAAACTAGGTCAAAGTTTCGAATTTTTGCAAGTTTTGAGACTTCATCATATGATCGTGAGGTACACAAAACATTATGTTTTTTCCTTAATTTTTCAATCATTAGTTCAGAAAACAACAATTGCTTAGGAGTTAGAATATCAATCCATATTTTCAAGTATTTTCCATTATTATGGTAAGTTCAATAAGTTTTTCTTAGTCTATTACTAGCCTTATGTGTAATGGGGGGAGCAAAAGTTGTTGTTTATGGACTTAGTACCGAAGGTTACGCTATTGCATGTCAGATGGCAATAAAGGGAGCAGATGTATACATTATTGATGAATCAACACCATCAGCAATTTCTCTAAAAGCAGAAATAGCTAAAACTTATCCAAATGTATCTTCTCTAAAAGAAGATGAACCATTGTTGGCTATGGAGCCAATCGATGTAGCCATTTCAAAAGCTCAGTATCTCTTCTTTACTCCAAGAATTAGAAAAACAGGACAAGACATCAAAACTGAAATTCACTCAAAATTCAAAGATGCTACGACTTCTTTAAAAAAAAATAGTTCTGTAATTTACACTCTACCTACTGGTTTTGGTGGTAACAATGAAAATATTTCCTTGCTTGAACATGTAACAGGTCTTGAAGTAGGAAAGCAAATTTCTTACTTTTACTATCCTTTGGAAGATCTTAATCAACAACCAAAGATAATTGGTTCTTTTAATGGAAAAGAGGATTCTGTATTGGCCGATCTTTTGACAACTGGAAAAAAAGAAAAAAAATTTGTAGCTATTTCTTCTTCTGAGCACTTTCATGCAATTAATGTATTGTCTCGATTTTCTAGCCTTAGTAGCATTCTAGAAGTTTGCAGATACGTACAAGATGATGTTACAAAAAATGATCTTTCTTCAGATGATTTTCAAGAAATTTTCTTAGACAACATGGTTAGTGGATTATTTGACCTTAAAGCACTAGGTTCCTCATTTGAAGGTGCAAATACCCTCATGTATCTAATCAATGGAAGTGTTAAGGGCATTGATGGTTATATTAAGAAATTAATTGATGAAATTCGTTCTACATTAAAGAAAAATGATCTAAAAGCTAGCAGAACAAAAATTGCATTATCGTGGACACTTGATCAACATGAAATGCGTGGAGATAAAATTGAAATGTTGCAGAATTTAACTTCAAGATTACGTGATTACATTGGTGATGTTGAAGCTTATGAACATCCAAATTTTGATTTATTTCATAGTGACAAAACTACCATTATTGTAGCATGCTCAAAAATAGATTTTGAAAACATAGAAAAAAATAAACAGGATACCAATATTATTGTAATTAAAGCTAATCCCTTATGCGAAATTATTCAATAAGAGTATAAATTAGCTAATCGATCATTATGTTTGAATTGTCAGATGAAAATAATCCCGACGAAATTCCAGTTAATGTAATTTCTGAGAATCAAATCAATGATTCACAAGATGATTTAACACAATCTGTTGCTGAAAATCTAACTGTTGATCAATTAGAAAATCTTTTGGAAAAAGAAAAACAAAAAGTACAAGATTGTGAGGAAAAAATCAAGCATGTATTTGCAGATTATCAAAATCTAAATAGAAAAACACAATCTGATATTGAAAAAGGTGTAAATACAAAAATTGATGAATTCATGTTAGATTTTTTAAAAATTTATGATGATTTTATACGAGCTAAACAAGTATTTACAGAAAGTAAGATCAACACAAAAGGATTGGATTCTATTTTGAAAAATATGGATTCTTTGTTAATAAAATATAACGTGATTCCTATAGATGCATTAGGTGAAATCTTTGATCCGAATTTTCATGAAGCAATATCTATTATTACTGATTCTGAACTAGATGATAATACAATTACAAAAGAACTTAGGAAAGGATATATTTCTCATAAGAGAGTTATTAGACCGACACTGGTAGAAATATCAAAAAAATAAGGATGAAATAAAATGGCTAAAATAATAGGAATAGATTTAGGAACAAGCAATTCTGCGGCTGCAGTAGTAATGGGTGGAAAACCAACTATCATTCCCGCAGCAGAGGGCGCTACAGTAGGCGGTAAGGCATTTCCCTCAGTTGTGGCATTTACTAAAACCGGTGAACTTTTGGTAGGTGAACCTGCCAGAAGACAAGCTGTAACCAATCCTGACAGTACTATTGCTGCAGCAAAAAGAAAGATGGGTACTGATTATACTTTTAAAATTCAAGATAAAAATTACAAACCTCAACAAATTTCAGCATTTATTCTTCAAAAAATAAAAAAAGATGCTGAAGCCTTCATAGGTGAACCAGTTGAGAAAGCTGTTATCACTGTTCCAGCATATTTTGATGATAACCAACGTCAAGCAACTAAAGATGCCGGAACTATTGCCGGTCTTGACGTTGTAAGAATAATAAACGAACCAACAGCTGCATCTTTGGCATTTGGATTAGATAAAACAAAAGAAGACATGAAAATTCTTGTATTTGATTTTGGCGGAGGAACACTAGATGTCACAATAATGGAAATGGGCGGTGGTGTCTTTGAAGTAATGAGTACTTCTGGTGATACACAATTAGGTGGAACAGATATGGATAAAGTTGTAATTGATTACGTTCTTGACGAATTTAAGAAAAAAGAGGGAGTTGATCTCTCCAAAGACAGCACCGCAATGGCTCGAATTAGAGAGGCTGCAGAAAAAGCAAAGATTGAACTTTCAACAGTTATGGAAACTGACATTAATCTTCCTTTCATTTCGCATGATCCTTCATCAGGTTCAAAGAATCTTGAACTACGAATAACACGAGCAAAACTTGATGAATTAATTCGACCTATCATTCAACGATGTAAACCTTCTATGGAAAAAGCACTTGAAGATGCTAAACTATCAAAATCTGATATTAACAAAATTGTAATGGTTGGAGGACCAACAAGAATGCCATCAGTGAAAAAATTTGTTGGTGAAGTACTTGGAAAAGAACCTGAATCAGGTATAGATCCAATGGAAGCAGTGGCTATGGGTGCAGCAATTCAGGCAGGAATTATCGCTGGTGATGTAACTAGCGATATTGTATTACTTGATGTAACTCCATTAACATTAGGAATTGAGACTTTAGGTGGAGTAAGAGAACCATTAATTGAAAGAAATACAACAATACCCACATCAAAAAGTAAAGTTTTCACTACTGCAGCAGATAACCAAACAGCAGTAACAATACATGTAGTCCAAGGAGAAAGACCCATGGCAACTGACAATGTTTCTTTAGGAAGTTTTAATCTTACAGATTTACCACCTGCTCCAAGGGGTATTCCTCAAATTGAGGTAAAATTTGACATTGATGCAAATGGAATAATCAATGTAGCTGCCAAAGATCTTGGCACAAAAAAGGAAGCAAAAATCACTATTTCATCTAACTCGAAATTATCAAAAGAAGAAATTGAAAAACTAAAAGAAGATGCTGAAAAATTCTCTGATGAAGATAAAAAGAAAAAAGAAAAAATTGATCTAAAAAATGAAGCTGAAAGTTTTATCTACACTGTTGAAAAACTTGTAAATCATGACCTTAAAGATAAAATCTCACAAGAACAGGGAATTAAAATTACTGATGCGGTAAAAGAAGTTAAAGAATCACTTGATAAGGAAATTGATGAACTTAAACCAAAACTTGATACTTTAAAATCACTAGTGAATGAAATTACAACCGAACTTTACAAAAATGTTGCATCTCAATCTGGCTCAGATCAACAAAATACTGGAGCAGATAATCAACAAGAACAAAATAATACTCAGCAAAATTCTGAATCATCTCCAACTGATGAAGCTAAAAACTAACAAATTCAACAATTTATACATCAATTACAATTAGAGAATGATTTATGGCTGCAAAACGTGATTATTATGAGGTTTTAGGGGTTTCACAAACATCCCCATCTAATGAAATCAAAGCACAATATAGGAAACTAGCGTTAAAATTTCATCCCGATCGTAACAAATCTGCTGAAGCTGGAGAGCACTTTAAAGAAATTTCTGAGGCATATGGCGTTCTTTCGGATCCCGAAAAAAGAAAAGTTTACGATCAACATGGTCATGCTGGTGTAGATGGAAGATATAGCAATGATGATATTTTCCAAGGTGCACGTGATGACTTTAGTGATCTATTTGGAAGAAGTGGTGGGTTTGATTCAATTTTTGAATCTATCTTTGGTAGAACAAGAGGATCTAGTTATAGACAACAAAGAGGTTCTGATATTCTTTATGAAACTTCAGTAACTCTTGAAGATGTTCTTCATGGTAAAAAAATGGAAATCAATTTACAAAAAGAAATACGATGTGAAATATGTAATGGTTCTGGATGTAAACCTGGCACAAAGAAGAATACTTGTTCAACATGTAATGGTCAAGGTCAGGTACGTAGAAGTAGAAGCATGGGATTTGCATCATTTGTTACAGTAGAGCCATGTTCAACATGCAAGGGACAAGGCTCAATCATACAAACACCATGTAGTGAATGTAAAGGAAACGGCAAGAAGAAAGGTACCAAAAAAATATCATTTGATATTCCTCCAGGTGTAGATTCTGGAGACTATACTGTTCCAGAAGAAGGAAATGAAATCCCTGGAGGAATAAATGGAGATTTAATTGTTAGAATTAGAGTTCAATCTCACCAAAAATTCAAGAGAGATGGTATGGACATTTTTTATGATCAAGATATATCTATGATTGATGCTGCTTTAGGTCATGAAATCATAGTTCCAACTTTGGATGGAACTGAAAAAATTAAAGTAGAATCTGGCAGTCAACCAAATACCATCATAAAATTAAAAGGCAGAGGTGTACCACATATGAATTCAAGAAGTAGAGGAGATCAATACATACGAATTGTTGTTAATATTCCAAAAAAACTTAGTAAACATCAAAAAAATCTTTTAGATGAATTCCAAAAATCTAATGAATAATAGGTAATAAAATTGAAAATCGCTTTAGATGTTGATGGTGTACTAGCTGATGTAATTGAATCATGGTTAATTTACAGTAATAAAATCAGACCTAGCATTTCTAAAGATGATATAACAAATTGGGATTTTTGGAAAAAATTCAAAATTAATAGATATGACTTTTATAAAGAGCTAACTTCATGTTGGAAAAATTGGAACTCTATTCCTCCAACAGAAGATAATTTGTCAATAACCACACAAAATCTTTCAAATTTTGGACAGATTGACATTGTTACAGCTCGAGAATCCTCAACTGATTCTTTTGTAAAAAATTGGCTTAAACTACACGATGTAACTTATCAAAATTATGTTTCAGTAATTGATGGTCCAATGAAAGCAGATTTAGATTATGATATTTTTATTGATGATTCTCCACTAAATGCAATTAAATTTTTAAAACATAAAAAAAATGTTTTTCTATACTCACAACCATGGAATCAACACATTACTGATCAAAACATTCAAAGAATTTCTACTTTATCTGAAGCTATTGAAAAATTAAAATTATGATCTAGTATTCTTGACAAATTTTCTTATTGTAACTTGATGACCATTTCGTATGTGAGATATGTGATGAGTATTCAATATTTCTCCAATTTTATCATCACTGTAGAATTTTATGTTATAACGCCCTAGAATCTTTTTACAATTACTACAATAAATCTCTCGAAATTCCATTTTCTATGTAATTGGTTAATCTGATGTATTTTAACTAAAACAGTATAATAAAGAAACTTATTCTAGATTTCAAAAATTTAGATTGCGGGAGTAGCCCAGCCTGGTCAAAGGCGTAAGGTTCAGATCCTTATCTTCTAGGAGTTCGTGGGTTCAAATCCCACTTCCCGCATACAATTATGACTAATTATTTTCCAAAAACTTCTTTATTTTTTCCAAAAGCAGGCTATTTACCATTTCACCTGATACTTTTCCCCTAAGTTCTTTCATGGCAATTCCCATTAATGGACTAATTGCACGCTCTTTTTGGTTTTGAATAATTTCTTTGTTATTTATGATAATATTTTCTATGACTTTTTCAAACTCTTCTTTACTCACAGTCTCAATAGCTGTATTTTTTATTGCATCCTCAATTGTTTTTGATTTTCCAGACATAATATTTTCAAATATGATCTCAATTGATTCTTTAGCAATTTTTCCTTTTGTTAAAAATTCAAAAGTTTTTACAATTTCTTCATTTCTTAATAATTGAGAATTCAAACCATTTCTTTCTAAATTGGTAATAGTTGAACAAAGAATTGAGGCTATGAAAGTTGGTACTATTGAAGTTTTTTCACAAATTTTTTCAAAAATTTCTAAATATGCTGAATCAAAAACCTGTTCTGTTAACTGTAAATTCAAATCATATTTTTTTTGCAGCTCATTAAGTGATTCATCCCATGATTTTGGGATGTTCTTTTTTGTATCTTCTAATTCTTTTTTTGTTATAATAATTGGAGGAATATCTGTTTCAGGATACATTCTTGATGCGCCTGGTCGAGGTCTGAGAAATATGGTTTCACCAGTTTGAGTAGCTAATCTGGTTTCAGCAGGAACTCCTTTCTTTGCTTGACTTATTCTTTTAATTATGGAATCAATTGCAAAATCAATTTTTACTAAAGGTGCAGCAATTATTAAAAATGCATCAATCTCGTTGATTCCTAATATTTTTTTCACAATAGATACATCGTTTTCTTCTATGCCATAATTTGGTAATTCATCTGAATGAAAAACTCCTCCAATTCCATAGAATTTTACAATCTGACCAATTTCCTTTCCTAATCTTATTCCTTCATATGGCGAATAACCAAACATGCCAGCAAAATTCCTGATTCGAATTGCTTTGATAATTGAGTTATCTCTTAAGGATTTTTGAATAATTTTTGATTCACAATTCTTAAAATCATTTGTTATATCAAAAACATCATCATTTTTTGAAATTTCACCAAAATTAGAATTTTGTAATTTTTCAGCTATCTTGACAAGTCCATGTTGTCTTTTAGCCTCAAATTCTACTACTTTTTCTAATTGGTCTAATTGTTGTACTCCTTTGACTTCAACTACTCCCCCACCATCCCTAACCGAGACATTGACATCTTGTCGTATTGAACCAATTCCACGAGTAACCTTTTTTGTACTTCGTAACAGTCTACCTAGAGATAACGCAATTTTTTTTATTTTTTTTGAATCTCCCTCAACAGGCTCTAGTGCAATTTCAATTAAAGGAACACCAAGACGATCCAAACTGTATTCTCTTACGTCTCCCTTATCCCCAAGCAGTTTTGCGGCATCTTCTTCTAAACAAATTGATTGAATACCAATTTTTTCACCATCAACCTCAATATGTCCTCCTTGAGAAATTAACATAGTTCTCTGAAAACCAGTAGTGTTTGAACCATCAATTACTGTCTTTCTCATGGGATAGATTTCACTAAAAATATTCGATTCAAGTGCAGATGAAATTACTAGTGCAAGATTTTTTGCATCACCATCTAAATTATGAGGGGGTTCTTCATCCTGTTCTACCAAACAGCTACTTTCTGGATTAGCGTAATACATTATTGTTTTAGATTTTGAACTCTCAAAAAGAGCTGCTGGATCATATTCACCCAATTCACTTTTGACTGCTCTTAATTTTCTTTGAAATTTTGTGGTATATTCATCTGATTCAAGTGGTATACAACTACAGAATAATTTTTTGTTAGTAGATAATTGCTGGTGTATCTCAAGACCAACTTTCAATCCAATATTTTCAATGAAAAATTCAGACATTAACATCACTCATTTTTAATCATATATTTCAGAAGCAATATTTTGAAGCATTATCTGCTTGACATCTTCAAGAGTTTCTAAATTTCCCAGAGCC
>Ga0209514_10007823_pt1 | contig 12443 bp, 10 predicted proteins | sample Subgrocontami58m_FD_187452 | JGI IMG/M metagenome (GOLD analysis project Ga0209514, IMG submission 187452) | Subsurface groundwater microbial communities from S. Glens Falls, New York, USA - GMW37 contaminated, 5.8 m (SPAdes) (version 3) | ecosystem: Environmental > Aquatic > Deep subsurface >...
AATTATTACAAGAGTTTTTTTCATTATTACCTCCCAGCTATTTAGTCCCTTATACGATTTAGAGTTTCATCAGTTCATTTGTTTCCCTAATCTGAAATAGCATCAAGATCGAGTAGTAAGTACTTTGAAAAACTTAATGATTAAAAAGGTCTAAATATTTTTCTCTCGTAAATTCACTGCCCTACTTCTTTTTGCTCAGGAGGTCGTTAGAGCTTTGAAGAAGCTTGCAAAATCGATGACACAACTTTTTCAACATCAGATTGCGATTCCGTTGAAGCAATCGAAAATTTCAAACCATTTTTAATTGTAAACACAGCGGCTGGCAAATTCTCATTCCATGTTTTACGCAGTTTGACTTCAATCCCGTCAATTTCTTTCATATCAAAATCAGAGTCTGGCGTTAACACTGGGTCACTGAATCCAAACGGGTGGTCTCCGATGCTCATCTGTACATTCAAAAAGGGTGTTGATGTTCCTTTTGTATAGTATAAGTAAAAGACTTCTGACTTTTCGTTCCCTTTGATATATATATTGGAAGATTCTTTTTCGAATTTGTATCCCTTAGGAACAACGATATCTCCTAGTTGAAGGGTCTTAAAACTCAACCCATCAGATGCCGTATGACCCATTTTATTGATATATATATCTGTAGGTGGAGTATCCGCCGAAACAGTAATACTTTCCGAGATTTTCTTCAACTTATCAAGCGAAATACCTCCCCCGGGAATGCTGGAGACAATATACTCCACGTTATTCTTTGTGAATTGAATTCTAGCAGCGTCAATGTTTTTATTCACAGTTACTGTTGCTGGCAAATCGCCAATTTGAATTTGAGTTTTTGTCTCTTGATCAGAAACAGTTCGTTGAATAACAGTTTGAAGCATCTCGCCAGGTCGTGCCTCTTTTATTGTAAATGCTGCATGACTGCCATATGCAGCTAAGTATGTATTAGAATTAGTGCCTGGAGGGGTGTTTTGGTTACAGCTGATTCCAGATAATGTAAGCTGATATCCTGCAGTGTAACTCGGGAGTAACGGAGTAAATGAAAGATACTTCTGGTAGTCAGAACTTTTTTCTGGTACAGAAGAAGATTGTTCTGATTGGGGCGTTTGTACACCAAGATTGACATTCGGTACTGTAGCCACGCCATCAGTGCTTGAAGAGCTAGCATTAGCAGCTCCAGCGGTATAGGAAATGCTTGCCTTGGCGTTGGTTAGAGTTATGAACGCTAGAGCAACCACCACTGCAATAATTAATATTGACCATTTTAATGATACTTTACGAAAAACTTTTATCATCATGATTCTCCTCTTTATTTGAGAGCTTGAACCCGACAAACTTGCTAGGCTTGTAATTCTTAATATTCGTGAGTTACTCTCTACTAACTTGATAAGTGTATAAGCATACTCCTTAGAATCATTGATATCAATATGGTTAAGAGTTATAGCGTCACAAGCGATTTCTTGGTCTTCCCGCAATTTGTAAAAGGTGTACCAAAGTATGGGGTTAAACCAGTGTAGAATAAGTAAGCCCTGTGTCAACCAGTTCACCAATACGTCTTTACGCTTGTAGTGAAATAACTCATGCACAAAAACATGATTAAGTTGTTCGGAGTTAAATTCTTCCAAAACATCAACGGGTATTAACAGCCTAGGACGAAATAGACCGAATATGGATGGGCTTGTTACTACTTCCGTTTGAATTAAAGGAATCTTTCCTTTAACATTTAGTTTATATTTTGCCTCTTTAAAAGCTGAAAGCAGCCTTGGGTCAACTACGATTCGGCCTTGTATCTTCTGGGTAAACCGTCTATTTACAATTACGGTAGCAGCAATAAAAACGGCAATACCCATAACCCATAAAATTGCAAAAAGTCTATGTATCAACGCAGAGGTCTTCATTGAATTAAGTGATTCGTCTGTATTTAGCAATATATTTGAGTTCTGGACAACAGCAATTTGCTCTAACCGGTTACCGGTTGCTTCACCAGAAAATTCGGCATCTGCAAAGTCAGAACGTTGGGATGTGTTCACACCTTCGATTAAATTGGAATTTTGTCGCATACCCGAATTAGCGAGATTGTAAAGACTAAACGAACTTTGCGGTGTCCACGGTAAAAGTAAGCTGATAATTACTACGAACCAAAGAAGGTAATGTAAACGTGCCCCAATTCTATTCTTGAGTAAAAACTTCACGAGTAATAAGAGAACGACCAAGAAACTAGCCTTAACTGTAGTAACCAAAACCCAGTCGAAAATTGGGATAAACCGATCAATTATCTGTGACACGATCACCGCTTCCTTTCATCAAGGATACGTTTAAGGTCTTCTATCTCCTCTTGGGACAGCCTTTCTTCCTGAAGGAAAGTAACCAACATCGGCTTAAGTGCTCCACCGAAAACGCGTTTTATGAATGTCTTACTTTCTGCTTTTATGCACTCTTCTTCCGTAACTAGAGGATAGTAACGGTACATCCTTCGTACTTCTTTGAACCCCAGAGCCTGTTTGGTTACTAATCTTGTGATTAATGTCTTAACCGTATTCGGTTTCCAAACTGAGTAGTTTGCCAAAGCCTCCACAACTTCGTTGGCAGAGCATGGAGCAGACCTTGACCAAAATATTTTCATCACTTCCCACTCTGCATCTGATATTTTCGGTATTCCTGGCATTAATGTTTCCTCCTTACGGTACAATTACATTTGTAGTCATTATTACATGTGTAGTCTCAAAAGTCAACTTTATTCTATGAAATTAAGCAAAGTAAATTCAAGGGTATCCAGCGTTTGCTGGGGGAAATTCCTTTACCCTCACAGTCCCACTACCACCTTATTGAAAGAAATGCCGCATGCTAAATTTGAATACTCACTTATTATCTTATATGAATATCAACGTACTTACGAAACTAATGTACATTAGGTCTAACTTCTCACCTTTATTCTAGCTGTTTCCCAAAGTAATAACCTTCCTTTTTCAATTTGTTTATTTCCACTGAACAATTTCGTCAGAAATTTTTAGTGTTTTTTGCAAGAACTTTTTACCGAAAGTTGCAAGTAATTTTTCCATAGTATTGCATCTCCATTTTCCATAATGTTGCAAGTTCTATTTCCCCACCTTTACAGCGGGGAAATAGATGTTTTGCAGACATTTGTTCCCTGACTTAATTAAAAGAGTAGTGGTTGAATACGCCAGTGCATATTGAAAACTTTGGCCGATAAGGTTGAAAAGTCAGACCGGAGAAGTTGAACACATTGACCGCGCATGTTGAACACTCGATAATATGCGTATTCCGGTTAATTCCGGCAGGGTATCCTACGGATAACCGACATACTAATCCGGAGTAATTCTGTCACCTCAGGATTGACATGAATATAACAAAATTATTCACTCGTGTTATCACCTTCTTTCGGGTGTTTCTTGCAAAAGTTCCTGAATTGTTCAACAACAAGAACCGTTCCCCTAGCCGTCGGGGTTGTGGAGAGTGTGGATAAGCTCTTTTGAGGAATACTTCAGATAGCTTATCCAAGCCTTTGTGGTCAACCCGTAGCGACTGAGCGGAGGGTTGTCCACAAAGGCGGCACTATCCACAACCTCGGTGATTGCCTTTTACCCAATTGGTTAACGCTTTGTCATCACCACCAAAAATTAATAAAAGTTTCGTGCTCTGTTGATCGAAGTAAATTCTTTGCAATAATGGATTATGGGATACATGGTCGAGAATTCAATACGGAACTGCTAATAGCGGGCTATGGATAGTGCCACAATGTGGACAACCTTTCGCTTGGCCGCTTCAGGTTGACCACATTGCTTGGTCAAGCAATTTAGGGTCTGTCTTAAAAGAGCTTGACCACACTATCCACAGCCCCGGCGGCAAGAACAAGATTGTTGTTGATAATTACGCATAAGAAGGGGCGTAAAGTTACTATCTGGTAGCATCTGTGAGGGGTAACCCTTTATACTTTGTGCTTTATGTTGTTCATAAAAAACTTTGAAGTGGCTCACTTTTTCCAGCGTTTATACAATAATGGCTCACATTTTTCCTGGCATTAGTGGCTCACTTTTTTCTTGACAATCGCAGTAGGCACTACATGTGAATTTTGCTATTTTAACAAAGCTTCTCGACATCTACCTATTAGGCCTTCAAGCCAGATATCTTCTAAATCCGGGGGATCATTTTTAATAATGTAGCTAATACTGGCGATCTCCTTTGCGGTAATCTGACCCATACGCAGCATAGTTTCGAGCTTAGAAGATGGATGTTTACCAAGATAGACAACCAATTTTGTTGACACTTTCCCTTTATCCCTAACCCGTTTTTCCAGATAGGCATAATCGTACCAACCTTTTATTTTCCATCTTATGAACAAGTTTATGTCTCCTTTTTCAATTGGTAAGTAGGCACTACATTAGCGATGCTTCTGGTTACCATGTTCATCCATTTAGATATGGAAATTGGCATTCCTGTGGACAGGTCTATCCAGCTTCAGTCCGGAATATGCAAATACGCTGTGGGATAGTACCGGCCTGGGGAAAAGCCCTATAGGGTCTGTCTAAAAAGAGCTTTCCCCCAGGCCTTGGACAAGTCTGATTTTAAAGCTATTTTTCGAAGTTGACTTGTCCACACTCTCCACAACCCCGACGACTGCATGGGGTCATTTCTTATACTGTGCGCATCTTGTTGTTGATAAAATTCGTCCAACCTATTCTCTGATCAAGGTGTATAGTTTAGGCGGTCACACTGATCATTTTCAGCGGTCAGGGTATACAACTAATAGCGGTTAAGGTGTTTTTTCGAGGCGGCATACGCAGTGGTCCGGTTTAAAATTGAATCCGCCGTCGCTCTGCCATCCTGGAAGATTCCAGACCGTGTTCCGCAAGTATCTTTTCCAATTCGGCAACATAATCTTCAAGATCATGTGCCTCACGGGATTTTTCAATATACAGATTTTGCAGATACTCACGCTCCTCCAGCCAGCGTTCAGACGGGTTTTTTACTGTTACATCCAGTTCACCTGCTTCATAATCACGGATATCGCGCTCGATGTTAGTATAGAGATCCTGCTCGCTGAATTCATACGGAAACGGCTCTTGTGCATATTTCACAAGCAGATACTTCTTAAGGTCATCCGGAATAGACTTCTTGTATATATTTTCAAGTTCTCTAATAATTGTTTTGTTTATGGTCATGTCATTGATCCTCCTTTTTGTCTGTTGAGGCTATTGAGCGGTAAAGGTCATTGATGCTGGATTCCCTTAACCGGTTGTTTTCCCCCGGAAACAGGAGAAGGTGGCAGTGGTGCATAAGCCTGCCTACAAGGGCGGCAGTCATCTGCTCATCATAGAGTACGTTGACCCACTTTGATTATCACGATTTTTGAGTTATCACGAATTATGAAGCAAAATGCTGGCGACACCATACTTTTTCACCCCAAAATTCGTGATAACTCTGGCACTATCTTAAACCGTATAGTCGTTTCAACATTTCCTCATCGTTTACGATGAAACGTTCTGAGTTCAACTTCGCTTTAAGCGGGCTGCTCGGGTCTGTCGCGCTTTCAATAGCTTTACGCTTTAATTCTGTGTCGGCGTGGGCGTAAATGAGAGTCGTTTCAATCTGGGCATGCCCAAGCCACTGTGAAAGCAGCGTTAAATCCATACCTTTCTGGTACAGATGCATACTGCGGGAATGCCTAAAAAGGTGCGGATGGACATTATCAGGAACTTCCGGGCAAATTTCTTTTGTAGAAGAACCATAAGCCTTTATTAACCTGCGTGCGTTGTCCTCGCACATACGTTTTTTTTGTCCGTTTCTGAGGACATAGAACAAATACTGCATAGAGTAGATACTTTCGTCCTGATGAAAAACCATAGCATAATTTTTAAAATGCTCCACAGTCTGTTCCATAAGAGGAACCGTCCGGGTCTTAGAACCTTTGCCATGAAGTGTCATTGTAGCGTTTTTTCCAAAATGCATATCCATAAGCCGAATGTCAAGCAGTTCCTGAATCCTCGCGGCAGTGTCGTAGAGCAAGATCATGAGAAATTGGTCGCGAAGACCTTTCTTTGTTGCAGTATTGGGCTGCTCTAAAATTGCGCTTACTGCAGATTCACTCATGTGTTCAACAATATCCATGTTAGATGACTTTTTCAATGGCACTTTGTTAATTTCAGCCCTATGAATCACTGCCGTTGATTCCATATTAGCGGCATAAGTATAGAATGAACGTATACAATTTAGACGATGATTTCGCGTGGAAATGCTGCATCCTTGCTTGTCCTCAATCCAGTCAAGAAATGCGGAGATCATCTTGTGGTCAATCATCTCGAAAGTAATTTCAGAAAAACTGATGTCCTTCTTTGTTTTCACGAAATCGAACAATGACTCTAAGGAAAACTGATATGCCCGAATCGTATGAGGGCTACTGTGTTTTTGATTAGGCAGATAGACCTTGAAAAAGTCATGCACGAGGGAAAACAGAGTGCTGTCAACTACCACTGCCATTTGCTCACCTCCGGTATTAACCGGTCAAATGACCGCCAATCGATCCCTGCCGACTTCACAAGATTTTCCGGTAGTAAATGAATATAATACGCCGTTGCAGAAAGGCTGGCATGTCCCATATATGCGCTGAGGAACGGTAGCATTGCATATAAGTTTCGCCCCTCATCCAACCACTTGTTTAAAACAGCTGATGCAAAACGGTGCCGAAGGTCGTATACACGTAATCTCGGTAGCTTCGAGATGTCTGTTTCAGGATTTGCCTGTGTCCAGCATTTTTTAAACAGGCTGATAAGTTGGTTTGTGGTGAATGCTCCACCATTCTGCCAAGGAAAGAAGAATTCACTATCGGCTGCGACAATGGTACGCCGCACATCGTACTGCTTGCACAGCGCAAGCATATCATCGGACATCACTACAATGCGCTCTTTCTTTCGTTTTGTTCCAGTGACTAGAATCTCCCCTGAATTAAAATTGATGTTAGCTCTTTTCAGTACTCTCCCCTCATTTGGTCTAAGCCCGCAGGTATAAATCATGCGAAACAGCACGGGAGCGATTTCTGGCGCGAACGGATTTCTTTTAGTTGGTATGAGCGTGTCAGCAGCATGGAAAAATGATGTCAATTCCGTATCTGTAAGGATATATGGCGTAAATGATGACTTAACGGAAACGAAGTTGCTGGGAAGAGCATAAGCATCATTTTCGATTGATATTAAATATTTCCCTAAATGACGAATCATAATCGCTCTGTCGTTCAGTGCCCATGGTGTTGACTCCCCCTGTATTTCCAGCCATTTCAGCACCACTTCTTTACTCAGGCTTTCCAATTCAGGATAATACTCTGAACAAAAACGGTCAAAACTCTTTAAGCAATATTCACGCGTGCGTCTGGAGAACCCCAGGGTTTCACGATACAGCAACATCGCTTCAAGTCTCGGAGCAAATGCACTAATAAAATTTGTCATTACGCTTCCCCCCTCGTAAGCTCAATGCCAGTGAAATCCAACGCACACTCTTTCAAGTGTTTACTATCAAGAGAAATATACTTCATCGTCGAGTTGATGCTCCCATGACCCAAGACCTGTGCAACAGTCGTGACTGGAATGCCTGATGTTATCATGTTACGTCCTACAGAACGCCGAAGAGCGTGAAAACTTTTCCCGTCAAACGGTTCATGAGATAGGCCCGCCTCCTTGCGATAGGTGTTGTAAAAATATCCGGCTATACTACGAGAAAGGGCCTGATATGGTGCGTAACAACTTAAGAAGATAGTCTTCGAGTCACATTTTGGTCTGCCATTTAAGATATAATCTCGTATGGCTTCTCCAACGTCTTTAGTCAGCGGAAGCGCCAACGATTTGCAGGTCTTCGATTGAACAATTCGGATTTCACCGTTTTTCCAGTCAATATCCTCCAATTTGAGTTTACGAATATCTATCCCCCGCAGCCCTACCACTGCACCGAGCAATATTATTGCATAATCCCTTTTACCCTTGGAACTGCTTCTGTCTATAACATCAAGCGTGGCATTAACCTCATCTTGAGGAATTGCGGGTAGAATCTTTTGATTTATATGCACTGGAAACGATAGCAGAGACGCGTGTGCATTTGCTAAGCGTCCACTATCTGCCAAATAACGGCATATTTTCTTCATATGCCGTTTGACTATGGATAAACTACCCCCATCAATATGATTAGAACAGTAAATCATAAACTGCTGAATCTCGTTGCATCCTACATTGCTAAAATCGTAGTTACCCATTTGGATTAGCCATGCGAAGTATTTTCTTGCGACCCAAATGGCACTTTTCTGTGTGCCCGGGGTTATAATTTCACGTGAAAGATATTCTGTCAGAGTTTCAATATAATATTTAGTCAGCTCGAATTTCGATACCTGCAACGGGCGAATCCATTCTAATTTTCTTGTATCACGTAAAAATTTTAACCGTGCCACTCCACGTTTTAAGAGCAAATAGCGATATCGCCCTATTTCGCCGCAAGCAACTCTTTCTTCAATACCTTTAACATACTCATCAATTACATCAGTGTCGAATTTCTCTTTTCCGAATTGCTTATGGTACCTTACAATTGGAGCAAGTCCATTTTCGCACTCATTTCTAATTGTATAAGTGCTGTATCCAAGTCTTTGCATTTCTTCTTTAGCCTGCACCACAAGTTCATTGATACTAATGTTATTCATCAAAACACCGCCTTCCAATAAATTTGTCAAGGGGATTCCCTTGCGCTTTTCATTGTAGCAGTGTTTTATATGGATTTATCTTAGTTATCACGAATTTTGGGGTGAAAAAGTATGGTGTCGCCAGCATTTTGCTTCATAATTCGTGATAATTCAAAAATCGTGATAATCAAAGTTATCATGAATTCATGATAACTTTGAAAACTCCAGGTTCGTGTTCAGTATAATGGACTTTTTCTCATGTATTTCTGAGAGATAGTCAAAGAGCAACTGAGCACCGGTACGGTCATACGGCACATAACCCCATTCGTCAAGGATAACGACAGATGCTTTATTCAGTTTTTTCAGTAGCGTTCCTAGTGTGCCGGCTTTCTTGGCTTCCGAAAGCTGGTTGACCAGTGCTGCGGTACGGTAGAATTTAACAGGAATGCCTTTCTGGCAGGCGGTTACACCAAGCGCAATGGAAAGCATGGTTTTCCCGGTTCCTGTCCGACCGTACATGATGACATTTTTCTTTTCCCTGATGAAATCAAGGGACTTTAGACTTTCCGGCGTCAGGCCGGAAGGGAGCGTGATTTCATCAAAACGGAATCCATCAAATGTTTTGATGCTGTAGAATCCCGCACCGTTAATCAGTGTAGCTACACGCCCCTGTTCACGGTTTTTCAGTTCTGCAGACAGTAGTTTATATAAATATTCCTGATGGGATACACCCTCCGTTATCTGAGCCATATCGGCAAGATTACGGCTCAACTTCAGTTTTTTGCAACATTCTATGATTTCATTTTCCAGCATTTGCGACGCCCTCCTTCCTCAAGAAGACGTCATAATTGTTAAGGTCGGTTGGCATCTGACCGACATTCGGTACTTCTGAACCTAACGGCATCGGCGGAAGTTCCGGTACATCAGCATAAATACGCCTGTAAAGATTTCGCAGGCTGTCGGCATCGGAGGCACCGTAACAGAGTGCCTGATTGACTGTACTGAGCGCACTGTCAAAGCCAGTTCTGTCCGTGAGTTCTGCCAGAACCTTAAGAACCTTTCCTGTTTCCGTATTGGAACAACCTTCAAGAAACTGTTTCATTGTAGACGGCATCATGTCATAGATACCGGAATATTTCAAGGCGCGTGGACGTATGGAAAGCTGCCTGAGATATGGAAGCCAGGCCATGCTCTGCTGCTTGGTATCGCCGTATAATCGGCGGTGTCTTACGATTTCGCGGTAGTTTTCGTCCATCACAATAACAAGTGATGATGTTAGTTTCAGGTTAACGGTTGTGTTTGAATGTTTCGGTGAAACCGAATACTCATGCATTCCTTTATTCTGATAGAATTTGCCCCAGTTATTGGTGGTGACACTTCCTCTGCCGCTTAGGTCGAACTCGATTTCAGGAAGAGGATGGCAATGTTTTAAGTCTTCTGCAAAGAGTTCCTCAATCGTCTCATTATGGCGGTAATGCTCCCTATCAGCATCTTCCTCGCACGTGTTGAGAAGCTGTTGGTTGAAATCGGAAAGGACGAGAAAATGAGGCATGGGGACAAGAAAGTTACGTCTCTGGTAACCAACTTTGTTTTCTACATTGCCCTTTTCGTGGCCTTCCCCGGGATTCATAAATACGGCTTGAAAACGGTAGTGTTCTCGGAAACGGTCAAACCGTTCCGTCGTCTCACGTCCGCCACCCCGGATTACTTTTGTTATGATGGTTTTAGTGTTATCAAACCACAATTCGCCAGGTACAGCACCAATGTGCCGAAAGATAGCGTCCAGCCCCTCCAGAAGGCATTCCATGTTTTCTCCGTAGAACAGTTGCAGGTAGCCTTTGTTACTGTATGGGAATGATACTTCAAGATATTTTCCGGTTATCCGCGTACCGTTTTCATAAAAATCGGCTGTGCCAAAATCAACTTGCGCCTCACCCGGACTATGTTCCAACGGAAGGAATCCCCCTTTGGCGCCACTAAAAAGTTCCTTGTGTTTTACGACATAGTAGGAAGCGACCGTCCTGTATGAACAGTTAAATCCTCGGAATTCCTTTCTGAGACGGTGGAATACCCTCTTGGCGGTATGACGCTGTTTACGTGGTGCCTGTTTGTCTTCTTCAAGCCATTTGTCAATAGTCGGCTTGTAGGGGTCCAGCTTTGGACAGAAACGCTGTTCTGAAGCCGGTTGGGGAGCCGGTTCATTGAAGTCTGTCTTATCGACATACTTCTGCACCGTCTTCCAGTCCAATTGCAGTACATCTGCGATTTGGGAAATGTTTTCTCCTTTCACGAAGAAACGGAATCTGATATCATTTATCTTGTCCATTGTAAGCATGCTCCTTTCCTCCTTGCATCCTCCCTTTAATCAGATACAAGGATATAGGTTATGTTTTATGCCTGCAATGGATTTTTGCAATACTATGGAATTTCCAATTGCAACACTATGGAATTTTAACTTGCAACTTTCGATATTTTTATCTTACAACAAACAATTTTTAGGGAAAATACTATAGATACGTTACTACTTAAAGTACTAATAAAACGTATAAGTACGTAACCCTACGTACACACCACGTTATTCTAAACTATGTTGTCAAGCGTTTTGCTCGATTTTAACTACGACAAGAGTTATTTTTAATCTTACGACTGACGTAAAAAAAGAGACGTTACTTCACAATATCACGCACTAACGTGCCAATACGTGCCATAACGTCCCTATACAGTGATCTACTATACCCATGCCACCCCACTTTAGAATAAGTACCTAACGCATCTACGTGCCGATACGATGGTGCGTTTTTTTATTTTAAAAAGGCGGTCAGATTTCTGAGTTCAACTAATATCCACATTGTCTTGCTTCAGTGTCTGGCTAGAGCTGATGGAGTAACACAAGCAAGCCGATCATCTATAGTGCTTAATCTAGGAGAAATTTATGTCATTTGTGACATAGAAAGAGTTTATCATCTTCTCTTTTGATATCTTCAATAAATGTACCATAACATCAAGATAAACTTCTGACTTTTTCGACATATCCTCCATTTTTTACTCCTCCCTTTTTTCATCTGCTCAAGGGATTGTGGCTACAGTGTAACTAAACTATTATTGATTTAAAATACAACCTAATGAATTGCCCGTTTCTTTAATTTACCTCCGAATACTTCGTGAACATCATGGATGGTTACAAAGGCATTTTCGTCTATTTCATCAAGGATTAATTTTAGTTTTGCTATCTCTAGTCGGGTGATAACAGAGTATAAGACACCCTTAGAGTCTCCAGAATGACACCCTCTACCCTCAAGGAAGGTACCCCCTCGACCTAAGCGAGCCATAAGGACTTCTGCGATTTCATCTGTTTTGTCGGATACTATCATAATGGCTTTGGATTCATCCAAGCCTTGAATAGTCATGTCAATAACTTTGAAGGCAATAAAATAGGCTAGGAGTGAGTACATTGCTCTGTCCCAACCGAAGATTAAGCCTGCACAGCTTAAAATGAAAATATTAAAAAACATCACAATTTCGCCAACAGAGAAACCCATTCGTTTGTTTACAACTATGGCTATCATTTCTGTTCCATCTAAAGAGCCTCCATATCGAATAACCAATCCTACTCCTATACCAAGGAGAATGCCGCCGAATACTGCGGCCAGTAAAATATCATTTGTTAAGCCTGGAACAGGGTGTAGGATACTGACTCCTATTGAAAGGATTGTAATCGAAAACAACGTTGACAATACGAATGTTTTTCCAATCTGATAATAACCCATAA
>Ga0209514_10007825_pt1 | contig 12441 bp, 13 predicted proteins | sample Subgrocontami58m_FD_187452 | JGI IMG/M metagenome (GOLD analysis project Ga0209514, IMG submission 187452) | Subsurface groundwater microbial communities from S. Glens Falls, New York, USA - GMW37 contaminated, 5.8 m (SPAdes) (version 3) | ecosystem: Environmental > Aquatic > Deep subsurface >...
GTAGCCAGATAGCGCTCCTGCCAGCGGGCGACGGTCACTTTGCTCATACTCACGGCCCGGGCGATCGTCATCACCCGGACCCGATCAGCCGCAAGCAGCACGATCCGCGCTCGCCCGACCAGCTTCTGTGGCGTGTTCCGCCCCGAAACCCAACCTTCCAGCGTCGCCCGATCCGTAGGAGACAACCAGATGCATGCAGAGGTCTTCTTCATGCCGCCAGGTTCGCACGCCTGGGCAAGCAGGGGAACTATTTGTTAGGATCGATACACTAGAAGCCGTCGACCGTGCCGCGCTCGCCGTCTACTGCACCGCCTACGCCCGCTGGGTCCAGGCCGAACGGGCGATTGCCGGCATGGCCAAGCGCGACATGCTGACGGGCGGGTTGATGATCAAAACCAGCAACGGCAACGCCATCCAGAACCCGCTGGTTGGTACCGCGAACACGACCGCCTCCGACATGGTGCGCTACGCCGCGGAGTTCGGCGTGACGCCCAGTGCCCGAGTGGACGAGACAGAGGCGGCCGGTCATGTCAGATTTCATACCCTGATTCTCCTTTTATGTACGGTTCCGGGCATCGGCACCCTCGCGGCGGTGACGATCCTTGCCGAGATCGGCACCGACATGAGCCGTTTCCCGACTTCGGGGCATCTTCCAGCCTGGGCGGGCATGTGCCCGGGTCAGAACGAAAGCGCCGGCAAACGCAAATCCTCGCGCCTGCGCAAGGGGGCCCTTGGCCGAAAGCCATACTCATCCAATGCGCATGGGCGGCCAGCCGCAAGAAAGACAGCTACTACAGGCGCAGTTCAACCGCTTACGGGCCAAACGTGGTCCACAGAAAGCCATCTGCGCTGTTGAGGCTTCAATGCTGACCGCCATCTACCACCTGCTGAAGGATGGTACAGAACGTCGCGACCTCGGCACGATGACTTCGACGGCCGTTCCGCACAGGCCAAGGCCAGCAAGCTGGCAGCGAAACTCGTGTCACTGGGGTTTGATGTTCAACTCCAGCCGGTTGCCGCGGCAGCATGACAGGATCAGGAACACGCCTCATGCGCATCGTCGAACCGACACAGGCCTGCAGGTGCCACCTCTGTGAGGTCATAATTTCTTGTTAGCACCAATTCTTCGTTGAGGTTCCTCCACTCTGTGCGATTGCTTGGAGAACTCGGCTAAATCCGGCGACTGTCGCCGCATCCAGCACCAAATTCAAATTCAGTCCCTTTTCAAGTACAAGGCTCATAAGCGGCACCCCATCGGTCGACTGAGTCACTGACATGTGGGTAGGCTTATGGGCCACAAGCGTTCGTACAGCGTCGGGCGGATTATCAGTAGCTTTGGACGCCCGAACATATGTCGCACGGTTCACCGCATATTCCATTCGCAGCACAAACTCCACCGCGTTGTCCACCCGGAGCCACACAACCGACTCGCTACCGTCCTCGAAGGGGAATATTAGCTTGATAGCATCACCTTCTGGACTGACGCCACAAACCACGCTGCGGACGAACCTACGGTCAGACATCATCGCTATCCCTGGTTGTTGCCCCGTTATCTCACTCCAGCGCGAAAAAAGAAAACCCGTAGCACGCCTGCCTCATTCTCCTCCGCCAAAAAAGGGCCTCCCTGGTAGGGGAGGCGAGGTGGATACGCACATTTCGATCTTGACAGCATGACACCAGGAAGACCGGAAAATTTCCCGGAAAGTCGACTATCTGCTGTACGGATAGGCAGCCCAGTCACGGATCAGTTATGGGGATGGCCCCCCCGGCGTCGGTCTTCCGATTTCTTCATGCAACATCTTCCAACTTCCCGCACACTGAGTCGATGACCCGATGGAGGGTTGGCGTTGCCGTTGGCTTCTCCATCACCTTGCCGTTGAGGGCGAAGGTCACGGCGTTGAACGAGTGCCAGGCATTCCGTTCGTCGAGGTCGGGGAAGGACGGTCGGTTCCACTCCGCCAGGACGTCGGAGGCGCGCTGGGTGTTGATTACACCCTTCAGGTAGAGCTGGAGGATGGCATGGTCAGCCTGGTGGTCGGTCAGCCTAGCAGCCTGTCGGACCAGCAATTCTAAATGGCGAGATTGAACAGATTGCTCGTTGTCGATCCCCATAGGACTGGTGGGTTGAAAGCCTATCCGGGCGATTTCCCGATCAGGGCGGTCGTATGGCTGCGGCGGCGATCGAGTTCAGCAAGTGGCCCCAATCCTGGAACACCACGTATGCGGTGATGGTCCGCAGATGCTCGAAGAAGCGGTAGGTTGCGCCTTTCGCGGCAACCGCGGTGCGCCACGCCGCCACTGCCACAGAGGCCATGGTATGATAAGCGAACGCCAGCAGGTTCAGAACCACGAGCACGCTGGCCAGGGTGTCCTTTCCATGCCCGAAATTGTGCTCGAGATTGTATCCGCCACGCTTGAGCACGTTGAAGGTCTCGTTCTCAATCTTCCATCTGGCACGGCCGCATGTGGCGAGTTCCGCAACCGTGCCGGCGGTCACCGGCAGGTCGGTGACGAAGGTGTTGAAGTAGGTTCGCTTGCCCTTGTCGTTGCGTATCTCGACGGAGAACCAGTTGACCTGCAATGCGTCAGCGGTGTCGCGCAACGGCACGTCCGCAAGCCAGCGATAGACCGTGGTTGTGCGCTTGCCGCGTTTGAGAACGGTGTCGCGATGCTCCTCCAATCTGGCGCCGTAAAGATATTCGGTGACGGTCTTATGTGAGGACGGCTTGCAGGTCAGGATGAAGTTGGCGCCCGCGGCCTGGATGGCCTCGGCGAGCGGCTGGCAGGCGAACAGATCGTCACCGAGAAACACCGGCCGCAGATGGGCCAACCCGCCGCCATGGCGGGCCAGCCAGCGCCTGGCGGCATTGCGCTCGCAATCCTGCTTTTCCGCCCCGTCTTGCGGGGCGATAAACTCGGGCACCAGCGGCAGGACATGCTGGTGGACCGGCGCGACGATGCTGGCGCCGAGGAAGGCATGGAAATACTCGGTGCCGCCATCCGAACGTTTGCGGGTCGAGCAGCGCGCACAGTGGACCTTGCGAGAGCAATGGTGTTCGGTGCCATCCAGCGCGATGAGCACACGTTCGCCGAGGCGCAGGAACGGCGCGAGCACGCCCGGCGTCTCGACAACCTTCAGGAACAGCGGATCGAACGCCGCCGTCGTCGCACCATCAAGCATTTGTCGGATATGGTTGTCGCTGGGGATGGCTGCGATGCCGAACAGGGTCTGACAGTTCGAGCGGCCCTGCCCCTCGGCCAACTGGCGCTGGTGCGCCAGGAAGGACGGGCTGCCCATGAAAAACATCGAGAACGCGGACAGGCCGATATCGGCCATGCCATAGGCGCTGGGAAGCAGCGGCCCTTTGCGCCGGTCGGGCAGACCGGCACACACCGTGCGAAGTTCGGCTATGCGTTCCTCAAGGGCGCTCACACACTCCCAGAATCGCGGTTTGCCGCGCGCCACAAGCCGTCCCGACGCCAAATGCCGGCGTCAGACGAAGAAAGTCATCCAGTGTGGCATGCGAGACTCAACCCCAGACAACGAACCGCCGCTGATCAGAACGCGACTCAATCGCATTGAGAACTGCTGCTGTCGGACTGTCGGACTTGCGGCCATCGCGGGCTCATGTTAAAATCGCAACGTCAATTCGCACGCTCCCCGGATGCCTCTGATGGGCAACTTCCGCCCCACCGACCGCCTGACAGGCTTCCTGATGCCGACCTCGGTCGACGAATGGCTTCCGCAAAAGCATCTTGCCCGCTTCGTGTTGGAGGTGGTCGACGATCTGGACCTGACCGCGATGAGCAAGCGTTACCGCGGCACGGGTTCGGCGTCCTATCACCCGGCTGTTCTTCTGGGGCTTTTGGTCTATGGCTACGCGACCGGCGTCTTTTCCAGCCGGAAACTGGAGCGGGGCACTTACGATTCGATGGCATTCCGCTTCATTGCGGGGAACGACCATCCCGACCACGATACCATCGCCGCATTCCGACGCCGCTCCCTCAAGGAGATCTAGGCGCTGTTCGTGCAGGTGCTGCTGCTGGCCCGTGAGATGGGCGTGCTCAACATGGGCACGGTGGCGCTGGACGGCACCAAGATCCACGCCAACGCCAGCCGCCACAGCGCATTATCCTATGAACATGCGTGCAAGATCGAGGCGCAACTGAAGGCTGAAGTGGCTGACCTCCTGAAGAAAGCGGAGGCCGCGGATCAGTCGGATGTGCCTGACGGAATGTCTGTCCCAGAGGAACTGGCGCGGCGGCAGGACCGGTTGGAGAAACTGGCGGCGGCACAGGCGACACTCAAAGCCCGTGCGAAGGAACGCTTTGCGCGAGAACAGGCGGAATACGAAGCGAAGGTGGCGGCGCGGGATGCCAAGACCGCGGCCACGGGCAAGAAGCCCGGCGGCAAGCCCCCGCAACCGCGGGTGGAAGGGGTGCGCCCCATGGACCAGGTCAATCTGACCGGCGACGAATCACGCATCATGCCGGTGGCGGGCGGTGGGTTCGAGCAGTGCTACAATGCGCAGGCGGTGGTTGCCGGGGGCAGCCTGCTGGTGGTCGTAACCGACGTGACACAGGCGCCGAACGACAAGCAGCAGCTTGAGCCGATGCTGAACAAGGTCAACGCGTTACCCGAAGAGCTCGGCAAGGCCGAGACGCTATTGGCCGATAACGGTTACTTCAGCGAGGCGAACGAGAAGGCATGCGAAGCGGGAACGGTCGAGCCGCTGATCGCCACCGGCCGCGAGGCCCATCATCCGTCTCTGAACGAACGCTTCGCCGACGCCCGCCGCCCCCGGAAGACCCCACCGCGGTCGAAGCGATGGCGCATCGGCTAAAGACCCCCGAAGGCAAGAAACTCTACGCGCTCCGTAAGCAGGTGCCGGAGCCGGTGTTCGGCATCATCAAGTCAGTGCTTGGATTCCGGCAGTTCCTGATGCGCGGCTTGGAGCAGGTGCGCGGCGAATGGAGCCTTGTGACCATGGCGTGGAACATGAAGCGGATCTTTGCCCTGTGCGCCGCCCATTGAGGCAGATAGGCGCTTTTTTCCAAAATCCGAAGGCGGCCCGCCGTCATGGCACCTCCTGGCCGCCATGAGGCCAGTCAGCACGTGATCGAGGCGGTGATTGAGGCGACACCGGCGGCCTCATGACCGCGGCAGCGCTCCGGAACAGCCGTCACGATTGATCGAAAATCGCGAGTCCGACAGGCTGCTAGCCGATCCTTTTATTACGTGCGTGTCTGAGGCGCAGAATGAGGGGATGCTTGAGGGCGCGGGCGTCTCGCCGAATTATCGAAATTGACAGCGAAATTCCCCCTGTCAGTTGGGTTTTGCAAGTGGCTCCACAGTAAGACTTTTCGGACGGACACCTAAGGCACCTCGATCCTGTCCAATCGCGGGAGTCGACCTCACGTCTGATCGTCTGGAGGCAGGTGAATGTATCATAAGTTCGCCCTTGTACAACATAGCATACACATCCACATTACACGAAACAGAAAAGCATTCTAAAATAAGGTGCCGTCGTTGATTCAGATCGAGCTTGTCTATATTGATATCTATCACAGATTGCATATGGGGGGGCAATTCTACGTAGCACTGTCTCTCAGACGGGCAAATGATACCCACATTGATGTTAAAGTATGTATACAATAATCGCTCTCTCTGAATCACCAAATCAACAGAATTGTATCGGGGCGGCTCAACCTCTTCGGGAGCACTTCGGCTGACGGACGGATTGATCGCGGCAAGGCCGACCGCAAAAGCCAACACAAATATACCTAATTTACGGTAGTTCATCTCACGACCCCTTCATTTAGGAAGCTTCGATTATCTCATCCACTCCAGGCTAAAGCCGGCAGCTACTTTTAAGCCGAGTTTCCCTCTTGTATTTTCTTCATCTCACTGAAAATACACTGACTTTCCTCGAAATGACCAAAATCGTAGCCATATGAGGATAAGAATTGAGGATCCACCAGGGTGTGGTACAGTTCATCGGAACCCAGCAACGGCCGCTGATTCCGTGTAGCCAGTAGCGGGCGCACCCAAGATCAGAAAACTCCTTCTGATCAAACTTCTACGGTATCGTGTAGTAAGTGGGGCAAAATTCGGGGCAGATTACGCGAGCGACCGTATCGTTCGGATTTCTGGTATAGCAACAGAGTCCGATTTCCACCATTCTTCCGCCAAACGCCAGCTTGTGCTGCACCTGCTTACCCACACTTTTGCCTCTCTTACGTTATATAGAGGGAACTTCGGTTTAAGCGGCCGACTGAAGTCGGCCCATCGGAGTGCGCTTCGCGCACAGGTTGTGTTGTACGTTATCCCGCATGAATGCGGTGGTTTGGTACCGGTAGACGAAACAGTCGTTCGGTTGGAATATCACCCGCGTCATTCCTATAACGTACCGACTGTGTTCGGGGACCGCGGTTAGCCGCGTTTGATGACAGACCGTAGGCTGAGCCTTATGATGTCGGCTACCATTAGGCTCAGCCGAAAAGTAGCACCCCAATGCCGCTCACTTGCATTTCAGTCTGCATTGGCAACTCCGAGGTACGCATGCCGGCCCAAGTGACGGCAGTCTCTACCACACCGTTGCCGTCGATATCAGCGAACATCGTGGCTCCCTTAAAGCCGGTCAGGCCGTCGTTTTCGGACCACGCAGCCTTGCTAACTCCCGCCTTCCATCCCCAAAGTGTCAGCGCCTCTCCTGCCTCCCAGTCGGTGATACAGGACCAGACCGGGACCAGAAAGCGGCCGTCCAGGTAGAAGGTGTCGTGCCCGGCATCTCCCGAGAGAAAGTTTGACCCTCCACCTCCATCAACGACGTCATTACCGGGGCCCATATGAACAGCGTCATTGCCTCCGGCTAGGTTCATGAAATCATTAAACTTCGTTCCGGAGACAATGTCGTCTACGTCCGTGCCAGGGTAGACGTATTTCAGATCAAGGGGACCAGAATACGGAATAGGCACCTGAAAAGAAAGTCGCCCTTCGGTTATAAACGACATCAACTCTTCTGCATCTGGCTGGCTTCGCAGGGATTCGGCGGTGATCGTGGTCGACGCGCTGAACTGCAATAACTCGACGTCCTTCAGGCCATCCAGCCCGTCGGGGCCGCTGCTCCCCGTCAGAGTCGTGCCACTCTCGACAGGACGTGTGATGTTGGTAATATTGTCATCCGACACGCCGCTGTCGCTCGCGGGAAGCAACGTGACCGTCGGCTTGGCGGGAAGCAACGTGACGACGGAAATCGGGAGCGCGGTCCAACCGGAGGTATTGCCGACGGCATCGGTGACGCTGACGGTGAGGCTGTGTGCCCCCGCGCTGAGCGGCACGGCGGGTGTGTAGGTCCATGCCCCGGCGCCATTCGCCAACACGGTTCCAATAGACACCCCATCGACCCTAACGGTGACGGTGCCTCCCGCCAGAGCCGTGCCACCCACGACAGGGCGTGTGATGTTGGTGATACCGTCACCCAACACGCCGCTGTCACTCGCGGGCAGCAACGAGACCGTCGGCTTGGCGGGAGACGACGTGACGATGGAAATCGGGAACTGGGTCCAGCCGGAGGTGTTACCGGCGGTATCGGTGACGCTGACGGTGAGGCTGTGTGCCCCCTCGCTGAGCGGCACGGCGGGTGTGTAGGTCCATGCCCCGGCGCCGTCCGCCAACACGGTTCCAACAGAGACCCCATTGACCCTAACGGTGACGGTGCCCCCCGCCAGAGTTGTGCCACCCACGACGGGGCGTGTAATGTTGGTGATACCGTCACCCAGCACACCGCTGTCAGCGTGTGGGACTAGATCAATTGTTGGAGCCTTCAGGGCGGGGTCGCCTGGAGCAAACCCTCGCCTACCTTCCTTGATGCCAGCCATGATATAATGTAAAAGAGGATCCACATTAGCGGCTGCGACGTCTTTATTTGTAGCAAGATATCCGTTCACACTGAACGTGGCGGATGGGTCTCTGCCCTCCTTCCAACCCCAATTTTCATAATGGACCAAGGGATTGATCCCAGCATTGGCGACGTCCTGGTTCTGGTTCAGGTAATATCTGGTGCTGAACCAGGGGTTGGGATCGTCGCCGTTCTTCCATCCAGCGGTCATGAAATAAGCATAGGGTGTCAGGCCCGATGCCGTGGCTTCTGGATTCTGCTGCAGATACCAAGCCTCGGCAAACAATCCATCCTGACCGGGTTCAGAGCCCTGCAAGGCAGCGCTGACCGTGAAGGTGAAAGTTCTGTCTGGGGAGACATTGGAGGCAGGATCCGCGACTGTGGCACTGACGGTGTGTGTGCCAAGTGTCAGCGGCTTGCCAGGTTGGTAGGACCAGGTGCCATCTGTCTTCACGGCGATCGCCTCGGCGGTTCCTCCGTCGATTCGCAGGGAGACGGTGCCTCCCGCCATTGCCGTGCCAACCAACAGTGGTCGATTGATGCTGGTAATGCCGTCGCCAAGAAAGCCAGTGTCACCAAAGGGAGCCAGAACGACTGTTGGTGGGGGGGGAGGCAACGTAACGATGGAAATCGGGAGTTCGGTCCAGCCGGAGGTATTGCCGACGGTATCGGTGACGCTGACGGTGAGGCTGCGTGCCCCCTCGCTGAGCGGCACAGCGGGTGTATAGGTCCATGCCCCGGCGCCATTCGCCAACACGGTCCCAACAGAGACTTCATCGACTCTCACGGTGACAGTGCCCCCCGCCAGAGCCGTGCCACCCACGATAGGGCGCGTGTTGTTGGTGATATCGTCACCCAACATGCCGCTGTCACTCGCGGGCAGCAACGAAACAGTCGGATTCGGCAAACTGGGCGTAGCGATGGAAATCGGGAGCGCGCTCCAGGCGGAGGTATTGCCAGCGGTATCGGTGACGCTGACGGTGAGGCTGTGTGCCCCCGCGCTGAGTGGCACGGCGGGTTTGTAGGTCCATGCCCCGGCGTCATCTGCCAACACGGTTCCAACAGAGACCCCATCGACCCTAACGGTGACGGTGCCTCCCGCCAAAGCCGTACCACCCACGACAGGGCGTGTGATGTTGGTGATCCCGTCACCCAACACGCCGCTGTCACTCGCGGGCAGCAACGAGACCGTCGGCTTGGCGGGAGGTAACGTGACGATGGAAATCGGGAGCGCGGTCCAGCCGGAGGTATTGCCAGCGGTATCGGTGACGCTGACGGTGAGGTAGTGTTTCCCAGGGCTGAGTGGCACGGCGGGTGTGTAGCTCCATGCCCCTGCGGCATTCGCCAATACGGCTCCAACAGAGACTCCATCGACCCTAACGGTGACAGTGCCCCCCGCCAGAGCCGTGCCACTCATGACAGGGCGTGTGATGTTGGTGATCCCGTCACCCAACACGCCGCTGTCAGTGTGTGGAACTAGATCAATTGTAGGTGCCTTCAGGACGGGGTCGCTTGGAGCAACCCCTTGCCGACCTTCCTTGATGCCAGCCGCGATATAATGTAATAGAGGATCCATATCGGCGGCTGCGACGTCTTTATTTTCCGCAAGATATCCCTTCACACTGAACGTGGCGGATGGGTCTCTGCCCTCCTTCCAACCCCAGTTTTCGTAGTGGAATAAGGGATTGATACCGGCCTTGGCGATGTCCGGGTTCTGCGTTAGATAGAAATTAGTATCAAACCAGGGATTGGGATTATAGCCCCGCTGCCAACCAACTGTCATGTAGTGGTTATATGGGTCCAGTCCCTGCGCAGCGACTTCCGGGTACAGACTATAGTACCATTGGACATCCACAAGATAATCTAGCGTCACTGCCGATGGCTTCACTGCCGGTGGCATGCCGGCGTTGATTCCCTGCTCACTATTCTGAATGAAGTGAAGAAGGGGATTGGTAAGCGCAGATGCGGGATTTTCCGTCTGATAGGCTTTGCCATCGAAAAACACGCTGGGATTTCTGCCCTCCTGCCAACCCCAGTTTCCATAATGGAATAAGGGATTGATCCCACCATCGGCGACGTCCTGGTTCTGATTCAGGTAATATCTGGTGCTGAACCAGGGGTTGGGGTCGTCGCCGTTCTTCCACCCAGCGGTCATGAAATAAGCGTAGGGTGTCAGGCCCGACGCTGCGGCTTCTGGATGCTGCTGCAGATACCAAGCCTCGGCAAACAATCCATCCTGACCGGGTTCAGAGCCCTGCAAGGCAGCGCTGACCGTGAAGGTGAAAGCTCTGTCTGGGGAGACATTGGAGGCAGGATCCGCGACTGTGGCACTGACGGTGTGTGTGCCAAGTGTCAGCGGCTTGCCAGGTTGGTAGGACCAGGTGCCATCTGTCTTCACGGCGATCGCCTCGGCGGGACCTCCGTCGATTCGCAGGGAGACGGTGCCTCCCGCCATTGCCGTGCCAACCAGCTGTGGTTGATTGAGGCTGGTAATGCCGTCGCCAGGAAAGCCAGTGTCGTTATGGAGATTTAGGGCGACCGTTGGCTTGGCCGGAGGCATTGTAGAGATGGAAATCGGGAGCGCGGTCCAGCCGGAGGTATTGCCAACGGTATCGGTAACGCGTACGGTGAGGCTGTGTGCCTCCGCGCTGAGCGGCACGGCGGGTGTGTAGGTCCATGCCCCGGCGCCATCCGCCAACACGGTTCCAACAGAGACGTCATCGACCCTAACGGTGACGGTGCCTCCCGCCAGAGCCGTGCCAGCCACGACAGGTCGTGTGATGTTGGTTATACCGTCACCCGACACGCCGCTGTCACTCGCGGGCAGCAACGAGACCGTCGGATTCGGCAAAATGGCGGTGATTTTATCAAGGCCCCGGGGGACAAAAGAGACGGCAACCTGTTGGTCAGCGATGCGGCCCGACACATCGAAGACCTCAATATTGATTAGATCTGAGACTTGGTCGGTTTCTACAATGGTCAGAGTTGCAAGCGCGGCATTGATATCTTCCATGCTGCCGGATAGAACAATCTGGGTGGTCCCTGAGCCGCCTATCAACGTACCATCTCGGTGTATCGCCGATAACGTCGTAGACCCCCCTGTGATAACTACAGCAATGTTTGCACTCTCGATAATATCGGACATTCCAAGACTGACAGAAAGCCCGGAGATAGGGGTAATCTCCCCCGTTAAACCGACTATAGTATCTGGAGAGGACAAATTTATGCTTGAGATCTGAACATTTCCTATGGCCCCCGATCTGTAGAGCTCATACAATGATTTAAAAACAGAAGAAACGTTCGCCATTGACCCTAGTTTGTTTGCTGGCCCTACAGCCAGGGGCCTGGGCTGCCACGTCTGTATATTTGCTGTGGAGAATTCGATTTTCGTGCTTGCGGCGACCATTGCTAACCTATGTTCCGCGACCGCAGCCCAGCCCGCATCCGAATCCTGATTGCCTCCGTTAAAGATTAAGGATAATTTAATATTCTTTTGTACCAACAAGGCGGAAAGATTTTCTAGGCTTTGCTTCCATGAAGGATCATCCCATTGCACGTCCGGCGCATAGGCGGATATCGAAACTCCTCTTGCCTCTAATGCGTCAAACCATTCGCCCAACTGCTCTAAGCTGTGCGGGCGAGGGAATGGTTCTATGTCGTGGACAAGTACTTCTGGGAATATTGACTTGATAGCGGCGACGTTGGCAGCCACGCTGTCCGCAATATCGTCAATAGACCATCCGTATTGATGTTCCGCTCGGTATAGAGCTTGATCAATATCAAGGTAGTCTATTTTGCCACCAAACTGGGCGAGGCGCCGAAAGCCATCGTATGTCTCAATTGGAGGCCCTATCCCTTCACCAGTCTCGCCCGCGCGTGAAGAAACAGCGTAGTATTCTATGGCAATCTTTGTCCCTGTCCGATTACAAAATGAGACCAGTCCAGCCAACATGGAGTCCGGCATATACGTAATGTCGTTGGCATACAACTTAAGCGTAGCCGCACCTGAGCTCTCTATAATACTATTGTCATATAGTATTTTATCATAACCTCTAAATGCCGAAGCATCTCCACTCATCCATATCTCAGGAATCCGGCTCTCTGGAATCGCGTTCGTTGAGGACATAGAGGACCAACATGCAATTGCGTCGCCTCAATATTTTGAGTCGATGGCAAGTGACCGACCCTTTTTTGGTTGGCATGGAGGTATGGATAGGCGGATTTTATGAACAAAAGGTTTCCACGTGGCTCAGATTTCTTACCGAATGAGAATTTTTTTTATTGCCTCTTCTGCCGGTTGAAAACCACAGCATTCATGCGGTATAACTGACAATACAACTCGTGCGCGAAGCGCACTCAGATAGACCGACTTCAGTCGGCCGCTTAGAGCATTTTCCGATCAGGTGGAACCGTAGCCCTGGTGGCGAAAGTAGTTGTCGCACTCCTGGCTGGAGAATGATCCGATCAATTCCCCGATGCGATCCCAGAGCCCGCTGACCGTCCGCTCCGCGGTTTTGCGAAGCAAGGCCTTCAACTTGGC
>Ga0209514_10007829_pt1 | contig 12438 bp, 9 predicted proteins | sample Subgrocontami58m_FD_187452 | JGI IMG/M metagenome (GOLD analysis project Ga0209514, IMG submission 187452) | Subsurface groundwater microbial communities from S. Glens Falls, New York, USA - GMW37 contaminated, 5.8 m (SPAdes) (version 3) | ecosystem: Environmental > Aquatic > Deep subsurface >...
AGTGACCAGTGATCAGTGACCAGTGATCAGTGACCAGTGATCAGTGACCAGTGATCAGTGACCAGTGATCAGTGACCGCACTCTACAACCTGGCGGAATATCGGGTGCGCAACATCGAGACTGGGGCGTTCGAGGTCGCGCTAGCGTCTTGGAGTGCCGTCGCGCTGCTGCGCCGCTTTTCCCCCGAGCGCGGTGGGGTTTACGACAAAGACTCGCCCGTTGTCCGTTTCACGCGCCCATACAAAGCGCCAGAGGGCTGGCGCAGTCCACAACCTGGCGGACTCCCGCACGCCCTGACTTCTGACCGCTGGCTGGCGACTGATAACTGATTACTGATAACTGATTACTGATTACTGATTACTGATTACTGATTACTGATAACTGATAACTGATCACTGCCCCTGCCCCCTGCCCCCTGCCCTCAGCGAACCTGGAACGAGAGCGTGCCGCCTTGCTGCGGGGCCAGCTTGCGCGTGGTGCCGTCGGGCAGGTGGACAATGATGCCTTTGCAGTTGGCGGCGAGTGGTTTGACTTTGAGCGTGGCGCTCTTGCCGTCCTTGGCGGCATGCACGGTCATGTGCAGCGGGCCGAATGGAGTCAAAACGCCATCCAGCCGTGTAACCATGCCCGGGCCGAGCCATCGCGCCGGCATGCCTTCCAACAAATGCAGTTCCTCGCCACGGTCGAGCTCCAGGAGGTGCGTGGTGAGACGAACGAATTCCGCGCTGGCCCAGTTGTGCGGCATGTCGCCCACCTCGTCGGCACCCTTGCCCACCGGCTTCTGTTCCTCGCGCCAGACTCGGGTGGGACAGGCATGATTGGCGAAATCGTACAGCACCTGTGCCGCCTCTTTTCCCTCACCCATCCAGAGGACCGCATGGCCGTAGAACGAGGCGAAGTAGCCCCACAGACCGTCCTTCATCCAGCCAGTGTCGAACACCATTCCCTCCACCTTCGTGGCACGCAGCATGGCCATCTGGCCTGTCACCATCGGATCGTCGATCTGGAAGATTTGGCCGGGATAGACCGCGTGGCAGAACGTCCACTGGCCCTTCTGCGGCGTGAGTCCGCGGGCGTTGCCCATCATCTGCGGGACATACGAGTTGCCGAACTTGTCCTTGAGCGTGTCGCGGGCGGCGGCCTTGCGGAAAGTGGCGTAGAAATCGTCGTATTCCTTCTGCCAGGACGCGGCGTTGGCCTCTTCGCCGATCCAGTGCGCGGCGGCGATCGCGGCCTTCAATCCAGCCAGGCACCAGTGCGTGTTGGAATACTCCGGCTCCTGCGGACCGCCGTTCGAGATCCCGCCGTCGATCTCGCCACCGGGCAGGAGCCCGTAGTTGAGCGCTCCCGGGGTCTTCGAGGCCTCGACACGCATGTTCTGGATGGCTTTCACCACGCGTTGCAGCGCGGGCCAGTGCGCCTGGAGCCATGCCTTGTCTTGCGTGAGGAACGCGTGCCGCGTCGCCGCCCAAAGCACGATGCCGTTCTCCTTCCAATAATGACCGAGCATGTCAAAGCTGCCATCCGGCTTTTGATGGCTGAGAAGATACTCGACCCCGGCGCGGGCATCGTGGCCCCGCCCCAATAACGCCGCCGACTCCAGCAGAAACGAACCGTCCACCACCCACAGGCCCCGATACACCGTCGGCCCAACGTGGAAGGCGGGTTGGCCCTTCTTGATTTCGCGAGCCTGCCAGATGTTGCGCACCGAAGACTCGACCATCCCCTGGATGCCCGCATCGGGTATCTGGATCGTGTTGAATGGAAGATCGCTCTTTTCCCACCACTGCCGGGCCGTGTCGCGCAGTTGGCGCGCCTGGGCCACTTTCAGCGCCGTCACCGGCGTTCGCGCGTGGCGGTCCACCGTAAACGCAACTTGACGCGAGTCGCCGGGCTGCAACGTCACCGCAGGCAATCGCACCAGGAATTGATTGCTGGCACCCGACGGGCACGGCTCGAGAGGTTCGGAAGCCGAAATGCGCGTGCCATCCCCTGCCACCACGCTCCCAAGGTAGGGCGCGATGTCTCCATCGCGCCGCACTTTATGTTCGTCTGCACGACCCGCCCCACACACACCATTCCCGTCCTCAACGTTCCAACGCACCGCCCCGACGCTCTGAATCCGAAGCATGGGCTGGCGTGTCGCCACCGCCGAAGTCGAGTTCTTCAGCGTGACGAGCACAACCGCCCGTCGAGCCGGCAGCGAACTGCCGGGCAACGACGCGAAAGCGCTGGCTCCCGCTTCACCCTTGATGATGCTCTCGTCGGCAGGAACCGCGCCGTCAAACACCCAGAGCGCGTTCAGAATGGCGTTGCGATCCTCCGCGCCTTCCACCGTTCCTACACTGATGTCAATCGTGCCGTCCCCGTTCGCATCCTGCGCGGCTACCTTGTAGAGCCCGGGTTGGTTCGCGCCAAAATCCTTCACCGGATCGACCGTCCTCGACCCGCCGCCTTCCACCGACAGCACCAAAGGCCGTTTGCCCGGCTCCTTATGCCAGCCTTCGCACAAACCAAACACAACCGTCACCTTGCGTCCAGTGGGGACGGCAAGCTGGAGCTGGATGACTTGACCATTATTGGCCAGGTCAATGCCCGTGAATGCGGGCGAACACGCGCGCCCCGGTTTGGCCCAATTGCGAACACGCTGCTGTCCATCCGTGCGCGTCAGGCGTGGCTTAACCGAGGTCTCACCTCGCTTGGGCGTGACAACGAAGGTTTCCTCCAGCACCTCCACGCCATCCGCGTCCTTCCAGGTTTGCACGATCGGTGCGCGCGGCGACGCCGTCTGCTGCCGAACCCACTTCGTCCCGCTGGCGATTTCCGGCTGGAGGCACAAACCAAAATTGCGCACGCCGCCCTCGCCGAAATCAAAAAGCAACTGTCCCTCCTTCCCCACCAACGCCTTATCCGGGTCATCAGGAAGACAAACCGCCGTCTGCCACCAAGGCAACGAATACCGAAAATCCACCGGGCCCAACCCGGCGGCGGGGGCGTCGGCACCGGCGACGAAAGTAGTGATGCTCAGGGCGAGTGTGGAGAAAAGTCCAGCAAGGCTTGTTTTCATGTCTCCCTCACGCCTACCCCACCCCGCAACCACCCTGCAAGCCTTTCTTTTCTTCTTTGCGTTCCTTTGTGTTCCTTTGCGGTTGAATGGAAGCTTCCCGGGATATCGAAAGGCAATGAAAACCGGAGGTGTTAACCGCTAAGGGCGCGGAGGAGCGCGAAGGTTTTGGCTCTGTGCTCACTGTGATCTTCTGTGGCCATTCCATCTGCGGTTTCTAAGGTCACAAGTTTCCGACGTCCTCACCCCTCCGCGCATCTCGTAGCAGCCGACGTCAGTCGGCTCTAACTTCCTCTCCCGCACTGAACGTTCGACTGCGGCGGCAAAGAATGATCCGGCTCACGCCGGATGCTACCTTCATCGTAGGCCGTGTGCCCCCACGCGGCGTCCATTGTAGCGCAGACTTCCAAGTCTGCCGTATCGCCGACTTCCAAGTCGGCAGGGCATGCGACCCCGCTGCGACGTCAAAGTTTTCGAGCGCCTCACCCCCTTCGCATGCCCCGCGGGTTTGGAAACCTGTATCAAGCCTGGTATTAGCCGCAGGAATACAAAAGACGCCAAACAAAAGCAGCGAAATACCTTGCCAAACTGCTGTCGATGCTCAATAAGGGTCGTCATTACCACGCGGACCGATCGGAATGCTTTGAAGTGTAGGGCCGTGCAGTAGGCGTGACGTCCGAGGACGTCCGAGGGTTCGTCACCGATTGGTTGCGGGAGTAGCGTGGTTGGGTATGGAACCAACGTATCAATACCGGAGCTCACAGGGAGGCGTAAGGCCGATCCAGGGCCTATGGCAGTCCAGTCGCCTCCTTTCCATGAATCGCCTATGACTGACTGGAAAAACAAACTCCTCGCCTTTTTGCACGATCCGCCCCACAAGCCCTTCCGCATCGCCGGGCATGAGGATGCTCGCGAGTCCTTCCTTCGTGAGGTTGGACTGAGTTTGGACGACATGCGCCACCACTTCGTCCGCCTGGACGATCACATGGCGGCCGCGGCAGACCGGCTTGTTTTTCCAGACTGGGAAGCCAGCGGTGTGAAGTCGGATTGGAGACAGAGTGGCTTCGCCTTCCACCATCCGATGGCCGGCACCGCGCTCCGGCAGTCGGAGTTCCCGGCCACGCCTGAAGCCGCGGAAACCATGATGGCCCGTGCCCTTCAACGGGTCGGCGCCAAGGACGGCCAGGCTTGGGAGCGCAAATTCGCGCTGGTCTGGCGGCTCTGGCCCGAACTCTGCGCCCGAGAAAATGGGCAACTCAACTTCCTGGTCGCGGACACCCGGATTCCCGACCACACACTCTGGCAGCACAACGGATTGGTCAGTGCCCTGGCGAATTGCGAGCAGGGTGTTTCTTTCCTGCTTTTCCAGATCGGCCCCGTCCAGGACTTCATCAAGCAGGCGCGCAAAACGCAGGATCTTTGGGCGGGAAGCTTCCTCCTCAGTTACCTTATCGCCCAGGCCATGCTGGCGGTGGCCAAGGAGATCGGCCCGGACGCCATCATCTACCCACAACTCCGCGGCGTGCCGCTGGCGGACCTAGCTTGGCACAGCCAAGGGATTCTGCCCAGCCGACTTCGAGCCTCGCATCCCAACGAACTGCTCACGCCCAATCTCCCAAACCGCTTCCTGGCTCTCATTCCGACGAAGTGGAGACGTGAAAGAGATGCCAAATCCCTGCCCGAAATCGCGAAGGAGGCTGTGGAGTCTGCTTGGAAGACAATCGCCCAGTCAGTGCATGACGAAATTCAAGAACGGGTCGGCAAGGACTTCTCCCACGAGGGCGCTCGCTGGGACGTGTTCTGGGACGAGCAGGTGGAGCGGTTCCCAGTGGTGGACTACGTCGTCCACCAGTGGGCCGACGCCGAGGTTGCGCTGGGTCTTGCCGCCGACGGGACGCCACCGCTGAGCGCTTCGGACCACGGCGATCCCATCGCCCTCAAGGATCACGCAGCGCGCTGGAGGCAGCATCCGCTCCACCACGCACAGGTTTGGGCAAAGCAGGCCATTCCGCCGGAACACCGCGATCCGCGCTGTTACAAGCACCGTAGTTGGAAGGAGGGCAGCGAGTGGAAGGCGGAACTCCTGGACGCGCAGGGCCAAGCACTTCGCCAGGACCAGACCCCCATCCTGGACAACCCCGGTTTTGCCTGTGGATTGCACTATGCCACCACTGACTGGAACCTCGCCGCCGCAAAGAACGCTCGCGCGTTCGCCGCCTGGACAGCCATTGCGAACGTGCAGTCGGCCGCGCAGCCCCATGGCGTGCCCAAAGATCCCCTGGATGGCCGGAACGAAGTCCTGGGCGGACCGACCAGCGGTGGCGATGACGGCGACGACCCAAACCATCGGTTTTGGACCGCCATGCGCGACGCGTCGTGGGGCGACAAACACAAGGCCAATGTCTTCAAGGGGAAGCAGAAATACGGGGCCATCTCGGTCATCAAGCGCCTCTACCCTCACGTTTGGCTACCTAAAGCCCTCGATTGTCAGCCGCCGACATTTGAGTCGGTCATTGACATCGCGATCGCACGAGAGGAGGGGGAACCTGCGGCAGACGAAGAGCCGACCTATTATGCGGTCCTCGCTATGGACGGCGACGACATGGGCCAGTGGGTGAGCGGTATAAAAGCGCCGCCGCTCATGGATTTGCTAGCTGGCGATGAGGCCGACGAAAAATCACCAAAGGGTTACTTCAAAAAACATTGGGATGCCAAGTGCCCCGCTGGTCTGCCGCCCGCAACCAAGGTTCGCCGTTCTCTCACGCCAGGATTTCACGCGGCCCTCTCGGAAGCCCTCGGAAACTTTGGCCTCTACTGTGCGGGTCAAGTCGTCAAGGCCTTCCAGGGCCGATTGCTCTACTCCGGCGGCGATGATGTCCTTGCCATGCTGCCCGCTGACAAGGCAGTTCAATGCGCGCAGGCCCTCCAACTCACGTTCCGTGGACTCGACCCGGAGAGCCCGGAGGCCAACGCCTCGCGGCGTGTTCAAGACGTTCTGAAGTGGAAACCGGACAATCGTGGAGGTTTGTTCGAGTTCCCGGCTCCCGGGTTTCTCACCTGCAAACAAGCGACCGGCCAGGACGACCACCGTCGCCCCAACTGGCCGTTGATGGTGATGGGACCCGAAGCTACCGCCTCCGTCGGTGTCGCCATCGGCCATGTCCGTTCGCCGATGCAGGACACCATCCAAGCAGCACGTGACGCCGAACACGCGGCCAAGTCGGTGCCCGGGAAGGGCGCTTTTTCTGTTAGCATCCTCAAGCGGTCGGGCGAGTCGGCGCAGTTCTCGTCGAGGTGGGAAAGCGGCGTGGCTGGCGTCTGGGAGGAACTCAGCAGTGGGGTCCTCGATCAAACTGGCCGGTTTGCCTATCGCTACCTGCAGTTGATTCGCCCCTTGCTGGCCTCGACCGCCACGAAAAACGACGGCGGCTGGGAGAACCGTTGGACTCCCGACCTGAAGAACTCGCTCGAAGCCGAATTGCGCCATGTGTTGAAGCAACAGGCGAACCAGAGCCCGGCCGACGCCGAGAGCAACGCCCACCGCTGGATTGGTTGGCTCATTGGAAAGGATCTCAACCAACCCACCCTGACGCCGCGAGGCTTCGTGCATTTCTGGATGGCCTGGGCCTTTGTGAACCGCATCAGCGAACCGAAGCAAGAGCCATGAAACCGACCTTCACTCCCATTCTGATCGAGCCTAGTGACGTTCTCTTCTTCCGCGATTCGATCCCTATGGCGGCTGGCCAAGGGCACGGCCACGGCTGCCGATTGCCCTGGCCCAGCACGCTCCACGAAGCCTTTCGCGGCACGCTGCTCTTGGCCGAAGGAGGTCTGCGACCCGCCAAAGCCGCGACGGGCCGCCACCTTGGCAGCCGGTCAAAGCGCGAACTGGGACGGGGTGTCTCCTCTCCTGTCTCGTCGTTCCGTGACGCACGTGGCCAGACGCATGTCGCCAGCACCGCCTACCAATCACTGCGTACCCTTGGCCCGTTCCCGTGGATGGTACGGAACGAACAGAAGCCCGATTCGCCCACCGGCTTGTTCCTGCCCGTGCCGCTGGACGCCCAAGTCAGCGACGACGATCACATCCACCCGCTCGAATTGCTGCGGTGGCAAGCCGGCACCTCTAGCGTCCCGCATCTGCCTTGCGTGCCCGTCTCCCCCGTTCCCGCCAGCAAGAAGACGCGCCTGGGTTGGTGGACGCCCAGCCAATACTCCGCCTACCTGAAGGGAGAACTCGAAACGAAGCTTGCTCCGCTTCCTGACTCGGATTTCTGGGAGGCCGAGCACCGCATCGGCTTGGAGATCGAGCCGGGCACGTCTGCGGCCAAGTCCGGCCAGCTCTACTCCGGGGCCTACCTGCGTCCACGCACAGAATTTCGTCTGTTTGCGTGGACGGCCCTGATGCGCCCGCGCGACGATGAGACCGAACGGCTCGCGCGGCTCCCGTTCCTGCTTCTCGGCGGTGACCGTCGTCTGGCTCGTCTCTGGCCCGGCACCGACACCGCTTTGCCTGAAGCGCCGGTCGCCGCCAGTGCCGGCCCTTGCCTGCTCAAGTGGGCGCTCATCACGCCCGCCGTCTTTGCGCACGGATGGCTGCCAGGATGGTGCAACGACACCTCCGCGCAGCAACGCCCCGCCAGCGAGGTCTGCCTGCCGCTGCCGGGTCGCGCGCGGCTCATTAGCGCGTGCCTCGGCAAACCCGCTCCCTTCGCCGGATGGGACGCTGTGGACGGCACACCCAAGGAAACCCGCCTCGCCGTGCCTGCCGGTTCCGTTTACTACTTCCTGTGCGACTCTGCGCTGACCGCCAACGCGCTCATCGCACAACTCCACTGCGACCCCGATTCCGACGCCTTCGGCCCACGTTCCGACTTCTTTGGGGAGAAAGGCTTCGGCTGTGGTCTGTGCAGCACAAAGGTGCAGATGCATCACACGTCCCCGGACGTCCCAACTTTGGCCACCGAACTCTTTAACCGTTAGAACTAGACCATGACGAACAACATGAAACGACACTTGCTAACGCTCTACACCCGCACGCCGTTGCACGTGGGGAGCGGCACCTCCGTGGACGTAGTGGACCTGCCCATCATGCGTGAACGCATCACCGGATTCCCGGTCATCCCCAGCACAAGCCTTAAAGGCGTGCTGCGACAGTGGACACGGGACGCGCGCAAACCTGACGGCTCTCTCGTTCTGACCGAAGAGGAGGGCCGCACGCTGTTTGGCGAAGACCGCAAGCCCGACGAGAAGACAGGCATCGCGTCCCACGCCGGCTGCGTGCAAATCATGGAGGCGAAGATCCTCGCCTTCCCTGTGCGCTCGCTGGCTGGCTGCTTCGCCTGGCTCACCTGCCCGGCGGCGCTGGAACGCTTCCAGCGCGACACCGGCCTTCTGAGACATGCCGACGGTAAGCCACTACCGTTTCCTCAACCGCCCAAGGACAAAGTCGTCGCGGGCGCTGACCTGCTGGTCAACGGCCAGATCGTCCTGGAGGAGTACGCATTGGCATTGGACCGTGCTCTCAAGCCCGACACGGACGACCGCAAGCTGGTGGAGAAACTAACCGGCGTTGCCGCCGACCCGCTCTGGACCGGCAAGCTCGCCGCCCGCCTCGCTGTCGTCCACGACGAAAACTTCCAGCACTTCGTTACGACCTGCACCGAAGTCGTAGCTCGGATCAAGGTGGACCCGACCAGTCGCACCGTGGACGGTGGCGCGCTTTTCAATCAAGAGAACGTTCCCTGCGAAGCGCTCTTCTACAGCGTGCTCACCGTTCTACCGCCCCGACGGGACACGGGCGAGAAAGACATGGCGAAGGCGCTTACCTCTGCCAATGCGAAGCTCGTTGAGCTGCTGCCTGAAGCGAACCCGCCCATCCTTCAGATTGGCGGCGATGAAACCACCGGCCACGGCCTCTGCGAAACCAAGCGGGAGGAACTGAAGGAGGAAGCGAAATGAAGACCCTTGCTCAACGACGTGCGGCCAAAGCCCTGATCTGGAAGGCCAAGGACTACGGCGGGAAAAAGGAGGGCAACGTAGTTAGCGGGTTCCCATTGCTCATCCGCACGGACGGTTTGCTTCCGTCACTGGCCTACGCAATCGAAATGAAAGAAGACAAGCAGACGAAAAAGCTTGTCCCCAAGAACCAGGGAGAGTTCCAAATCGCTTCTGCCCTCGTGGACCATTTGAGCGCCGAAGGAATCCTCAAGAAAAGCAAGGCTCCCGGGGAAATGGTGGATGAGTTAGCAAACGTTGCTGACGCCTCCCAACTCCGCCGCGCCACCTCCGAAGCCCTGGCCTTCCTCAACTACCTCAAACGTTTTGTCGCCTGAGTCTATGCGCTTGAACATTCAGAAACTAGCCGCAACAGTCCCGGTCCGCGCGGCTATCGAGGCGCTCGCCAAAGGCCATGTGGAAGCTCCTGCCTGGGGCCTGTTTCTAGACAAATATTCCTTTGAGCGCGGGAGCGGCGATGGCGAACGCGACGACGAACCTCCCAAGGCGCGCGCCCTTCGCGATGTGCGAGATCTCGCCAACAGCGAAAGTCTGCGTGGATTACTTACCGCTGCTTGCGACCAAAAACTGCGCTGGCTTTTGGCGCTCGAGGAACAAGTTGGCAAGGAGCGCTTCCGCGATGTTCTTTTGGTCAACGAATCGCGGCTCCTGGTCCACTTGGGCCGCGCAAGCGTGCTAGAAAATATTGGTCTCTGTGCTGACCGAACTACCGGTCTGCCGTGGATTCCTGGAACCGCCCTCAAGGGCGTCCTGAGCACATGGGCGTTGTGGGAAGGCTACTTCGGACGCACCGGCACCCTTGGCGAAATTCAAATGCCACCGGCGCCCGGTGGCCGCTCCGGGGAGACGCTGCCCCTTACACGAGCCTGGGTCTCCTCGAATGGCCCGGACCGTTCTGACCTCGCGTCGCGAATCTTCGGAGATGATTCCCCAACGGGTTCCGTTAAGGCGGGCGACGTGATTTTCGTGGGCGGCTTTCCCGATTCCTGCCCAAAGGTTGGACTCGACATCGTGAATCCTCATTACGACGAGGAACGGGACCCGCGAACGGGCAGGGCCATCAGCGTGCGTGACAAGCGCAATCTCACGCCGAACCTCTTTCTCGCCATTGAGCCAGGCACGGTATGGCACTTCGTCGTTTACACGCGGCCTGGTGTTTCCTCCCACACCGACTTGCTCCGCGAAACGGAGCGCTGGCTGGAGGAGGCGCTTACGAACCTGGGGATCGGGGCCAAGACGGCGGCTGGCTTTGGCCGTTTTCGCGGTCTGTCCACGAGGGAGACCGGCACTTCGAGCGAACTCAAGACACAGCGGCGCCAGGCACTCAAACGCACACGGCAGCTTCTGGCGGCAGCCCCGGAAGATCGCCCCTATGTCGAATTCACTTCCTCCGTAAAGGACTGGGATGCCATCGTCCGTGACTCGGCACAGTTTGATGCGTCTCGCAAGGCTCACCTGAAGCGATTCCTGGCGACCGAGGAAGGGCAGAGTCTGGTCACCAAATGGCAGGGGAGCCGGGGAGGACGGCGTCAGATTCAACGTCTTCAGGAGGCTGGACTCTTATGAAGCTTGAGAGCACTCAATTTCCCTTCGTGCTGCTTACTGTGTGCTTCAGCGGCACCGCCGAAGGCAAGACCGCCCAATCGTCGGTGATGCGGGTGCCGCCCATCCGCGGTCATATTCGGTTTTGGCACCGAGTTCTCTTCGATGCCGATTCGGCCAATCGCATTTGGGGGAGCACCGCAGGCAACGGCGGTAGTAGCCTCGTCGCTCTGAGGCTCAACCCCGCCGGGCGGGAGGAGACCCGCGGGAGCCGGCTCCTCCCCCACGTTGAGTTTACCCCTGCCGAGCGGGATGAGTATCGGCGGCTTGAGGGTGGAAGTCGGGAGAACCTTCGCTTCAAGGAATTGAAACAGAAGAAAGCCAAGGCGGAGAGCCAGCGTCCGGCCCTCCAGCCTCAGGGTCAGTTTACTCTAACGCTTCAGCGCCTCGTTGGCTGCAAAGCAGCGGATTGGAGTGCCGCACAGATCGCTGTGAAGGTTTGGCTCTTGGTGGGGTGCTTGGGCCTGCGATCAAACCGCGCCGCCGGCAGCATCTGGCCGATCAATCCACCCCCGCCGCAGCCTCAGTGGGTCCCCGGGGATCTCAACGCCCTCGTGCAAACGCTGCGCAATTCGCCTCCCCAAGGAGGGCTCGGGCTCCGCTGGGCCGGACAACTGGCCGATCCGAGCGGCTCCCTCTCAGCGGAACAAGTGAGAGCTATCGCCTCTGACACAAGGGACGGCAGTCCTCAATTCTTCGGCTCCATCCGCCCTCAGCGACAACCTTCTCCGCTAAAACTGAAAGTTGTTTACCTCTCTGGTCGGCATTGCTTGCTTGCACTGGCGCAAAACGCCCAAACGATCCACGGCGCGCTGCAGGAGCTGAACGGCAAGCGGTCTTGGTCGCAACTCCGTTGGCAGAATCTTTGATCATGCCCTCCATCCTCATCTTCGCCGCCGCCACCGGCATGGCCAAGCTCGCGGACCTCTCGGCGTACGAAGCACGGGTGAAGGTCTTAATCCGTTCGCCCGGCGCCCGCATAGCCATTGTCGCAACACAATTCCCCTGACCCAATCAATCGTCCGGTGACCACGACGCTCTACTTCCAAGCCAATCGCCAGCGCCCCAATCGCGCGTGGTGCTGCGGCCTGCCCGCGTGGGGCGGACCTCCGGTCTGCCGGTTCCGGGAACCTCCGGCTCCGAGGACCATCCCGCAATCGCGATGCCGGCGGGAACTGGCCTTCAGAGCAGGCCAGGACCGTCAGGTCAGAGACCTGACCCACGGCAGATCCGGGACGCGCAACGTGCATAATGGCCTCTTTGACCATAATGTAACGCTATGAAAATTCAGTATTTCGCCGACACTGATACGCTGTTGGTCTCCTTCAACGACCGGACCGTGATGGAGACGCGCGATCTCGACGAGAACACCGTGATCGAGTTCGATGCCGAAGGCCGGGTTGTAGCCGTCACGCTCGAACATGCCCGCCAACGCACCGACGTGGACAGCGTGACCTATCAACAGATCAACGCGCCAGCGGTCGTCCCCGCATGAACTCGGAAACATGATTGACCGCAAAGAGCGCAGAGGACCGCAAAGAAACCTTCAATCCGTCCTCTTTGTGCCCTTTGTGGTTAACAGAACCGACACCGATACGCTGAAAGTCCCATGCGTGAACAGGAATTCCTCGCCGCCCTGACCGGGCATGACTCGGACCTCCGCCTCGCGGTGGAGGCCCTCCGCGCCAACGGCCAGCCGTTTTGCCTCATCGGCGGGCTGGCGGTGAACCACTATGTCGAGCCGGTCGTCACGC
>Ga0209514_10007831_pt1 | contig 12437 bp, 14 predicted proteins | sample Subgrocontami58m_FD_187452 | JGI IMG/M metagenome (GOLD analysis project Ga0209514, IMG submission 187452) | Subsurface groundwater microbial communities from S. Glens Falls, New York, USA - GMW37 contaminated, 5.8 m (SPAdes) (version 3) | ecosystem: Environmental > Aquatic > Deep subsurface >...
AGCAACGCCAAGCCGTGGTTGCTTTTATCCCTAACCCTGTTTTCCGGACGGATGTGCTTTTCATCCGTCCGGAAAACAGGGTTGGCGCGCGGAGCGCGCAATGGTCGCACGCCGACATCCGCATACGCAGGAAAATACATCGGGCTGCGGCGATCGAACTTACGCGGACGGCGGCCCGTCCGCGCGGATCGTCGATCTTGTATAAAAGCAAACCCAAGCTGCGGTTGCTTTTATCCATAACCATGCTTTTGATGCGGATGCGCTTTTCATCCGTACCAAAAGCGCGGTTAGCGCGCAGCGCGCAAGTCCGTTGGTAATATGCGACAGTACTCAAGACACCGCATAAAGCATCTCGCTCCTCAAGCCTCCCCTTCTGCCTGTAAAATCGCCCCATGCTGTATTCCCTGGCACGCTCGGTTCTGTTCGGGATGGATCCCGAAGCGGCGCATGCGCTTGCCCTCGCCTCGCTCAAGCTGATCGAGCGCACCGGCATAGCTTCGCTCCTGGCCGATGCCGGTCCGGCGCGCAGCGTCAAACTCATGGGCCTGGAGTTCCCCAACGCGCTCGGCCTGGCCGCCGGCCTGGACAAGAACGGCGAGTACATCGACGCACTTGCGGCCATGGGCTTCGGCTTCATCGAGATCGGCACGGTCACGCCGCGACCGCAGCCGGGCAATCCGAAACCGCGCATGTTTCGCCTGCCCGAAGCGCAGGCACTGATCAACCGCCTCGGCTTCAATAACCATGGCGTCGAGCGTTTGCTCGCCAACGTCGCGCGGGCGCGTTACCGCGGCGTGCTCGGCATCAATATCGGCAAGAATTTCGACACGCCGATCGAGCGCGCCGCCGACGACTACGAGTTCTGTCTGGCGAAGGTCTACGCGCACGCAAGTTATGTGGCGGTGAACGTTTCCTCGCCCAATACCAAGGACCTGCGCCAGTTGCAGGGCGCGGACGAACTCGGCGCGCTCGCCGGAAAACTGAAAACCGAGCAAATGCGCCTGGCGGACGCGCACGGGCGCTATGTGCCCCTCGCGCTCAAGATCGCGCCGGACCTGGACGACGCGCAACTCGGGGCGATTGCCAAATGCCTGCTCAAGCACAAACTGGACGGCGTCATCGCCACCAATACAACGGTAGCGCGCGCAGCGGTAGCCGGCCTGCGGCACGCTGAGGAAAGCGGCGGGCTGTCCGGAGCACCGCTCGGCGCTGCCTCGACCGAAATCATCCGCAAGCTCGCGCGACTGCTCGACGGCAAGCTGCCAATCATTGGCGTGGGCGGCGTGATGAGTGCCGACGATGCGCGCGCCAAGCTTCGCGCCGGCGCGAGCCTGGTGCAGATCTACACCGGCTTCATCTATCGCGGCCCGGAACTGATCGGCGAAATTCTGCGCGCCATGTCTGAGGCCGCGCCATGACCGAGGGCATGCTCGCCGAGCAAATCGATGCCCTGCTGCCACAGACCCAGTGCGCCAAGTGCGGATATAGCGCTTGCATGCCGTATGCCGAGGCCATTGCGGCGGGCGCAGCCGATATCAACCAGTGCCCGCCCGGCGGCGCAGCCGGCATCAGCAAGCTCGCTCGGCTGCTTCAGCAAAGCGCCAAGCCGCTCAACCCGGCCAACGGCGCGGAGCAGGCACGCACGCTCGCATTCATCGACGAGGCATACTGCATCGGCTGCACCCTGTGCATCCAGGCCTGTCCGTTCGATGCCATCGTCGGCGCAGCCAAGCTGATGCATACCGTGATCGCCGGGCTGTGCACCGGCTGCGATTTGTGCGTCCTGCCCTGCCCGGTGGATTGTATCGACATGCTGCCCCTGCCCGAGGCGCAGGCGCCCTGGACCCAGGAAATGGCCGATGCGGCGCGCGCACGCTTTCGCTTCCGTCGCTTGCGCCTTGAACAAGACCTGGCCGAGCGCGCCGAACGCCTTGCGCGCAAAGCCCAGGAAAAGCGGCTGCAGCCGACACCGGAGGCCAAGAAAGCGATCATCCTTGCCGCGCTCGATCGCGCCAAAGCGAGAAAGGCCGGCATCGCGCCGCGGAGCACCGACGAACTCCCGTCGCAGGTCCGGGCCGAGATCGCAACCGTAGAAGCGCGCCACGCCGCGGCGAAGAAACGATGAATCCGGCAAAACGACGGGAAATCTTCGGGCGCTTCAGCAAAGCCAATCCCGCGCCGCGCGGTGAGCTCGAATACCGCACGCCGTTCGAGCTCCTGATCGCCGTGATCCTGTCGGCCCAGGCGACCGATAAGAGCGTAAACCTGGCCACGCGCGGCCTGTACCAGATCGCGAACACGCCTGAAGCAATGCTCGCTCTCGGCACGGACGGCCTGATCGCCCACATAAAGCGCATAGGCCTGTACCGCACCAAGGCGAAAAACATTCTCGCCACCTGCGAGCTGCTGCAGCACCGGCATGCGGGCAAGGTGCCGCAGGAGCGCGAGGCGCTGGAGCAGTTGCCCGGCGTCGGACGCAAGACCGCCAGCGTGGTGCTGAACATCGCCTTCGGCCATCCGACCATCGCCGTGGACACGCATATTTTTCGCCTCTCCAACCGCACCGGCATCGCTCCGGGCAGGAATCCGCTTGAGGTCGAGCGCAAGCTGATGAAGTTCGTGCCGCCGGAGTTCCGCCGGTACGCCCACCACTGGCTGATCCTCCACGGACGCTATGTGTGCAAGGCAAGAAAGCCTGAGTGCCCGCAGTGCCTGATCGAGGATTTGTGCGAATACAAAGCCAAGACCCGTGAGGCGTGAGAAACGGGGAGTACGACTCGCCGGTCCGCTCCTGTTTCTCCGATCTCCGGCCCGGTCTGGCCGGAACCAAACAGATCGGCTCGCTTTGGGAACTCCCACCCCCCCGTCTATCGCTTCTTTCCTCAACGCTCCCAGGTTCAATCCGGCGCGCGCGCAAACACCGGCAACCGTCGTATAATGCATCTTTCATTTCAGGATATTGTCATGCGTTTCCACGGTTCCGCCAACTACATCTCGACCGACGACCTCACCCTCGCCGTCAATGCCGCCGTCACGCTGCAGCGGCCGCTGCTGATCAAGGGCGAGCCCGGAACAGGCAAGACCATGCTTGCGGAGGAAGTGGCCAAGGCGCTCAAGCTGCCGATTTTCGAGTGGCACATCAAATCCACCACCAAGGCGCAGCAGGGCTTGTACGAGTACGACGCCGTATCGCGGCTGCGCGATTCCCAGTTGGGCGACCAGCGCGTGCACGACATCAATAACTATATCGTCAAGGGCACCTTATGGGAAGCATTCAACGCCGACGAACCCGTGGTGCTGCTGATCGACGAAGTCGACAAAGCCGACATCGAGTTCCCCAACGACCTGTTGCGCGAACTCGACCGCATGGAATTCTACGTCTACGAGACGCATGAACTGGTCAAAGCCAAGCACCGGCCGATCGTGTTCATCACTTCCAACAATGAAAAAGAGCTCCCCGACGCGTTCCTGCGGCGCTGCTTCTTCCATTACATCCGCTTCCCCGACAAGGAAACGATGGAAAGAATCGTCGACGTGCACTTCCCCGGCATCAAGAAGCATCTGCTGCGCGAAGCGCTGGAGGTGTTTTTCGAGGTGCGCGAGGTGCCGGGGCTGAAGAAAAAACCTTCGACTTCCGAACTGCTCGACTGGCTGAAGCTCTTGCTCGCCGACGACATTTCGCCCGAAGCCCTGAGGAGCAAGGACAAGAAAACCATCATCCCGCCGCTGCACGGCGCGCTGCTCAAGAACGAACAGGATGTGCATCTGTTCGAGCGGCTGATATTCATGTCGCGGCAGAATCGATGACCGCAACAGCAGATCGCGGCTAGCGCCGGACTAATCATGCTGATCGATTTCTTCCTCAAGCTCAAAGACGCCAAGGTCCCGGTCACGACCAAGGAATACCTCATGCTGATCGAGGGCATGCAAAAGGGCGTGGTCGGCTCTTCGATCGATAATTTCTACTATTTCTCGAGGACCTGTCTGGTCAAAGACGAGGCGAATTTCGACAAGTTCGACCGCGCCTTCGGCGAGTATTTCAATGGCGTCGAGGCGATCATGGGTGTAGAGGCGGACATTCCGCTCGAATGGCTACGAAAGATGGCCGAACTCAACCTGAGCCCGGAGGAAAAAGCCAAGATCGAGGCCATGGGCGGCTGGGAAAAGCTCATGGAAACGCTCAAAAAACGCCTGGAAGAACAAAAAGGCAGGCACCAGGGCGGTAGCAGATGGATCGGCACCGCCGGCACCTCGCCTTTTGGCGCCTACGGATACAACCCCGAGGGCGTGCGCATCGGCCAGGAGGGCTCGCGCAACCGCTCGGCGGTCAAGGTGTGGGACAAGCGCGAATACCAGAACCTGGACGACCAGGTGGAGCTCGGAACGCGCAACATCAAGATCGCGCTGAGACGCCTTCGCCGCTTCGCCCGCGACGGCGCGCCCGAAGAGCTCGACCTGGACGAGACCATCAGTTCCACCGCAAAAAAGGCCGGCATGCTGGACATCCTGATGCGGCCCGAGCGCCACAACAAGGTCAAGGTGCTGCTGTTTTTCGACATCGGCGGCTCGATGGACGACCACGTCAAGCTGTGCCAGGAAATGTTTTCCGCGGCCAAGACCGAATTCAAGCACATGGAATATTTCTACTTCCACAACTGCCTGTACGACTACGTATGGAAGGACAACCGCCGCCGCCACTCCGAGCGCACCCCGACCGTGGACATCATGCACAAGTACGCGCACGACTACAAACTGATCTTCGTCGGCGACGCCACCATGAGCCCGTACGAAATCCTGCAGCCGGGCGGCTCGATCGAATACACCAACGACGAGGCCGGCGCGGTGTGGATGCGCCGCATGCTCGACGTCTATCGGAAAGCGGTCTGGCTCAATCCGGAGCCCGAGCAGCTCTGGCCCTACCGCCAGTCGGTCGCCGTCATCCGCGAGATCATGGAAGCGCGCATGTACCCGATTACCATCGGGGGGCTGGAGCGCGCGATGCGCTACCTGAGCAAATAAAGCGATAGGAAATTCAATCCGCCGGGCAACCTGAAATAACGCTGCCGACGTAAGTGGGATGACCTAAGTTGGATCCCGGCTTGCGCATATAGGTGTTATGTTCATTCCAGGCTCCTCCCTTACGGCAAATCACCGGCATTTCGAACGGTATTATTGGTTAACTACTGGGCAATGTCGGGTACCGGATGGTAGGTCCACGTGTCTTGCGTCTGCGTCGGCGCACCTGCGTCTGGCTGCCTCACAGGCGGCGAGCGTGCGGATTGGGCCAGATGCCGTGGCACCCAAAGGCCCAGGTGTTCCAGGATTCGACGGATGACCGCTTCATCCTCAATAAGTGCGATCACGCGCATCGGACCGTGGCATTTCGGACACTGCATGGGATCGACTTCATAGACCTTGTGAATCAAGCGTGCCCACGACGACCTCGCGCGAGCGGCCACCGCGTCCCGATCCTGCGGTTCCTGCTCCACGGGGGAATCGCCGTCCGTGCGCGCCCGTTTGGCCCGGACCCGGTTGGATTACCAGCCGAAGTAGCGCACCAGATGTTCGAACCGGTCGGGGATATGGCGACAAAGCAGCTCCAGCCATTGCGCGCCGGGCATAAGCTGGAAATTGCGTTTCAGCCCCTTGTGCAGGCGCGAGCGGTAGATGACCATGCCGCTTTGCGCGTCGTAGCTCATCTTTTCCAGCGAGAATGGCGCGCGCAGCATGTACTGCGCGAGCTTTTTGCGGCCATCGGCGTCGTGGGCGCGAACACGCACGCCGTTGTGGGCGGAAAACCCGCTGTGCCGCCAGGCGAGCATCGCCGCGGCAAGCTGCTCGGAGAGCGCGCCCTCGGCAACCGGAAGCTTGAACACTTCGGAGCGAAATCCAAGCTCGAGCAGCTTGCCCCGTGTTTAGCGGGCGGGGCCGCCAAAACGAGAACGGCGCGGCGTGGTTACGCTATCGGTCTTAAACCGCCAAGCATTCGAATCAAGCGAACGGGTTGACGATCCGCACCCCCGCAACCTGCTGCCCGTGTCCCATGTCTTCGCTCAGCAATTCCTCGCAGCCGGCTTCCTCGGCCGCGGCGACGATCAGGCTGTCCCAGAAGGAAAGGCGCGCCAGCTCGGCGATCTCGGTGGCGCGAACCACCGTGTCCGCCGAAGTGTCCTGGCGTACCCAGGCGCGATACAGACGGATGACTTCACGGGCTTGCGTCGTAGCGATTGGCTTGGCTATCTTGCGCGTGGCGTTGACGAAGAATTCCTGCAGCACCTGAACGCTCAGCGTGCCGGCCTGTTCATCCCACAGGCGCTCTAGCCGCGCGGCTGCGGTGCGGCGCTTGTCTCCCGCATCCAGGTCGTGCGCATACACTAGGATGTTGGTGTCAACGAAGACGAGCCTGGTCGTGGAGCGCTTCGCGGTTTGCGATGCCCTGGCCGCCAAGATGCAGTCCCTGTTTAAGTAGCGCGAGCGCCTTTCTGCGATTCGATGCGTAGGTGCGCGCTTGATTGACCTGCTTTTCGAGTTCTTCCGCGAGCAGGCCCGAGACGCTCGTGCGCCGCTGCGCAGCCAGCGCGCGGGCGTGCTGCAGTAGCTCGCGGCGGATTGAAACAGTCAAATTTTGCTTCATAACTTATACAATCAATCAACGAGTAATAAGTAACAACACGTATATTACGTGTTTGTGGAAAAACTTGCAACAAACCTGAGAAAACTGAGAAAACGGATTGGTCGCTGCCGCGCTGCGGCGGCGCCGCGTCTGGTTGTGGGCGGCCCCGCCGACGACAACTGCAGGCCGCTTCTTGGCGCCGGATTGATCGGTGAAGGGGAACGGGACGAGCACGATGTCGCCGAAACCGTAGACGGGCATGGCTTAGCGCTGTCTACAATTTGTCGTAGCCGGCATCGTCTGGATTGTCCCAGACCTTGTTGAATGCGGGCGCGGAGGCTTTCGTCGCGGCTTGAGTTAGTCGCTGATCATCGCTACGCGTGCGCAGAAAATCGACGAAATCCTCCACTTCCGCTACCCGTTCGGGCGGAAGCCCCTTGATCTTCTCGATAATCGCTTGCTCGTTCTGCTTGTTCATGATCCTGCCTCGTCCGTTGCTGTGCTACCCGTCCTCGACCTTCCGGAGCCGTTTCTCGTTGGCAATGATCGGCAATTCGGGATCATCGGATTGACGTTATAGTAACTCAAAGAAGATGGAGTGAGTGGACCGGAGAATCCCTGGTCTGCGTGAACGAGGAGGACGGATCTTCAGGTCGGCCCTGCCTGCCGAAAGATTGTCGCCCGATCTAGCCTACGGATTGACAATCTACAGCCCTATCCCACGCCGCCTTGGCCGTTCCTGCTTCTGCGCCACCATGAGCCCGTACGAAATCCTGCAGCCGGGCGGCTCGATCGAATACACCAACGACGAGGCCGGCGCGGTGTGGATGCGGCGCATGCTCGACGTCTATCGGAAAGCGGTGTGGCTCAATCCGGAACCCCGAGCAACTCTGGCCCTATCGCCAGTCGGTCGCCGTCATCCGCGAGATCATGGAAGCGCGCATGTACCCGATCACCATCGGGGGGCTGGAGCGCGCGATGCGCTACCTGAGCAAGTAGCTTTAGGGGCCGTTTCAGAATTACCGAAACGGTCCCTGACTTAGGGGAGCAAGGGGATGCGCCCCGAAGGTCTCGATCCCCCTTGAGGGGAAAGTCCCCTTGGGGGATATCCCCTCATTTTGTAATGAGATCTTGGAAGTTTTGTTCATCGGATCCTGGGAAAGTACTGAAGTGATTTTTTAATTCCGGACGCAGGCTCATTTCTTCACCGGCGGGCAAGCACTCTTACAAAAATGACTACAGCAATGCCGGCTATCGCTTGATTAGGGCATTCAGCTCGCCGACGATCCCTTTGCGGAAAACCAAGACGCAGACCACGAAAACCGTCCCCATGATGATGGTCACCCAGGAGCCGAAGCCAGCCAGATAGTTCTCCATGGTAACAATGATAAGGGCGCCCACAACGGGACCGAATATGGTTCCGACCCCCCCCACCAGGGCCATCAGCACCACTTCTCCCGACATCCCCCAATGCACGTCGGTCAGGGAAGCCAGTTGGAACACCACCGATTTCGTCGCCCCCGCCAGCCCCGACAACCCGGCGGACAAGATGAACGCCAACAGCTTGTGCCAGTCGGCGTCATAGCCCAGGGACACCGCCCGTGGCTCATTTTCCCGGATCGCCTTGAGTACTTGCCCGAAGGGCGAATGAACGACCCGATAAATCAGAAAAAATCCGAACAAAAATATCCCTAACACGAAATAATACATATTCAGGGTGTCGGAAAGGTCGATGAAACCCAACAGGAAACCGCGCGGGATCCCCTGCAAACCGTCTTCACCGCCGGTGGCCTTGATCTGCAAGCACAGAAAAAACACCATCTGGGCCAACGCCAGAGTAATCATGGCGAAATAAATCCCCTGCCGGCGAATCGCCAGGCTGCCGAACACGGCGCCCAACCCGAAGGCAAAAGCGGTTCCCGTCAGTATCCCCAGTTCCACGGGAAAACCGAGCTGAGTGATGACATAGCCGGTGACATAGGAAGCCGAACCGAAAAACGCCGCGTGGCCGAAGGACAGCAACCCGGTGTAACCCAACAGCAAATTGAAAGCGCAGGCGAACAGAGCGAAGCACAGCGCCTTCATCAGAAACACGGGGTAGATGAGGAAGGGCGCCACCAGCCCGGCCACAACCAGAATCACGAACCCGATGGCGGTTTTGCCAAGCTTCACGTTATTTTTCCTTGCCGAATAAGCCGGCGGGGCGGATAAGCAGGATGACGGCCATGATCACGAAAATCACGACCGATGAGCCCTCCGGATAGAACACCTTGGTGAGACCTTCGATCAGCCCGAGTCCCAAGCCGGTCAGGATAGAGCCCATGATGGACCCTAGGCCGCCGATCACCACCACGGCGAACACCACGATGAGCAGGTTGGATCCCATCACCGGATTGACCTGGAAAATCGGCGCCGCCAGCACCCCGGCAAAGCCCGCCAGGGCTGCACCGAAACCGTAAGTCAGGGTCACCAGCACCGGCACGTTGACCCCGAAGGCCTGTAGCAGTTGCGGGTTCTCGATACCGGCACGCAGGTAAGCACCGAGCTTGGTGCGCTCTACGACGAACCAGGCAAGAAAACAGACCACCATAGAAGCGGCTACGACCCAGGCCCGGTAATTGGGAAGAAATATGAACCCCAGGTTGGTGGCGCCGGTCAACGCTTCGGGAATCTCATAGCGCTCGCCGGAAATCCCGAAGACCTGGCGGAACCCTCCCTCGATGATGAGGGCCAAGCCGAAAGTGAGCAACAGACCGTAAAGATGATCCATCTGATAAAGCCGGCGTAGCAGCGTCAACTCCAGAATGATGCCGACCACTCCCACGGCCAGCGGTGCGAGGATGAGGGACCACCAATAATTGATCCCGAAATAGGTCAGTCCCATCCACGCCACGAAGGCTCCCATCATGTACTGGGCCCCGTGGGTGAAATTGACGATGTTCAGCAACCCGAAAATCACCGCCAGCCCCAGGCTCAGGGTGGCATAGAAGGATCCGTTGATGAGCCCCACTAGGAGCTGGCCGTACAGCCCCTGGGGAGTGATGCCCAGCCACTCGAACACTGCCGCTTTCCCTCTTTTCGGCTACTTCTTGACCAGCGGACACCGGCTCTTGGAAAGGGGCTGGAATGCCTGATCCCCAGGGATCACCTTCAATAACTTCAGGTAATCCCATGGCTGCTTGGATTCTTCCGGTTTCTTGACCTGCATGAGATACATGTCGTGAACCATCCGGCCATCCTCCCGGATCTTCCCATTCTTGGCGAAAAAGTCGTTCACAGGGGTAGCCTTCATCTTAGCCATTATCACCCCCGCTTCGTCGGTGCCGGATGCCTTGATGGCTTTCAAGTAATGGGTCACGGCAGAATATACCCCCGCTTGGATCATGGTGGGCATGCGCTTCTGACGCTCGAAGAAACGCTTGCTCCAGGCCCGCGTCTCGCCGTTCATGTCCCAATAGAAGGCGTCCGTGTAGACCATCCCCTGGGTCGCCTTAAGACCGATACTGTGGATGTCGGTGATCATGAAGATCATCCCGACCAGACGCTGCTTGGGCGCGATGCCGAACTCCGCCGCCTGCTTGATGGTGGTGATCAGATCGCTTGAGGCATTATTGAGACCGATGACCTGGGCTCCCGATGCCTGGGCTTGCAAGAGAAAGGAAGAAAAGTCGCTGCCGGGGAAAGGGTGCTTGACCGACCCCAGCACTTTGCCTCCCGCCGCTACAATGGCTTCGCTGGCGTCTTTCTCCATGGAATGGCCGAAGGCGTAGTCGGGAGTGATGAAAAACCAGGTCTTGGCCCCTTCCTGAGTCAGGGCCCGCGCCGAGCCGTTGGCCAAAGCATAGGTATCGTAGGCCCAGTGAACCGTGCGGTCAGTGCAGTCCTCGTTGGTCAATCGCGTCGTCCCACCACTAGAAACCATGGCAATCCGGTTCTTTTCCTTAACGATCTTGACCACTGCCAGCGCCGCCGCCGATCCCGTAAGGTCCGTGACCATGTCCACGTTCTCCTGATCCAGCCAACGCCGCGCTATGCTAGACGCGATATCCGGTTTATTTTGGAGATCTCCGGAAATCACCTCGATGGGCGCCCCCAGCACCTTGCCGCCGAAATCCTCCGCCGCCATCTTAGCCGCTAGCACCGATCCTGGCCCGGAGAGGTCGGCGTAAAGCCCGCTTAGATCGGTCATGACTCCGATCTTGACCACGCCGTTGGAAATCTTGCCGGTTTGTGCCCAAGCAGCGGGCGCCGCAATGCAAGCCGCGCACACTGCGGCAGTTAGGGTTTTTTTCGATAATCTCATGTCAGCCTCCTGAAGGTTGTATCGCTAAAAAAAATTGAAACTACGCCTGCTCGGTCATATTCCCAGATATTGGTGCAGCAAGCCTTGCTTCGCTTGCAGTTCGTCCTTCTTGATCATCTCCGCCACTCGGCCATGCTCGATCACATAATGACGATCGGCCAAGGGCTCGACAAACCGGAAGTTCTGTTCTCCCAGCACCAAAGTCATGCCTCTGGCCTTAAGGTTTTCTATAGCCCGCGCCAGCGCCTGCACGATCACCGGCGCCAGTCCCTCCGAAATTTCGTCCAGCAACAGCAACCTCGCTCCGGTTCGCAGAATCCGGGCCAGGGCCAGCATTTGCTGCTCGCCGCCGGACAGCCGGGTACCTTGGCTGCGCTTGCGCTCCGCGAGATTGGGAAACATCTCGTAGATCTCCTCGATGCTCATGCCCCCGCTGCCCACCAAGGGGGGGAGCAGCAAATTCTCCTCGACGTTTAGGCTGGAGAAGATGCCCCGCTCCTCGGGACAATAACCGATCCCCAAACGGGCAATTCGATAAGTGGGCATGGCGACGGTCTCCCGCCCATTGACCATCACCGAGCCGCTGCGCTTTCCCACCAAGCCCAGCACCGCCCTCAGAGTGGTGGTCCGTCCCGAGCCGTTGCGCCCCAACAGGCTGACGACCTCTCCCTGGTTCACGGTAAAATCCATGCCGTGGAGAACATGGGATTCGCCGTAAAAAGCGTGCAGGCCGGTGACCCGCAGCAGCTCGGTATCCGGGCGGAACGCGCTGGTCATGCCGCGACCCCGATATACGCCTCAAGCACTTGGGGATTACGGGATACCGCTTCGTAGGGTCCTTCCGCAAGCACGGCGCCGCGTTGCAATACGCTAATGGTGTCGGATAAATGAGCCACCACACTTAGATTATGCTCCACCATGAGCACGGTTCGGTCGGCCGCCACCTTGCGAATCAATTCCGTCACCCGTCCCACGTCTTCATGGCCCATGCCGGAGGTCGGCTCGTCCAGCAACAACAGTTCCGGTTCGAGCGCCAGGGTGGTGGCAATCTCCAATGTCCGCTTGCGGCCATAGGGCAGCTCCGCGGCGATGGTCGAGGCGAAAGTGGCCAAGCCCACTTGTTCCAGCAACGCCATGGCCCGAGGATTAAGCGCATCCAGCGAACGCTCGGACCGCCAAAACTGGAAGGATGTCTGCAAGCGGCGTTGCAAGGCCACCCGCACATTCTCCAGCACCGTCAGGTGGGGGAACACCGCGGAAATCTGAAACGAGCGGGCCATTCCCTGGCGCGCCACCTGGGCCGGCTTATCCAAGGTGATGTCCTTGCCTTTGAAAAGAATGCCGCCGCGGGTCGGAGACAGAAACTTGGTCAGAAGATTGAAAACGGTGGTCTTCCCCGCGCCGTTGGGGCCGATCAAAGCATGAATCGTCCCCCGCCGGACCTTGATGTTGACGCCGCTCACCGCCACGAAGCCCTTGAACTCCTTGGTCAGATCGCGGGTTTCCAGAATGATATCCTGG
>Ga0209514_10007836_pt1 | contig 12432 bp, 12 predicted proteins | sample Subgrocontami58m_FD_187452 | JGI IMG/M metagenome (GOLD analysis project Ga0209514, IMG submission 187452) | Subsurface groundwater microbial communities from S. Glens Falls, New York, USA - GMW37 contaminated, 5.8 m (SPAdes) (version 3) | ecosystem: Environmental > Aquatic > Deep subsurface >...
GGCACCAACCGGAGAAGCGTAATTTCGACCATCACCAGGACACGGGCTGTCCGGCCTCTTTTGTCCTGGTGGCCGAATACTTCGGGCTTTTGGAGACTATGTCCATCTTGCCCTGGTGGAATTTCAAGGATGAGGTCGACCGCTTCGGGTCGGTAAAAAGCTCGGTCAAATTTCATGCCGGCGACGATCTGGTAAACCGGAATCCGATGGAAATCTGGCTGACGTCCCGTTTCGCCGCCGAGCCGGAAGCGTGCCTCTTTCTGCTTACGTCCTACGGCACCCAGATAATTAGAGATGCCCGAATGCTCAAAAAACAGATTGATTTCTGGAAAAACAGCAAGAGGCTGTTTATCTCCGGCGTGCCTGCTATGATCGGGGAGACCATGGAATCGGCCGGACTGGAAGAATTTCGCCGGCTGGATAAAAATCCCCCTGATATCGTTATTTCTCTGGCCCGGCGTGACGGAGGCTGGCGTCTTTTCCGTTACGAGGGGGCACCGGTTGATTTTTCTCTTATTGCAGACCGCCCGGAGGTCGCTTTCGCCCACAAAAGCGGATTCATGGCCGCGACTAAAGAACGACTCGGAATCGACGACCTTATTGCCTTGGTGAGTAAGGCGGTCACGCGACGACACGAGGGTGATTTATAAATAACAATATAAGATTAAAGATAAAAGGAAAAAGATTTATGAGCAAGGCAGTCGAGAAAAATGGCACAAGATAACAGCATCCATCCTTTCAACCCTGAAATACTGGTGGAACTCGTGTCGGTCCGAATTCCTTTCGGGAAGTACAAAGACCGGATCCTCTGCGATCTGCCGGAACGTTATGTCGTGTGGTTTCACCGGAAAGGTTTTCCTCCGGGAAGAATCGGTGTGCTGCTGTCCGTCCTATACGAAATCAAGCTGAACGGACTAGAATATCTGTTGAAGCCGATCAGAAAAAATCAGCCGTAATGTGGGAGGTGTGGCGACGTCTATGAATGATAGAACTTTCGAAATGCGATTCTATTCAGATTTTGTCTGACCGTTCTGCTATATCGCGGAGCGAGCCAGTCTGGTCAGACTGGAGAAGGAATTTGATATCAGGGTCGACTGGCGTGGTTTCGAACTTCACCCGGAGACGCCGATTGGCGGTGTAGAATTGGAAAAGTTGTTCCCGGGGATGATGACTCCGGAGAGAAAAGCGTTTATGCAGCAGTTCGCTGCTTCGTTCGGCGTAAGAGGTATGCTACAACCGACAAGACTGGCTAATACCCGTCGCGCTCTCGCCGTGGCTGAGTTTGCCCGTGATCAAGGCCAACTGGACGAGTACCGCCGGATTACGATGGATGCTTACTGGAAAGAAGGTAAAGACATCGAGAACAGCGACGTGCTGGCGGCCTTAGCGGGTGGTTCCAATCTCGATCCGGAAAAGGCTGTCCTTGCCGCCGACGACCCGGTCTATTTGAGCAGAGTGGATGCCAGGGGAGATGAATTCAGGAAAGTGGGTGTGGGCGGAATACCGACTTTTATTTTCGGCAAAGAAGTCATTGAGGGCTGCCAGCCATATGAGGTTCTGGCAGCCGCAGTTCTGCGTGCTAACGCCAAACGAAGATGATCTGAGACTCAACCGGTCGATTTTAATTTGAACTGTTTCACTATCCTGGCGAGATGCGTTTTGGACTTTATCAATTCTTCTTTACTAGCCTTCGACAGTTTCTTGACCCTAATTTCCACCGCCAGTGCCAGGCTCCGGCTGCCTATTTTCTTTTGGAATACCAGAGCCAACGGTGCCCTGCCGCGAAGGTATTTCGCCCCCGTGCCTTTCTGATGTTCGGTAAACCGGCGGGCAACATCAACGGCAATTCCCGTGTACAGGGTGCCGTCGCAGCATCTGATCAAGTATAAGAACCAATCCGACATGTTTTACAAAAGTTAAAAGTAAAAAGTAAAAGGTTAAAGCCAAAATAACGAAAAGATAAAATCCTAAATCCGAATGATCAAGTAAACGAAATTCTAGATGCTTTACCCATTTCAATTTTATCACAAGAAAGATTGAGAAAGCTTGCGGACGCGGTTGGCGAGGAGTTGCTGACTTGCAAGGAAGGCAGGTGGGTTATTGTTCTCAAAGAAGAAAGGAGGAGACAGATCCCCGGAAGAGCCGAGCTTCCCGGTTTCCCGGAAAGCTTGTTCACCTCACGTTCCACTACTTCTCCCTTGCGGTTATCATCGCCGCATTACAGCCTCCTGCCGAACGTGCTCGACAGGCTATGACTATCACGGGAAGCTCGGGAACCTTCGCATGCATCTTTCGATGCATCATCAGAGGGATCTGCTCCTTAAGAACATTGTAAACAATCCATCATGTAAAAGTTATAAAAAGGGGGCAGAGAAACATTACGATTTTGTAACATTTGTAAACGGCAACCCCATTTCAAGACAAGTTGGCTTGAAATGCCATAAGACGATAAAAATAGTCTCATAGGTGTGTCCGAGAGTACTTAGCCTGAATTCCGGCCCAGATAAGATGCGGGGACTAGCGCCTTTCGCGGTAACGACAACAAAGCGATCGAGATTGCTTTACAAGACTCAACTTTACCGCACCAGCGCTTGCGTTACGGCTTCTATCGGCAAGATGGCAACAATTATCCTTGATGGGCAACGGGTTAACCCTTCGAGCTTAAACGCAATCCCCCATCAATGGTAAACACTCCCCCGGTACAAGCCTCATTACGGTAGAGTTCAATTATTAGAGAAGCCACTTCTTCAGGCTCTATCAAGCGTTTGATAGGCACCTGTTCCACGATTCTATCAATAACTTTCTGCTCCATATTTTTGACCATGGGCGTGGCGATATAGCCTGGCGCTACCGCGACACACCGAACTCTTTGGGCAACATTTCTCCTGAAAAACTCGGCTGTAATTACCCTGGGGATAACTGACATGGCTGCTTTAGTTGATGAATAGTTTATCTGTCCGGCCGTTCCCAATGCACTGGTTGAAGAAATCAAGCATATTAACCCTTTACAACCGAGGTTAATCATTTGTTCGGCACACTCTCTCACCGTTAGAAAAACACCACTGAGGTTGGTATCTAGCACCGACTGGAACTGTTCTAGCGACATCCTGTCCGTTACCTTGCCGGTGTCTCTATCGATAGAAAGCATGAGGGCATCTTCAACAATACCGGCGCAAGGGACAACCAGATTGATGGCTCCAAATTTCTCCACAGCCAGGAGAGCTAAGGCATGGCTGCTCTCTTCTTTAGTCAAATCACAGGCAATGACGGCAACTTGTCCGCCCAATTCCTTTAACTCTTTTTCCACTCGCTGGAGGTTTTCTAACCCGCGAGCTGCCAGAACAACCTTGCCTCCGTTCTTGACCCAGAGCTTTGCCACAATTTCACCAATACCGCCTCCACCTCCGGTAATAACAGCAACCGCACCTACAGTTTCTAACATTATCCTTAGTCTCCTAAATACTATGTTCCTTCTCAGACTTATCTATGCTAATCGGGTGTTCACTTTCTTCGCCGACCCTGTAATTCACCCAATCAAAAATAACTTCGGGTGCTCCGGCGGTCGGCAATTTGGCCTAACCCTTCGAGCTTAAACGCAACCCCCCATCAATATTGAACACTTCCCCGGTACAAGCCTCATTACGGTAGAGTTCAACTATTAGAGAAGCCACTTCTTCAGGCTCTATCAGGCGTTTGATAGGCACCTGTTCCACGATTCTATCAATAACTTTCTGCTCCATATTTTTGACCATGGGCGTGGCGACATAGCCTGGCGCTACCGCAACACACCGAACTTTATGGGCGCCATTTCTTCTGGAGAATTCCTCTGTAATTATTCTGGGGATTACCGACATGGCTGCTTTAGTTGATGAATAGTTGATCTGTCCGGCCGTTCCCAATGCACTGGTTGAAGAAATCAAACATATTAACCCTTCACAACCGAGGTTAATCATTTGCTCGGCACACTCTCTCACTGTTAGGAAAACACCACCGAGGTTGATATCCAGCACCGACTGGAACTGTTCTAGCGGCATCCTGTCCGTTACCTTGCCGGTATCTCTATCGATAGAAAGCATAAGGCCATCTCTAAAAATACCGGCGCAAGGGACAACCAGATTGATGGCCCCAAATTTCTCCACGGCCAGGAGTGCTAAGGCATGGCTGCTCTCTTCTTTAGTCAAATCACAGGCAATGACGGCGACTTCTCCGCCCAATTCCTTTAGCTCCTTTTCCACTCGCCGGAGCTTTTCCGGGACAATGTCAGCGAGAACAGCCTTGCCTCCATTCTTGACCCAGAGCTTTGCCACACTTTCACCAATACCGCTACCCCCTCCGGTAATAACAGCAACCGCACCTGCAGTTTCCAGCATGTCTTTATGATCTCCTTCGGCAAAACGCCGCCTCAATACCAATATAATAGCTTCGCTTGGTAGGATGTTTCTGCGTCTTTCACAGCGACGATTTTTTGTCCAGTCTAGCTTGCGGGCAAACTTTTGGGGCCAACAACTCGTCTATGGCCTTTTTGCTTCGCGTCTTTGGTTATTCCTTTGCTTATTCTAGGGCTTCTGTGTGAAGTAAAGCGTTCCGTTTTGACTTCTCCTACAGTATCCGAAGGTACAATTGACCTATCGGCCAGCCATTGTGAGATTAAGGGTGCTAAATCCTTCTGCGACCGGGAACTCACATACATTCCGATGTGACCTAGAGGGAAAGCCTTTGTGGTTACGTCTTTACTAGCGACTATCTTTTCGACGCAGCATGAACTGTATGGCGGTACCAGATGGTCTATCTCTCCATAGACATTGAGTATGGGCATGGTAATTTTCTCAAGATCGACTCTACGACCACCAAGCACAAATTCACCCTTAACCAACTTATTTTCCTGGTAGAGATCCTTGACGAACTTCCTGATTGTTTCCCCGGCCTGGTCCGGAGAGTCAAATATCCACTTTTCCATCCGGAGAAAGTTCTGTACAATATTGGGATCATCCATGTTATCCAGTAGTCCCACATACTTGTCCAGAATGAGCTGGAATGGCTTAAGCCAGAGGAATCCGAAGTTCATGAGTTCGCCTGGTATGTTCCCCATTGTATCTACCATCAAATCGATATCAATTACTTTAGACCAGACGTTGAGCAGTCCGTCACGAGTATCAAAATCTATTGGCGTAACCATCAGCACGAGATTCCTTACCTTCTCCGGAAAGAGGGCTGAGTATATGAATGAGAATGTTCCGCCTTGACAAACGCCCATAATGTTTATCTTTTCATTGCCGGTACGCTTGCAGACAAAGTCAACAATATTATCCAGGTAGCCCAGGATATAGTCTTCCATTGTCAGGTATTTATCCATCTTCGATGGATATCCCCAATCGATCACATAAAGGTCATTACCAGCTTCAAGTAGCTTCTTGAAGAGAGAGCGGTCTTGCTGAATGTCCATCATATATTGTCTATTGACCAAAGCATAAACCACTAGCACCGGCACCGGCGCGGGCATGACTTTTCCCCCCGTTGGTTTGTAGTGGTACACCTTGATCTTGTCATCCTGATAGACTGTCTCATGCGGTGTTACACCGGTCTCCACGTCTCCGACCTGCAACACGTTCTCCAGCCCCTTCAAGAGTTTCTGCTGGATTCTTGCTGATTCCTCAGCCATAACTTCAAAGGTATTGTTGATCACACTGAATTCTCCTTACGGATACGTTATTTCCCACTAGGACTACGAAGGTTTTTGGACAATCCGTTTGCTTGCTATTGGAGTTGTCCTTGCCACCGTAGTTTCAAGGCGATGTTCCAGATCTTTTATCGAGCGTTTTTGCGAACGGACTTCTTTTTTAAGTTCGTAAATTGTTTTGTAAATCTCATCCATGTCCTGTTTGGTTGGAAGATTAGTGAATCGCATAAACTGGTCCGAAAGGTCGTCCAGATGTTTCTTGAAGGTGAGTCCCTGCTGTAGTACTTCTCCCAGGAGCTCGGTGAAGTCCGCCGACCCAAGCATTTGACCATATACGTCCTCATTGGTCTTCCACCAAAACTGGTAGAACTCATTAAAGGTCTCAGGCGTGACCTCTTTGCCATTGAACTCACTAAAGCGCTGGAATACCTTTTCTGCAGCACCCATCCCACTCTGGTAAAAAGGCACAAAATAGCGGGTAAGAGCCGAATTGTAATTTACGTAGGCGTCGGCAGTATGGTTTATCTTATCCTGGAATTCCCGGAAATAGCCCATGGTGGGAGCTCCCAGTAATTTCCCCAGGGTAGCTTCATAGTTTTTTCGCAGTAGTCCGGTCAGCTCGTTTCCAGCTCCAGTATCTCCTTTGGAAATCCTGGTAAGTATCTCAGGTAGTTCTTCCATATTCTTTAGTAACGGTTCCATAAAACGCCAACCGGATTCAGCAGAAGCCGTAGTGGTGCTCTGGAAAGTTCTGGCGGTCTTCTCCGCATCCCTGGAAGGGGAAATACCCCAGAGTGACCCAATAACGGTTTGATACTCTTTTATCCATTGGTCGTGGATTTCCTTTAGTTTTTCCGTAGTCGGCGCGGTGCCGGTTGATAACTGCGCTAAAAGCTGGTTACCCTTAGTCCAAAAAGCGAACAGGTTATTATAAATAGTCGATGCTTCCGTTAATCGCTTGTTGACGATGCCGTCAACCCCTTCGGACGGCTCTTTCCCAACAAATGGTTCTATGGATGATTTCAACCAGGTCTGGCTCCACATCGTTAGCATATCCGGGGTAACTTGCTCCCGCCACATAGACTGGACGGCGTCGGTCCCCTTGATTGTGGCTTTCATCCAATTATCCCAGAACTCACGCTGTCCTTCGGCCAATCGTGCTGTAACGTCTATCCTATTTTGCGATTTCTCTTCCAATGTCTCCCGTCCTTCAACTTATTTTGATATGCGCTGGCGTTCTTGCTCAGATCACTGAGCCACTTCACATGACTATTCGTGTTTGCGAGGCGATGTGGCAACCGGTTGCACCTTGGTTGTGTGGGCAAGAAGCAACCGGCTGCCACATCGAGTGCGGCGTAACCATGTCGGAGGTGCGGCACCAAATGCGGCCAGCCACATTCGCTGGACCTCATGGACATCATTCTCTCGTCTATATTTTCTATCTGGGCTGTAGCATCTCATCAATCTTGCTTACGTTCTGTTCGACCGCATCAAGATAGCTCTTACTCAGGTTCTTAGAGTTACTGACCCAGTCGTTGACCAATTTCTTGGTCTCTTCCTGTAAAGTGGTGCTTTGCTGAAGCGCCAGGTCCAACATCCGGTCGCCCTGCTCCTCGGCAGTTTTGAGCGTTTTGACGTAGGTCTCCCAGACATTCTTCCACATTCCGAAAATCTGCATAGTTGCTTGTTCGTTCTTCATTTTTACTACTCCTTAAATTTTTTTGTTCACGCCTACTGGCAGGAAGATATTTGGCAATTCGATAGCTATTTGCCGCCTTTACAGAGACGACTGCAGGAGCTACTTAGGCTTAGCTGCAGGAGGAGTCCGCTTTGCTTCCGCTGGCTCCATCGCCGGCTCAAGTATCTCCTCGAACTTGCTTACGTTCTGCTCGACTGCGTCCAGGTAGCTCTTGTTAACCTGTTTGGAGTTATTAACCCACTCCTTGATTTGTTTTTTGGCCTCTTCCTGCAAAGTGCCACTCTGCTGGAGCATCAGATCCAGCATCCGATCGCCCTGCTCCTCGGCTGTTTTCAGCGTTTTAACGTAGGTTTCCCAGGAACTTTTCCAAATTCCCAGTACCTGTTTGGGTACCTGTGCGCCATTCATTGTTCTTACTCCTTATATTTTTAATTCACGCCTACTGGCATGAAGATTAGCAAATCGTCCTGCCGAGGCATCTCTTCGTCATTTATTTGACGAACGCGAAAATTCCTTAGACTTGGTCGGAGGAGGGGGACTCTTTGCTTCCGTATAAAGTGCAAAGAATCTATCGAGAATACCCTGGTATTGCTTTAGCGCCGACGTGCACGTCTGGAGAAAGTTCTCTCCTGTCTCCGTAATAGAATAGACGCGTTTGGCTGGGCCGCTATCGCCTGTTTGCCAATCTGAGGTGATTAGACCTTCCTCCTCAAGTCGCCGCAGTGCTCTGTATACTGTGGCCGGGTCGAAAGCGGCCAGTCCGGAGATAGTCATCATCTGCATGAGTTGGTAGCCATGCATATTCCAGTTACGCAAGAACAGCAACAACCAGGGCGTAAGAAAATCCCTTGGAACATCTCTTGGCGCTCCAAAAATCTCCTTCTCTTTTCCACCATCTTTACGTTTTGTCATATACTAAAATCACCAATGCCGACTTCATCTATTTGCATTATACATATAGATGCGTCATTTGTCAAGTGCCAATAGCTCCCTTCTGAAATAACCAGAGTGGGTCCGGTATGAGAGTGTAATAAATGATTTGCTTCGCTGCACTCGCAACGGACAGGGAATTGATTCTCCGTTCCGATAATATACAGTACCTAACGGCCTGCGCCGAGGATGACAATCAGGAAGAGGAGCAGTCGGGAAGCAATACCTCCGACTTCATCGAAAGGGAAATGAGCTTGCGTTCCACGTCGACGGCGAGCACCGTGACCATGACCCTTTGATTGACGCTGACGACCTCGGCCGGGGTTTTGACGAAATTGTCGGCCAGTTGGCTGATGTGCACCAGCCCATCCTGGTGCACGCCCGATATCGACAAAAGCACCAAAATTCGTCACGTTGATGACGATCCCGGCCAGCTTCATTCCCGGGGTTAGCTTGTCGATTGTCCTGATGTCGGCGGCAAAAGCCACCGCCTCAAACCGTTGGGGGGATCACGCCCGGGTTTGGCGAGTTCCGCCATAATATCCTGCAGCGTTGGCAAGCCGTACTCTTCCTCAACATAATTTTCCAATTTGATCTGCCGGCGCAGGTCGTCGCGTTGAATTAGGTCGGTCACCTTGCAGCCCAAATCTCCGGCCATGCGATCGACAATGTGGTAGCTCTCGGGATGTACCGCACTGGCATCGAGGAGATTTTCGGCGTTGTCGATGCGAAGGAATCCGGCCACCAGCTCAAACGCCTTCGGGCCGAGCCGCGGTACTTTCTTGAGGTCCTTACGGCTTCGGAACGGGCCGTTCTCATTCCGGTAGGCGATAACGTTTTTGGCTAGCGTGGGCCCAAGTCCCGAAACATAGGTCAGAAGCTGTTGACTGGCAGTATTCATCTGCACGCCGACCTGATTTACACAGTTCATGGCGGTTTCATCGAGATTATTCTTGAGTTTGCCTTGATCGACATCATGCTGGTATTGCCCCACCCCGATGGACTTGGGGTCGATCTTTACCAGTTCGGCAAGAGGGTCCATGAGCCGCCGCCCGATGGATACCGCCCCGCGCACGGTTATATCCTGATCGGGGAACTCTTCACGGGCGACAGCGGATGCCGAATAGATGGAGGCACCGCTTTCGTTAACCATGACCACCGGTATTGTTTGCGGTAAGTCCAAGCCACGAATAAATTCCTCGGCTTCCCGGCCGGCCGTGCCGTTGCCGATAGCGATAGCTTCGACATGATACCGCTACACGAGGTCGAGTATCGTTTTCCGGGACTCCTGAGTCCGTGCCTCGGACTGTTCCAGGTAGGTTACGGCGTTAGCCAGGAGCTTGCCCTGAGGGTCAAGGCAAACCATTTTACAACCGGTGCGATACCCCGGATCGATTGCGAGTACCGCCCGCGGCCCCGCCGGCGGGGCCATGAGGGTATCATGTAGATTACGGGCAAAGACCCGCAACGCTTCGTCATCGGCCTGCTCTTTAGCCATCTGGCGGATGTCGGTCTCGATAGAGAGTGCCAGCAGTCTCGCATGGCCGTCCTCTAAAGCCGTGCCTACCTGTACCGAGGCAGCCCCGGTCCCCCTTAACGAAGTGCCGGAGCAGCAGCGACAGTGCCTTTTCTTCAGGCGGTCTTATCTTTAGTTTCAGAAAGCCCTCATTTTCGCCGCGCAGCATCGCCAGCACCCGGTGGCCGGGCATCCGCGCAATCGGCTCCTGCCAGTCAAATAATCTCGGTGCTTGGTGGCTTCGCTTTCCTTGCCTTTAACCAAACTCGATTGAACGATACCTTCCCTGTAAAAAAGCCGGCGCATGGATTGCCGTGCCGCAGCGTCTTCATTGACCCGCTCGGCAATGATGTCGCGAGCTCCGGCAAGGGCGGCCTCAACCGAACCGATACCCTTTTCCGGATTCAAGAACACGAGGGCTTCCTGAGACGGGTCTGCGATTTCCTGGGCCATTACCAGGTTGGCGAGAGGCTCAGACCTTTTTCGCGGGCGATGGAGGCCCGGGTTCGCCGTTTGGGGCGGTACGACAGGTAGATGTCTTCCAATTCGATAGCGTCGCCGCCGATTCCACGGATTTGAGCGGCTCGTCCGTGACCACATTCTGCTCTGTAAGGGATTCAATGACGACCTGACGCCGGCTGTCGAGAGCGGCCAGCCTCGCCAGTCCGTCTCGTATTTCGCCGAGCACTACCTCGTCAATCGATCCTGTTTTCTCCTTGCGGTAGCGGGCGATGAAGGGAATAGTCGCTCCCTCATCGAGCAGTGCCCGGACAATCGCTACTTGCCGGGGAGTGACTCCCGTTTCTTTGGCGATAGTTATTTCGTGGGTTTCAAGCATTTACGTGTTTATCTCCGTGAGCTGGATTTCGATAATCTTAACACAGTTTGCGTGCGGTCAAAGCGACGGCGAAAGAAAAATGAAAATGCTCGGTGGCCGTATTGCGATTGCGCTTGTTGCGATTGCGCCTTGACGGAAACACCAGAACAGATTAGACTTTTCAATTACAAATACAAATAAGCGGGGAGGTATATCGGAATTGGGAAATCTACAACGTCCGAATGCAAACGACGCGACCAGAACGGTGAACCGGTCGAAAAACGTCTCACCGGGCAGCGGCATCTGTAGCCGCTGTATCGACGATTGTACCGGCAACTGCGAGGTATTCAAGGCTACCTTCAGGGGCCGGGAGCTTATCTACCCCGGGCCGTTCGGCGAGGTAACTGCCGGAAGCGACAAGGACTACCCCGTCGATTACTCTCATCTGAACATCCAGGGATATGCCCTCGGCGCCAGGGGGCTGCCGCAAGGGATGGATGGTAATCCGGATACGGCTACCTTCCCCGGCGTAAATACCGAGACCGAGTACGGCTGGGATATCAAGGTCAAGATGAAGGTACCGATATTTACCGGTGCCCTCGGTTCCACGGAAATCGCCCGCAAGCACTGGGAGCATTTTGCAATCGGGGCGGCGCTGAGCGGCGTAACCCTGGTCTGCGGTGAAAACGTTTGCGGCATCGACCCCAAACTCGAACGCGATGCGAAAGGTAAAGTGACTCTGTCACCGGATATGGACCGTCGCATCGAGGTATACCGCCGGTATCATCAGGGCTACGGGGAAATCCTGGTACAGATGAACGTCGAGGACACGAGGCTCGGCGTTGCCGAGTACGTCAGCAAGAAACATAAACTGGATACCATCGAACTGAAATGGGGACAGGGAGCCAAGTGTATCGGCGGCGAAATCAAGGTCAACAGCCTGGAAAGAGCTCTCGAACTGCAAAAGCGTGGCTATATCGTTACTCCCGATCCGTCCAATCCGATAAATCAGGCGGCCTTCAAAGACGGGGCTATCAAGGAATTCGAGCGGCACAGCCGTCTCGGCTTCATCGATGAGGATGGCTTTCACAAAGAAGTTAAGCGGCTCAGGGACCTCGGATTCAAACGCATCACTCTCAAGACCGGGGCTTACAGCCTTCGCGAACTGGCCATGGCGATCAAGTGGGGCTCCAAAGCGAAAATCGACCTGCTGACCATCGATGGCTCCTCAGGCGGTACCGGCATGAGCCCGTGGCGGATGATGGAGGAGTGGGGCATCCCGAGCCTTTATCTCCATGCGGCGGCGTACGATTTCTGCAAGAAACTGGCTGACCGCGGCGAGAAGGTCCCCGACATAGCTTTCGCCGGGGGCTTCAGCAGCGAAGACGGCGTGTTCAAGGCTCTGGCTCTCGGGGCGCCGTTTACCAAGGCGGTTTGCATGGGCCGTGCGTTGATGATACCGGGAATGGTGGGCAGCAACATTAAAAAGTGGTACGAGGAGGACAAACTGCCCGTTACCGTGAAACAATTCGGCACGAGTCCCGAAGAAATCTTCGTCAACTGGGAAGACGTCAAAAACATCGTCGGCGCCAAAGAAATGAAGATGATACCGTTCGGGGCAATCGGTATTTACAGTTATGCGGAAAAGATACGGGTCGGGTTGCAGCAGTTAATGGCGGGGTCGCGCGCTTTCAGCGTGCCGGCGATAACCCGCCGCGAACTGATGTCGTTAACCGACGAATGTGCCAAGGTAACGGGTATCCCTTACTTGATGGATGCCTACCGCGACGAGG
>Ga0209514_10007839_pt1 | contig 12431 bp, 9 predicted proteins | sample Subgrocontami58m_FD_187452 | JGI IMG/M metagenome (GOLD analysis project Ga0209514, IMG submission 187452) | Subsurface groundwater microbial communities from S. Glens Falls, New York, USA - GMW37 contaminated, 5.8 m (SPAdes) (version 3) | ecosystem: Environmental > Aquatic > Deep subsurface >...
CTCGAACGTGGACATCGCCATCGCGGGCAACACGATCGTGAGCGTCGGGCCGCACGCCGAGGCCAATCACGCCGGCGGCCCGGTGGTCGACGCGTCGAGCCTGACGGTGATGCCGGGGCTCGTCGAGTTCCACTCGCATCTGCAGCCGGACTTTGGCGAGTCGCAGGGGCGCGCGTGGCTGGCGTTCGGGGTCACCACGGTGCGCAGCCCCGGGAACACGCCGTACGAAGCGGTCGAGGAGCGCGAGGCGAACGAGGCGGGCGTCCGTCCCGGTCCGCGCGTGTACGGCACCGGCTACCTGATGGAGTGGCAGCGCGTGTACTACAAGATGGGGATCGCGATCTCCAGCGTAGGGCAGTTCGAGATGGAGCTGCAGCGCGCGAAGGTGCTGCAGCACGATCTGATCAAGAGCTACGTGCGGCTGCCCGATCTGCAGCAGAAGCGGATGGTCGAGTTCGCGCACAGCATCGGCGTGCCCGTCGCGACCCACGAAATCTATCCGGCCGCACTGGTCGGCGCGGACAACACCGAGCACACGTCGGCCACGAGCCGCCGCGGCTACTCGCCGAAGATGGCGACGCTCAGCCGCAGCTACGAGGACGTCATCCAGCTGTTCGGGAAGAGCCAGCGGATCTTCTGCCCGATGATCTCGGGGGCCGGCGTCCGGAAGCTCTTCGAGGGCGAGCCCGATCTGAAGCGCGACCCGCGCTTCACGCTGTACCCGGCCTGGATCCAGGCGCAGGTGGCGCAGCAGCCGGTGACCGCGAATGCCGGCGGCGGCGGCGACCCGACCGGCGGCAGCGGCAAGATGGTGCTGGACGTCATGCGCGCCGGCGGGCTCGTCGTCGCCGGCACCGACACGCCCAACGCGATCAACCTGCACGGCGAGCTGATGGCGTACACGATGGCCGGGATGACGACCTTCGAGGCGCTCAAAGCGGCGACCGTGAACCCGGCGCAGGCGCTCGGGCTCGACGCCGGGACGATCGAGGCGGGGAAGCTCGCCGACCTGGTCATGGTGGACGGCGACCCGCTCGCGAACATCGCGAACGCGCACAAGGTTCGCCGCGTGATCGCGAACGGTCGCGTCTGGGAGATGGGACAGCTGCTCAAGGACGGCACCCCGTCCAGGACGCCGACCGTGGTGGGGCGCTCTCTGCCTCCCGTGTCGCATTGGTCGTTGCGCGCGCGCGGGCGACTCGTTACCATCGCCGCAATCGTCGCGTTTTCATTTTGCGTTCGGTTCGGTCCCGTGCAACTGCTCGCGTCGAAAGAAGGTGGCCCTTGAATAGATCACGCATCTCGGTCCTGGCCGCTCTGGTCTGTGTCTTTGGCTCGGTGGCTCACGCCCAGCAAGCCTCCGTGATGGGGGTTGCGACCGATGAGTCGAAGGCGGTGGTGCCTGGCGTCACCGTCACGGCGACCAACCTCGCCAGCGGTGGACAGTCGGTTGTCACGACCGATGGGCGTGGGGAATACCGGCTGCTGAACCTGCTTCCGGGCAAGTACAAGCTGCAGGCGGAGCTGTCCGGCTTCTCGACCGTCGTCCTGGCATCGGTGGAACTGCTCGTCGGTCAGAACGCGACCGTGCCGTTCGTCATGAAGCTGGCCCAAGTCAGCGAAACGCTGACCGTGACGGCCGAGTCGCCGCTGGTCGACCTCTCCTCGTCGCAGGTGGCGGGCAACGTCGATCGGCGTCAGATGGAAGAGCTTCCGCTGCAGGGTCGCAACTGGATGGAGCTGTCGAAGCTGGTGAAAGGGATCACGGCCAACGACGTGTTGAACACGCCGGGTGTGGGCAGCGACGACATGTTCCAACTGAACCTGGACGGCCAGCAGATCACGCAGAAGATCGCCGGGTCGGGCTTCGGCCAGCCGCGGTTCAGCCGCGAGGCGATCGCCGAGTTCCAGATCGTGACGAACATGTTCGACATCACGCAGGGACGGTCGGCCGGCATTCAGGTGCAGGCGATCACGAAGTCGGGCACGAACATCTACGGCGGCAGCTTCTACGGGTTCTTCCGCAGCGACAGGTTCAACGCGGCCGATGCGGTCGCCAAGAAGGTGCTGCCCTACTCGAACCAGCAGCTCGGCGGCACCTTCGGCGGCCCGATCATCAAGGACAAGCTGCACTTCTTCGCCTCGTACGAGTACGAGCGCGAGCCGGCGACGTACTTCAGCCGCCCGTCGAGCCTGCCGGGCCAGAGCTTCACGGTGCCCTACAAGAACGGCCAGAAGAGCTTCCTCGCGCGCGTGGACGACCAGTTATCGAGCGCGAGCCGGCTGTCGATCCGCGGATCGCGGTGGAACTGGAGCAATCCCTTCGTCCTTGGCGTGAACGGCCATCCGTCGAACGCCTCGGTGCAGACCAAGGCCGCGACCAACGTCCTGGGCAGCTGGTCGCACGTCGGTCAGGGCGGCAACAGGGTTCACGAGATCAGGGTCGGCTACAACAACTTCGACTGGACGAACGCGCCGCAGCCGTCGATGGTCGGCACGCCGCAGTACGATTTCCCGGGGCTCACGCTCGGTGCGCCGTACAACTTCCCGCAGCACCCGCGACAGAACAACGTCGAGAGCCGGTACGACCTGAACTGGCACAAGGACAAGCACGACATCAAGATCGGCGCCGAGTACATCTACGTACGGCACACCGGCGACTGGTACATCCAGTCGATCGGCCGCTACACGATGAACGCCGTGCCGACGAATCTCGGAACGCTCGTTCCGGCCGACGTCGCACAGGACCCGACCCGGTGGAACCTTGCGGGTCTCAGCTCCTTCGTGTCGCGCTTCGACCGGAACTATTCGTACAGCGGCTTCGACAACATCATCGATTCGCCGCGTCCCACCTACGCGGTCTGGTTCGGCGACACGTGGCGCGTCAGCAACCAGCTCACCGTCAACTACGGCATCCGCTGGGACGCCGATCCGAACACGGCGTCAGCGCCGAACGTCAAGACCAACTCGATTCTGATCGACACGCGCGTCACGACGGCCTACGGCGCGTACGCGCCCGGCACGATCGATTACGGCTACAAGACCGGCATCCGCGACTGGAAGGACGTCGCGCCGCGCGCCGGCTTCACCTATAACGTCGGCGGCCGGAACGACCTCGTGATCCGGGGCGGCAGCGGCCTCTACTATGCGTCGCCGGTGTCCAACGTCACGTTCAGTCCCGGGGTGTACAGCAACCTGATTACGGCGACGTTCCCGAACGACGGCCGCGCGAACTTCATCTCGAATCCGACCAACAGTGTGCCGGATCAGGCGTTCCTGGACGGCACGGCGCCGCTGCCGGCGCAGTCGCCGCGCGTCATCGTCGACACCTTCAGGAACCCGTACACGTGGCAGAGCAGCATCGGGTTCCAGAAGCAGATCAACGACGTGACCGGGATCGAAGCGGACCTCACGCACTACGACGAGTACCGCGACACCCGGAGCATCGACGCCAACCTCTTCTACAACCCGGCCACGGGGTACAACGCCCTCGTGTCGGCTGGACGGCCCAACAAGGCCTACGGCCAGGTGCTGGCGTTCACGACTGACGGCCGGAAGGACCAGACGCAGATCTCCACCGGGCTGACCCGTCGCCTGCGGAACAAGCTCCAGGCCGGCGTCACCTACACGCTGATGCTCGCGATGCACGACAACGGGACCCTCGGGTACGTGTCGCCGAGCGCGAACAACCCGTTCGACTACCTGAACGGCGAGTACGCCACGTCGGGTGATTTCCAGCGCAACACCGTCCGCGTGTGGACCCTGTACCAGTTGCCGTGGGGGTTCTCGACGAGCGTGTCGTACTTCTACGGCTCAGGCAACCGGTTCAGCGCCAGCATCGCGGCGACGCCGTACGGCAAGACCGGCACCAACCGCCTCAACCTGACGAACACCGGCGGCGCGGCTGCGACCATCACGATTCCCGCGGGAGTCGCGGATCGCTTCGACGGCCCGACCACCATCACGCCGGGGATGGTCATCCCGCGCAACGCGTTCCGAGGGCTGCCGCTGCACAAGGTGGATTTACGGATCACGAAGGACTTCCGGCTGGTCGGCTCGGCGAAAGCGTCGCTCATCGCCGAGGTCTTCAACCTGTTCGACCACGCCAATTACGGCAGCTACAACACCACGCTCAGCGCGACGAACGCGGCAACGACCGCGCTCTTCGGCACGCCGGCACAGAACGCCGGCAACGCCTACGTGCCGCGCGAAGCGCAGCTCGCGTTCAGGATCGGGTTCTAGCGATGTGACCGCGGAGACCGCGGAGCTCGCAGAGCAGGCCTTCGCGGCGATCTCTGCGTCCTCCGCGGTTTGTTCGTCGCGCAGGTCTTCAGGCCTGCCTTCAGTGCGCGACGTTCGACAGGCCGGGCGTCCGCGCCATCAGGATCTTCATCTCGAGCAGCTCCACGAGCGACTCGGCGCGCGAGCGCAGGCACGGTTGTTCGAGCAGCGCCTGCTTCTCGAGCGGCTCGAGATCGAGATACTGCGCGAGCGCGTTCACGAGATCCTCATCCGCCATCGCCGACGGAATCGTCGGGTCGCCGCCCGCGCGCTCCGCGGGCGCGAGCATCGACTCCAGCTTCGATCGGCAGTTGCGGATCACCTGCCGCGCGTCGGCGGTCGGCGGCGGCTCCACCAGCGGCTCGACGATCGCGCGGCGGTAGGCGCCGGTGTGGTCTTCTTCGACGATGCGGAAGCGCTCGAGCCCGCGAAGCACCATGTTGTAGCGGCCGTCGGCGAGCCGCTCGACGTGGGTCATCACGCCGCTGCAGCCGATGGAAAAGACCGGCGGCCGACCTTCGTCGCTCCCGTCCCAACCCGGACGCAGCAGCACCATCCCGATCATCCGGTCGCTCGCCTCCGCGTCCGCCACCATCTCGCGATAGCGGGGCTCGACGATGTGCAGCGGCAGAAACACGTTCGGGAAGAGGACGACGTTCGGGAGCGGAAAGATGGGGAGCAGATCAGCCATGGTGCGAACGGTGCGATGTGCGATGGTGCGAGGTGCGCGTGCCGGCGCCGGTGCGCCGTCGCACCCGGCACATCCGTACTCCGCACTAGTGGATCGTCTTCGTCTTCTTGTCCATGTAGTCCATGAGCACGTACTGGCCGAGCGTGTAGGGCGTCGTGAAGTACGCCTTGCCCTTGCAGATGCCGGCCACGCGCCGGACAAAGCTCACCAGATCGTAATCGCGCGCCAGCATGAACGTGTTGATCATGATCCCGCTCTTGCGGCACGCGGCGACTTCGGCGCACGTCTCGGCGACGATGAAGGGGTCGAGGCCGAAGGCGTTCTTGTAGATCCGGCCGTCCGGCTGCGTCAGCGCCGACGGTTTGCCGTCGGTGATCATGATGATCTGCCGCATGTCCTTGCCCTGCCGGTCGAGAATGCGCCGCGCCAGGCGCAGACCTTCGCGCGTATTCGTGTAGTACGGCCCCACGCGGACGCGGCCGAGTTCGGCGAGCGGGATTTCCTCCGCCGAATCGTGGAAGAGGACCACCTTCAGCGCGTCGCCCGGATACTGGGTCTTGATGAGCTGCGCGAGCGCCAGCGCCACGCGCTTGGCGGGCGTGAATCGGTCCTCGCCGTACAGGATCATGCTGTGGCTGCAGTCGAGCATCAGCACCGTCGCGCACGAGCTCTGATATTCGCCCTGCGCCACCATCAGGTCCTCGTGCGTCACGTGGAGGCGCGAGGTGCTCTCGCCGCGCTCGTGCTGGCGCTGCGCCGCGTTGACCAGCGTGGCGGCCGCGTCCAGGTTCATGGTGTCGCCGAACTCGTACGGCTTGGGCGCGCCGGTGGTCTCGACGCCCGTCGCCTGCTCGCGCGTGTCGTGACGTCCGAAGCTGCTCTTGCCGACCGATCCGAGCAGATCCCGCAGCGCGCGGTAGCCCAGAAAATCGAGCGCCTTGTCGGTGACCTCGAAGGTCACCGGCCTCTGATCGGGTGCGCGCCCGCCGCCGCCGCCCTGGCGGCGCTCCCGCTCGGCGTCGAGGTCGGGCGGCGCCGTGATGTAGCCTTCGTCGGTCATCCGCTCGATGATCTGCTGAATCAGTTCCTCGAGCTGCGATCGCGCGTCGCCCTGGTCGGCATCGGCCGGATCGCCGAGCAGATGCTCGATCGTCTCCTCCGGCAGCACGCCGCCGGTGAACAGCGCGTCCAGAATCGCGTCGTGCAGCGCCTGCATTGTCCGCTCGTCGTCGTCGGTGGCGTAGGGGTTCCCGAAGCCGCTCGAGAGCAGCAGGTCGGAGAGCTTCGAGACGAGATCTTCGAGATCCAGGCCGTCGAGCGCGTCGCCGGTGAACTTCGTGTAGCGGTACTTCAAGCCCCTCGCCTCTAGCCTCTAGTTGTAATACTTCTTCTTCCCCGTCGGCATCCGGATCGCTTCGTCGAGCGAGATTTCTTCGCGGCGGGGGCCGCGGCGGGGCGCGGCTTCCGCCGCCGAGTAGCCGCGATCCTCGCTGCGGCTGATCTTGTTCTGCGCGTAGAGTCCTTCGAGGACGAAATCGATCGCCGACGCCACCGCTGGCGCCGCCGCGCGGCCGGGCACGCCGGCGCGCTCGGCGAGCTCGCGGATGCCCTGCATGCCGCGCGTCTGCCTGATCACCTCGTCGGCCGACGAGGTGTCGCTGAGCGGCAGCGATCCGCCGAGGTCGAACCATTCGACGACCGTCCGCGTGTCCACGCCGTCGAACATGCCGGTGAACACCGACCCAACCGCGGACCGGATGAGATCGCGTGCGATCTGCTCGGCGCCGCGCAGCTCGCCTTCGTACTCGAGCTCGAACTTGCCGGTGATCGAGGGCAGCGCGGCGTAGAGATCCGTGACGCGCGGCACGACGAGCGTTTCGCCGTTCGCCAGCGCGCGGCGTTCCGCGTTGGACACGACGAGCTCGAGCGTCGTAATCGGCAGGCGCTGGCTGACGCCGGATCGCTTGTCGATCTTGCGGTCCGTGCGCGCCTGAAATGCCAGCTCCTCGACGACCTCACGAACGTAGTCCGGGATCTCGGTCTTCAGCGCGCCGGCGCGCTCGGTCCACGCTTCCTGCTTCGTGATCGCCATCGCGTCGTGGCGCGTGGCCGGGTAATGCGTGCGGATTTCCGACCCGATGCGATCCTTGAGCGGCGTGATGATCTTCCCGCGCGCCGTGTAGTCCTCGGGGTTCGCGGTGAAGACCAGCATGACGTCGAGCTTCAGCCGGATCGGGTACCCCTTGATCTGGACGTCGCCCTCCTGCAGGATGTTGAACAACCCGACCTGGATCTTGCCGGCGAGATCGGGCAGCTCGTTGATCGCGAAGACGCCGCGGTTCGCCCGCGGCAGCAGCCCGTAGTGCATCGTCAGCTCGTCGGAGAGGTTCAGCCCGCCCTGCGCCGCTTTGATCGGATCGATGTCGCCGACCATGTCGGCAATCGTCACGTCCGGCGTCGCGAGCTTTTCGACGTAGCGCGCCTCGCGCTTCAGCCAGCCGATCGGCATGCGGTCGCCCTCGTTCGCGATGCGCGCGCGGCACGCGGCGCAGATTGGCGCCAGCGGGTCGTCGTGGATGTCGCAGCCGGGCACGACCGGGATCTGCGCGTCGAGCAGGTCGACGAGGCCGCGCAGGATGCGGCTCTTCGCCTGACCGCGCAGGCCGAGCAGGATGAAATTGTGACGCGAGAGGATGGCGTTGACCAGTTGCGGGATGACCGTCTCGTCGTAGCCGATGATGCCGGGGAAGAGCGTCGCGCCGGCCTGCAGCTTCGACACGAGGTTGTCGCGAATCTCCTGCTTGACCGGCCGCGAGCGGTAGCCCGACTGCCGCAGTGCTCCGAGCGTCTGAATGGGCGCCATGAAGCGATTCTAACCGAACTACACTAACGACTGCCGACTGCACCATGCGCCACCCGTTCTTCTCATCCCCCCGTCCTCTGGTCTTCGCGCATCGTGGAGGCAGCGCGCTGGCGCCGGAGAACACGATCGCCGCCTTCGACAAGGGACTGGCGCTCGGCGCCGACGGGATCGAGCTCGACGTGCGCCGCTCGCGCGACGGTGTGGTCGTCGTGCACCACGATGCCACGCTCGATCGCACCACGATCCTGCGCGGGCCGATCGCGGACCGGTCTGCAGATGAGCTGCGGCGCGCGGGCGTGCCCACGCTGGCCGAAGTTCTGGCGCGCTATCGCGATCGGCCGATCATCATCGAGCTGAAGCTGAACGAGCCCGCGTTCGGCGCCGCCACGGTTGACGTCATTCGCGCCGCCGACGCGGTGGACCGGGTCTGCCTCGGATCGTTCGGGTCGCGCGTGCTCGGCGCCGTGCGGGCGCTCGAGCCGGCCGTCGCGACGAGCGCCGCGCGCGAGGAGGTGCGGTGGGCGCTGTATCGATCGTGGTGCCGCTGGCCCGTGTCGCGCGTGACGTACGGCGGCTACCAGGTGCCAGAGCTCGCGGGACGCACGCGCGTCGTGTCGCCGCGCTTCATCGCGTCGGCGCACGGCGCCGGCCTCGCCGTGCAGGTGTGGGCCGTCGATACGGAAGAGGATGCGCGGCGTCTGCTCGGCTGGGGCGTGGACGCGCTGATCACCGACCGGCCCGATTCGATCGTGTCCATCGTGGGGGGCTATTCATGCAACCGCCAGTGCTGAAAGACGTCTACACGGCGCGCGAACGCATGGCCCGGGTCGTTCGGCCGACGCCGCTGATGCGCCATCCGCTGCTCGCTGCCGAAACGGGCCTCGACATTCTCGTCAAGCACGAGAACCACAACCCGACGGGCGCCTTCAAGATCCGCGGTGGTGTGAACCTCGTCGGCAGCTTTACGCCCGACGAGCGGTGCGGCGTCGTCACCGCCACCACCGGCAATCACGGGCAATCGATCGCGCTCGCCTGCCAGCGGGAAGGCGTGCCGTGCACGATCGTCGTTCCGCTCGGCAACAACCCGGAGAAGAACGCGGCGATGCGCGCCTACGGCGCCGACCTCGTCGAGTTCGGCCGCGACTTCGACGAGGCGCGCGAACAAGCGGAGGAGATGGCGCACGAGCGCCCCTCGACGGGCGCGGGACGGCCTGAGCCGGTCGAGGGCCGGGGACTCCGCTACGTGCACTCGGCCAACGAGCCGCTGCTCATCGCCGGCGTGGCCACGTACGCGCTCGAGATCTTCGAAGAGCAGCCGGACGCCGACGTCATCCTCGTGCCGATTGGCGGCGGCAGCGGCGCGTGCGGCTGCACGGTGGTGCGCACGGGCCTCGGCAGCGCCGCGAAGATCATCGGCGTTCAGGCCGAGCGGGCGGATGCGTTCACGCGATCCTGGCGTGCCGCGCGTGACGCTCGTGGCGCCACGAGCGAGTCGAGGGGCGGCGGCTCGCGCATCGTCGGCGAGAAGGCCGACACGTTCGCCGAAGGGATGGCGACGCGCGTCACCTTCGACCTGACGTTCGGCATCCTGGAGCAGGAGCTAGACGACATCGTCACGCTCACCGAAGACGAGCTGGCCGAAGGCGTGCGGCTCGCGCTGCGCGCGACGCACAACCTCGCGGAGGGCGCGGGCGCGGCGCCGCTGATGGCGGCGATGAAACTGCGCGATCGGCTTCAGGGCAAGAAGGTCGTGTGCGTCATGAGCGGGGGGAACATCGATCGCGCGACGCTGACGCGCATTCTCAATTCAGGGTTCTAGGTTCAGGGTTCAGGGTTCAGGGTTGGTTCGCGAAGTGCCGGAACCAGATTTCGACCGCTTCCGTTCGGCGGCGGATCTCGTAGACCGTTCCCGCGAGCTGCTGCTGTGACGCCTCGTCGTCGCCGCCCGATTCGATGCGGCGTTCGACCGCCTCAACCGTTTTCTCCGCCAGTTCCCGCAGCCGGATTAGATGGTCCTGCGTGAAGTGCAGCGGTGACGACTCCGGAATCGCGCCAAGAGTGCTCACGATGTGCGCCAGTTTGTGCGTGAACGCGCTGTGGTGCGGCTCCTGCCGCAGTTCCCGCACGGTCGTGGCTCGACGTCAGCCTGGCAGCGGTCGTGACCATCGTGATCCTGACGGTGCTTTCGTTCCACCGCTACTATTTCGAGGTGTCGAGTCAGTTCGTCATCCCGCTGCCATCGGTGCCGCTCGAGCGCGCGCTCGTGTTTCCCATGGCGGTCGTGCCAAACATGTGGGGCCTTTGGAACATGCTGCACAGTGGGATTCCTGAACGAAGAAATGGGCATCGTCTGACCGTCAAGGACTACGAGCGAAGCGCAGCCCGCGCAATCCTGAACACGTCGTCCATCATGCGCGCGGTGAGCTTGCCGGTGTTCGTGTTCTGGCGGCTCGGGTGATAGCAGCCGATGAGCGTCTGTCCGTTGGGCAGCGTGTGCGCTAGCCCATGGCCGAACGCCGGGCGCGGCCGGATGGCCACGCCTCGGCGTTTCAGCAGTTGCAGGTACGCGTCGAACCCGATCCTGCCGAGCGCGATCACCACGCGCACGCGGGGGAGCGCGGCAATCTCGGCGTCGAGGTGCACGAGGCAGTTGGCGATCTCGTTGGTCGTCGGCTTGTTGTCGGGTGGCGCGCACCGCACGGCGGCCGCGATGAACGCATCCGCGAGCCTCAGGCCGTCATCGGGATGACGGGACGTTGGGATGTTCGCGAACCGCGCGCGGTGCAGCGCCGCCATCAGGAAGTCGCCGGAGCCGCCGGGGCCGTCGCCGGTGAAGACGCGGCCCGTGCGGTTGGCGCCGTGCGCCGCCGGCGCGAGCGCGACGAGCAGCAGCCGCGCGCGCGGGTCGCCGAAGCCTGGTACCGGCTTGCCCCAATAGGGCTCGTCGCGATATGCCCGCCGCTTCGTGCGCGCGATCTCGGCGCAGTACGTGCGCAGCCGCGGACACCGTTCGCACGCAACGATGTTCGCGTGGACGGTCGCCAGCGCGGTCCGGCTGAAGCCGGACACCACCGACGACCCTCCAGCCCGTCCAGCGCTCCCGCTCCTGCCCTTGATCACCACACCCGGCAGGCGTTGGGGCGCACCATCGAGGCGCCGGCCTTGCACGAGAACGCTTTCTGAAATTCAGGCATGTTCGACATCGGTCCGTTGACGCGGTACTTGTTCGACGAGTGCGGATTGGTGGCCGCCTTCAGCCGCTCCGCTTCGGGCCGGGTGTTTTCGCACCACACCTGCGCCCAGCCGAGAAAGACGCGCTGTTCGGGCGTGAAGCCGTCCGCCTTGCCCGACGCCTTCGCGCCCGGACCGGCGAGATACGCCATGAGCGCGAGGCGGATGCCGCCGTTGTCGGCGGTGTTCTCGCCGAGCGTCAGCCGGCCGTTCACGTGTGTGTCGCCGGCCACCGTGTAGCCGGCGTACTGATCGGCGACGCAGCTCGCGCGCTGCTCGTACGCCGTGCCGTCCTCCGCCGTCCACCAGTCGCGCAGGTTGCCCCGGGCGTCGAACTTGCGTCCCTGATCGTCGAAGCCGTGCGTGAGCTCGTGACCGATGACGCCGCCCGCGCCGCCGTAGTTCACCGCCGCGTCGCGACCCGGTGTGTAGAAGGGCGGCTGCAGGATGCCGGCGGGGAAGTTGATGGTGTTGCGATCGGGGCTGTAGTACGCGTTCACGGTGGGCGGCGTCATGCTCCACTCGCCACGGTCGACCCGCTGACCGATCTTCTGGAGCGTGCGCTGTCGATCGAACGCCATCGCCCGCGCCAGGTTGCCCAGCGCATCGTCGCGCGTCACGCGGATGCGGGAGTAGTCGCGCCACGTGTCCGGGTAGCCGATGCGATCGACGACCGCCGCCAGCTTCACCATCGCCGCCTTCTTCGTTTCGCCGCTCATCCACGGCGCAAGGTCGATGTCCTCGCGCATGGCGCCTTTGATGTCCTGCACCATCTGCAGCATGTCGGCCTTGGCCTGCGGGCCGAACGCCTCCTCGACGAACGCCTTACCGAGCGCCTCGCCCAGCCGCTCATCGGTCCGGGTCACGCAGCGCCGCCAGCGCGGCTGCTGTTCCTGCTGGCCGGCGAGCGTGCGGCTGAAGAAATCGAAGTCGGCCTCCGCGAAGGCCTTCGGCAGCAGCTCGGCCGACTGGTGGAGCAGGTGCCAGCGCAGGTACGCCTTGAGATCGCCGGTCGGCGTGGAGGCGATCAGGCGATCGAGCGCCCTCAGGTAGTCGGGAACCGAGACGTTGATCGTCGGGAGCGGCGGGGCAAGGGCGGCGGTCGCGTATTTCCGCCAGTTGAAGGTCGGCGTGAGCGCCTGGAGCTCCGTGATGGTCATGCGATGCTGTGTCATCGCGGGATCGCGCCGTTTCACGCGATCGAGCGACGCGGTGGCCATCGCGGTCTCGATGCCCATCACCGTCGTCGCGTCAGCCGTCGCCTGGTCGGCCGGCTCGCCGGCGAGACCGAAGATCTTCGCGATGTGGTCGACATACTTCGTGCGGATTTCCTCGGACCGACCGTCGGTCTTCAGGTAGTAGTCA
>Ga0209514_10007841_pt1 | contig 12430 bp, 10 predicted proteins | sample Subgrocontami58m_FD_187452 | JGI IMG/M metagenome (GOLD analysis project Ga0209514, IMG submission 187452) | Subsurface groundwater microbial communities from S. Glens Falls, New York, USA - GMW37 contaminated, 5.8 m (SPAdes) (version 3) | ecosystem: Environmental > Aquatic > Deep subsurface >...
TCGCCGGAGAGGGCCGTCGTACCCTCCCATTCATCCTATAAGAGAGGAGGTCAACTGTCACTAATCTACTGGACGAGAACAGGCACTTGACGAAGGCCCGCCTAAGGAATATAATCCCTGTAATCTAGTTCTGCCACTACGCGGAACGGTGTCCTATCCTGAAGTGATACACTCAGGAACACAATGGTGGTTGCACGGGGGCAGAGGTCTGGCGGGGCGGCGCTGAGAGGCCCCGCCGGCAGATACTCCAGGCGAGGCTAGCCTAGAGCGCAGCCAACGCAAACCTATGGTGGGGGACTTTTGTGTGTCCTGGCTCGGGCATCGCTACACGAGAGCAGGGTCGTCGTGAAACCCTCACAGCGGATGGGGGTTGGGCTGGCAATGGTCGGCTTTCCTCTTGGTCGCCTTGCCTTTGGGGTAGCTGCCGCGTTCGGCACGCTACCCTCTCCTTGGGCCAGCCTTCCACGATACCCTGTGTGACGCCAGGAGTTGCCCACCAACTGGGTCCTCCGCGTGTGTTACAGTGGCCGCCCGTGTTTGCAGGAGTGGTGGATATGACTGTGCGGCAAGAGCATGGTTCATGTTTGCTGGCCGGAGAACTTGGTAAAGAAACATCGGGGAGGATAAAGTGAGCAATATCACCATCAAGAGCCTGAAGAAGACGTTTGGTAAGATGACAGCCGTAAACAGTATCAATTTCGAGGTGTTCGAGGGCGAGTTGGTGTGCCTCCTCGGTCCCAGCGGCTGCGGCAAGACCACGACACTGAGGATGATTGCCGGGCTGGAGAAGCCTGACTCGGGAAGCATCTCTATTGGAGACCGGGTGGTCAATGACGTGGAGAGGGGAGTGTTCATCCCGCCTGACAAGCGCGGGCTGGGCATGGTATTCCAGAGCTACGCCGTATGGCCGCACATGACAGTGTTCGAGAACGTGGCCTACCCTCTGAAGCTTCGGCGCACCTCCAAGGAAGTGACCCGCGAGAAGGTGATGTCCACGCTGAAACTTCTTAACCTCGATGGCATGGAGGACCGCGGCGCCACTCTGCTCAGCGGTGGCCAGCAGCAGCGTGTGGCTTTGGCCCGCGCCCTGGTGTACGACCCCGTGGTCCTTCTTCTGGACGAGCCCTTGAGCAACCTGGATGCCCGCCTCCGCGAGGTCATGAGAGTAGAGCTTCGCGCTCTGCAACAGAGACTGGGCATCACCGCCGTCTTCGTTACCCATGACCAGGCAGAGGCCATGGTCCTCTCCGACCGCATCGCGGTGATGAACAAGGGCAACATTGAGGAGGTCGGCACGCCGACGCAAATCTATGAGAAGCCCAACTCTCAGTTCACCATGGACTTCGTGGGCAATGTCAACTACATGCGAGGCAAGGTGACCTCATCTTCCCAGAAGGAATCGCGCATCAAGGTGGAGAACGCCGGAGGCGCGGAGTTAGCCTGCACCCCGCCCGACCTGTTGGGCGTGGGCGAGGATGTCCTGGTCTGCTCGCGGCCCGAGGACATAACCTTGTTCGAGCGCACGGAGAAGGTGGACCCCGGCACATGGCCGGCCGCCATCAAGTCTGTGGCCTACGTCGGCTCCCGGGTTGAGTACTTTATTCAGCTCGGCGACCAGACCGTGAGAGTCAACTGCCCATCTTCCGTCCGCTTCGATGAGGGGTCGCAGGTCTGCATGAAGCTGGACCCCAACACGGTGCGTATCTGGCGGACCCAGGTCAATCGGCCGAACTAGTCCGGCCCTCCCAGGCACCCGGGAAAGCAGCCCCCAGGCCGACTCCGAAAGGCCTGGGGGCTTTCCTTTTCGTGGCGACCGAGGTCCGCGCCTTCAGTCCTTCACCAGTCGTGCCCCGCTGCCGGTGGGGCACGACGAGAGTGCGAGCGCTCGTAGCGTTCCGCCTTCGTTGGTGCGACACATGGGGCATGTTTCAAGACCCCCTCAATCGCCCTCCAAAGGCGGGATTGAGGGGGTCTCTTTTCCCAGTGGCCTCATGACAGTACCCGCGCCACGGTCTTGCGCCGTGGGCCTGTGAGACCATCCTGAATATGTGACGATCAGTAAGTTTCGCTGGAGCCTTGCCCTGACTGCCATCGAAGTCGTCATCTCTGCTCTGCCGACAGAGGGTGACTTTTGTCACATCACAGAGGCCCGCAAGCACGTATCCTACTCTACTTAGCAGGTTATTAAGGTTCTGTTCATTTTCAGCGCGCGTGATGGCGCCCCATCGCCACATCGACCTGGGAATCAAGACCGAGGGAGGAGGTGGCGATGATGACTCTAGACATCCATTGGCCGCGCCGTACCCTGGCATGACCATGACAACGGTACGCCAAGAATCAAGGAGTAGGGAAAGGAGAATAGCACCGTGGGGATGTGGATGAGGAAGTGGACGAGGGGTGCTTGGCTAGCTCTGTTTCTGTCCTCGGCGGTCTTGGGGACCTTGACCATCGGGGCGGTGGTGCAACCGACCGCCGCCGACACCATGCAGCTCACCGATGACCCGGGGAACTGGTTCCGCAGCGAGACAACGGGCATATCCCTGTCCGTGATCAACACGGGGGAGAGCGTCGAGGTGGACTTCCGTGTGGGCCAGTTCACCGGGACCCGGCATACGGTGACGTTGCTGCTGCGGCCTCCGACGTCAAAGGTCGCCGCGGACCAGCCGGCTTCCGTCAATGGGAAAACTACGGTCAAGTTCGACATGCCCGGGGTATACCTGTTCGGATGCAAGGTGCACCCGTACATGACCGGAGTCGTGGCGGTCAAGGATGCCGCCGGGAACATCCCACCAGTGCCCAAAGAGGAGCTGCCCTTCATCGGGCACTTGGGCGCGGCTTCGCTGCCGGCGACCACTGTCTTGGATGTCCTGACCACCGTCGCCGCCTCGGACGCGGACAAGCTGGCCAAGTGGGATATCTTCGGGCCAGCCGATGAGTTCAAGCCGGTGGTGCCTGGAGTTGGCGAGGTCTGGGTGGACAGCCAATTTGAGCGCGTACCCGGCCAGGCTGACGGCGGCGGCATAGCCAAGCCTGGCAGCATCACGGTGCTGGACGCCGCCACCTTCACCATCGAGCGGGAGATCAACGGCCTCCAGCCCGCTGCCCAGGGGAAGTGGAACAACCCTCATAACATGTGGGCCAACGAGAGCCTGGGCACCGTCTATAACGGCAACTGGTTTGGCCGCTCCATCAACAAGATAGACCGCGCCAGCGGGCGTATTCTAGACAGCATTGACATAGGCGAGGCGCCCACCCACATCGTGACCATACCCGACCAGACCTCCGCCCAGTTCGGCGTCCTGACCACGCCGCTGAGCGCTGACAATGACCTGGTCAAGATGAGGGACGCGGCCGGCCTGAGTGTAACCGGCAAAGTCCCGACGGGCGCGGGACGCAACCATCCCCATGGTCATTGGATCAGCGCCGACGGCAAGAAGATCGTCGTGCCCAATGTATTCAAAGGGCTGGGCATCGCCGGCTCCATCTCCATCATGGACGCTGGCTCGGGAGCGGTGCTGAAGGAAATCAGGTATGCACCGACTGGGCTGGAGTCCGCCCTGGTGCTACCCATCGCTTCGGGCATCAAGGGAAGCAGCAAGGCCTACGTCACCAGCCTGGCCAGCGGGCAGGTCAGCGTCGTTGACCTGAACCTTATGAAGCTGGTCAAGAACATATCGGTCACCTTCACCCCGGATGGGTTGCAGGGCCTGGGCATCTTCGACACGCTCCAGGTGCCCATCCAGCCACCGGTCAGCCCGGACGGACGCTTTGTGGGGGTAGCGGTGCTGTCCTTGACCACGGTCCCCCGGCCGCCGACGGGCTCCGCGGACCACGTGGCCATCATAGATACGGCCACGGACACGGTGGTGAAGTACGTGCCCACGCCGGCGGGGACCCATGGCGCGCACTGGGGAGCCAAGCTTGGCGGCGGCTACTACCTGTACATCACCAACCAGCACTCCAACGCCCTGACGGTCATTGACGCCGACCCGAACAACGACGGCAACGCGTCGGACGCCGCGGTGGTTGGCCGGATACTGCTGTCCAATGGCAGCGCCGGAGCGGGAGCCACCGACGGCACGGGCGGCCAGGGTCTGAAGCCCTTGCCCAACGTCTACGACGGCTGGGTGCAGGACACCGTGGCGCTGTCGGGGACAGGCAAGCTGTCGACTGAGGTGGAGGGGTGGATGGCCGCCCTGACTGCGAAGCAGAGGAATCCGGCACCCTGACTCTACACCTTGGGAACGAGGGAGGCCGGAGACGCAGGTCTCCGGCCTCTTCTTTTGGGATGTTGAGGCCCAGGATGCAGGCCTCTGGGCCCAGGGAGCATTCCCCGCTGGCCATGCTACAATTAATTCACGGTTTCCTGGGAGGCTACCTTGAATATCCTGGTGACCAACGATGACGGCATCAATTCCCCGGGGCTGTGGGCCCTGGTCGCCGAGCTGCGCAAGATAGGGAAGGTGATGGTGGCTGCCCCTGACCGCGAGCAGAGCGGTGTCGGCACTTCGGTCACGCTCCACTCGCCGGTGCGGGCCTGGCGCATAAAGGGGCCGATGAAAGGCGTGACGACCTATGCCGTGGAAGGCACGCCGGCTGACAGCGTCATCTTGGCCCTGGGGCGTCTCTTGCGGAACAAGGTTGACCTGGTGGTGTCGGGCATCAACTCGGGATCGAACCTGGGACAGGATGTCCTGATCTCGGGTACCGTTGGCGCGGCATTTCAGGGCTACGTCCGCGGCCTGCCAGCCATGGCTCTCTCTGTGGGCGCTCTGAAGAAGGTCCAGTTCGAGCCGGCGGCCCGGCTGGGCGCTCGCCTGGCCCTGGCCCTGACCGAGGGCGGCTTTTCTTCGACTTGCTTCCTCAACGTCAACTTGCCCAACCTCCCCGCCGGGGAGCTCCACGACATCGAGGTCACCCGATTGGCGGGGCGCAGCTACAGGGACCGCATCAAGACTGGGTTCGATGGCAAGAGGCGTTACTACTGGATAGTGCGGGACAAGCCCGATCCGACGGTGGAAGAGGGCACGGACGTCTGGGCGGTGAACAACAAAAGGGTGTCAGTGACTCCTATCCACAGCGATTTCACATGCGCCGACCACGCCGCCGTCCTCAAGAAGCTATGCCCGCAACTGACAGAGGCGCTGAAACCCTAGCTGGCGCTACTCGCCCAGAACCTGGACTACGACCTGGCGTTGCCTGGGCCTCACATCGAAGTCCACCAGCAGTAACTGTTGCCATTGACCCAGAAGGAGCTTTCCCCTTGCCAGAGGGACCACCAGTGACGGCCCAAGTAGCGATGCGTTGATGTGGGCATGGCCATTGTCGTCGCCCTGAAGCCGATTGTGTTGGTATTCCAGCCCTTGTGGCGCCAGGCGCTGGAATGCGGCCTTGAGGTCAGCGACGAGTCCTGGCTCGAACTCCCCGGTGGTCAAGCCCGCCGTGGAGCCGGTTACGAAGATGGTGACCAGGCCATCCTTGACCCCCGAGTGGAACACGGCGGCAACCACCCGGGGGGTGATATCCAGCACATCGCCGTTGCCAGCGGTCTGCAAGATGAGAGTGGTGGTTGCTATCATCGAAGGCCTCCCGGCAATAGAGTGGGCAGCGCACAGATAGACTATACCCCACACTCAAGGGTGGGGTATAGTTGTACGTATGCCAGGCTACTCCCTTCTTCAGACCAAGGGCCTGACCAAGCAGTTCGGCGGGCTTACCGCGGTCGCCGGGCTGGACCTGGAGGTAGCCGAAGGGTCCATCCACGGCCTCATCGGGCCTAACGGTGCCGGCAAGACCACGGTCTTCAACATGGTCACGGGCTTCCTTGCACCCACGGCGGGGAAGGTCTACTTTCGCGGTCGCGACATCACCGGGAAACGCCCCGACCAGATAGCACGGCTCGGCTTGGCGCGCACCTTCCAGCAGACCACGCTGTTCCACAACTTCACGGTGCTGGCCAACGTGATGGTGGGGTGCCATCTCCACTCCGGCATCGGCTTCTTCGAGGCCCTGCTCAATACCGCTTCCAACAAACGCAAAGAGCAAGCAGTCCTCGACAAGTGCCACGGCCTCCTTAAGCTCTTGGGGATGCAGGACCAGGCCGAGGAGTTGGCGGCGAACTTGCCTCACGGACATCAGAGGGCCCTGGGCGTGGCCATCGCCCTGGCTGCGGAGCCCCGGCTCCTACTTCTGGACGAGCCGGTGACGGGGATGAACGCGGAAGAGAAGGCGAACATGATGGAGACCATCCGCTGTGTGCACCAGACCGGGGTTGCCATCCTGATCGTGGAGCACGACATGAAGACGGTCATGGGGCTGTGTCACCGTATCACCGTGCTGGACTTCGGACGGAAGATCGCCGAGGGGTCCCCGGAGGAAGTGCGACGAGACCCTGCCGTGATCGAGGCGTACTTGGGCGGGCCGACAAGTGGCTGACAGCCCTCCTCTTCATGAGGGACGTAGGGGCGAGGCGTCTCCTCGCCCCCACACTGAGGCAGTCGCCCCACCCATCCTGGCCGTCAAAGACCTGAGGGTGCATTATGGAAAGGTAGAGGCCGTCAAAGGAGTCTCCTTCGCTCTGCCGGAAGGGTCTCTGGTCAGCCTCATAGGCGCCAACGGCGCGGGCAAGTCCACTATCTTGAAGGCCCTGGTGGGGTTGAAACGGCCCACAGCGGGGGAGGTCTGGTTCCAGGGGAAGCGCATAGACGGAAAGGAAACGCCCTTCATCGTGAAGCAGGGCATGTCCCTGTGTCCCGAGGGCCGGCGCCTCTTCTCTGACCTCACGGTGCTGGACAACCTGATGCTGGGCGCGTACCTGAGGCGAGACAGGGACGGCATCAAGAATGACCTGGAAGAGGTGTTCGGTCGCTTCCCCCGCCTCCGGGAGAGGGCGAAGCAGCGCGCCGGCTCGCTCTCCGGAGGCGAGCAACAGATGCTGGCCATAGGGCGCGCCTTGATGAGCCGCCCCAAGCTACTCCTGCTGGATGAGCCTTCTCTTGGCCTCTCCCCCATACTGGTCCAGGAGATCGGCCATGTCATCCAGGACATCAACGCTCGGGGTGTGACAATCATGCTGGTAGAGCAGAACGCCTACATGGCCCTGACCCTGGCCAACCGGGCCTACGTTCTGGAAACGGGGAGCATCGTCCTGGAGGGAGACACCAGGGTCCTGCTGGGCGATGAGCGGGTGAGAAGGGCTTACCTGGGAGCATAAGGCGCAGCCAGCGGAAACGAAGCCGCCCGAAAACAGCGATTCAGCTACGCCCAGGCTCATCCCTTCGACAGGCTCTCCGAAGGTCCGGTCCCCCCGACACGTCGGGGCGGACTTCCGGAGAGTCCGCATCCTCGGACAGGATGACATCCGTAGCGACCCGCAAGCATTGGACCGTTGCCAATCGCTGGTTTCGGACGGCTAGACCCCACTTGACAGAGTGCGACTACGCCTTATAATCGTTATGGTAGTGATGAATGATGAGAGTACGCTCAGGCTAGACTGTGAAGCCGCCCCTAGCGCAGCGGGGCGGCTTCTCTTTTGAGCGACTAGAGAGGCAGGCGCAGAGTGTCCAAGTTCTTTATGCACGGGGGGTCCTATTTCTTCGACCTGTTGGAGCGAAGCTCCGCTAACGTGCTCCAAGGTTCGCGAGCCCTGGTCAACCTGCTGGAGGACTACAACGATGTGGCGCGTAAGGTTGCTGAGATCGTTGAGTTCGAGCACCGGGGCGACATCCTCACCCACCAGATAATGGAGCAGCTCCATCGGACCTTTGTCACCCCCATAGACCGCGAAGACATCGTGCTCCTTGCCCAGCGGATGGATGATGTCATGGACGCGATGGAGGCTGGGGTGCAGTGCCTGGAGATATATCATATAACCAAACCTACGGAGCGCTCGCGGGAGCAAGCTCGCCTGATCCTTGGCGCCGCGGAAGTGGTCTTTCAGGCTATGCAGCAACTCCATCAGCACAAGAAACTGCGCGACCTGCTTACTCTCTGCGTCGAGGTCAATAGAATAGAGAACGAGGCCGACGGCGTCTACCGACACGCCCTGGCGGAGCTGTTCCAGGACTCCATGCCCGTGACCGAGATCATCAAGTGGCGTGAGATCTACGAACAACTGGAGTCTGCGGTGGACCGGGCCGAAGATGTAGCCGACATCCTGGAGGGTGTGGTGCTGAAGCATGCCTGACATGTCTCGCCTCTCAGTAAGCCGGACCTCCCGTACACGCCAAGGAGCTCGACAGTAGTGGGCGACTACTCCCTTGCCTTGCTGCTTGTGCTGGCCATGGTCCTGGCCGCCGAGTTCGTAAACGGTTGGACGGACGCTCCTAACGCCATCGCCACGGTAGTCTCCACCAGGGTGATGGCTCCATCTGTAGCTGTGGTCATGGCGGCGACGCTCAACATAGTCGGCGCATTGGTCACGGGAACCGCGGTTGCTGCCACCATTGGGAAGGGCATTGTCAAACCAGACATCATCAGCCTTTCCGTGGTGGCCGCCTCCATGCTCACTATCGTCGTATGGAGTACCATCGCCTGGCGCTTTGGTCTGCCCACCAGCGAAAGCCACGAGCTCATAGCCAGCCTGGCCGGGGCCGGTTTCGCTACTGCTGGCCCTTCCGTCCTCCTGTGGGCCGGCTGGAAAAAGGTGGTCATGGGCCTGGGGTTCTCCACTATTCTCGGATTCGGCCTAAGCCTGATAGTCATGGGTGTCCTCTACTACCTGGTGCGGCGAATGACTGTCGTCACCGTCCGGGCGATCTTCGGACGCGCCCAGATATTGTCGTCAGCTTTCATGGCGTTCAGTCACGGGAGCAACGACGGCCAGAAATTCATGGGCGCCTTCGCCCTGGCTCTGCTTCTTGGGGGGGCCACGGACAAGTTCGCCGTTCCCACGTGGATCATCCTGTTGTGTGGGGTGACAATGGGCCTGGGCACAGCCTTCGGCGGTTGGCGGATAATCAACACCATGGGATTCAAGCTGACCAAGCTGGAGCCTGTGCATGGCTTCGCTGCGGAGAGTTCGGCGGCTTCAGCCATCCAGATCGCCTCCATTTGGGGAATACCCCTCAGCACTACCCACACCATAAACACCGCCATTATGGGAGTGGGTGCTACCCGGAGGCTGTCGGCCGTGCGCTGGGGCGTGACCAAGAACATAGTGAATGCGTGGGTCCTGACCTTCCCCGGTTGCTTCATCCTGGGAGCGATACTGGGCCTGGCCTTCAAGGTTGTGGGCCTGTAGGCGGTCTCAAGGACTGCAGCGCCCGGATGAGGCCCTATTCCACCTTCTCCAGTTTGGCGAAGCTTTGCAGCAGCCTCTTGATGCCTGTACCCTGGAAGGCCACTGTGACCTCGCGATCATCCCCCGACGGGAATACCGCGACTACCGTCCCTTCGCCGAAACGGGCGTGGCGCACCTGGTCCCCCGGCTCAAGGTTTGGACCAAGAGATAGCTTCTTCGGCTCCGGCTCGACCGCTCCCAGCAGCCCTTTGGGCGAAGTTGTCAGGTGTCGGGGGATGTCAGCCAAGAAGCGGGACGGGAGATTGGGACCGCTGCGGCCCTGAAAGGAGCGCCGGAAGGCCCTGACCAGGTAGAGCCTTTCTTTGGCCCGGGTCATGCCCACGTAGCACAGGCGGCGCTCTTCCTCCATCTGGGCGGGATCGCCCGAGTCCCTGGAGCGGGCGTGGGGCAGCAGCCCTTCCTCCATCCCCACGATGAAGACCACTGGGAACTCCAGCCCCTTGGCCTGGTGCAGCGTTATCAGCGTTACCGCCTCGGCGCGCTGGTCCAGGTCGTCCACGTCGGACACGAGGGCTACTCCCTCCAGGAAGGAAGCGAGGCCTTCCTCCGGAGACAGGTCCAGGTGCCCCGAGGCTACCGTACGTAGCTCCAGGACGTTCTCCCAGCGCTCGTCGCCTCCCTCTTCGGCCAGGACGTAGTCTTTGTAGCCGGCCTTCTGAAGGGTCGTGTCCAACAGAGTGACCACATCCACTTTGCCGACGTCAGACCTGAGGTTTTCCATGACGCCCAGGAAGTCCTGCAGCGCGCGACGGGTCCTTGCCGCGAAGGGCAGAGGCGTCTCACCCTTGACGGCGGCCTGTAGGCCGGCATAAAGGGAGAGACCCTGGTGTTGCGCCCAAGTGGACAGTTCCTCCACCGTCCGCTGCCCGATGCCCCGGCCCGGGACATTGATGATGCGGGCCAGGCTGATGCCGTCCGACGGGTTGGAGAGGACCCGTAGATAGGCAAGAGCATCCTTGATCTCGCGGCGCTCGTAGAACCGGGTGGCTCCCACCAGTCGGTAGGGCATCCCATAGCGCAGGAAGGCCTCTTCCAGGGCGCGCGACTGGGCGTTGGTGCGGTACATGATGGCGCAGTCGCCGGGCCGACGTTTCTCCTGCCCTACCAGTTTTTCCACCTCGGCCACGACGAACTGGGCCTCCTCCGCCTCGTCGTACACCTCGGTCAGGACAACGGGGATGCCGCTGGCGTTCTCCGTCCACAGGTTGTAGGGCTTGCGCTCCAGGTTGGCCTTGATGACGTGGCTTGCTGCCTCCAAAATGGTCTTGGTGGAGCGGTAGTTCTGCTCCAGGTAGACCACCCTGGCATCGGGGAAGTCTTTCTCGAAGCTGAGGATGTTCCCGATGTCGGCGAAGCGCCAGGAGTAGATGGACTGGTCGGGGTCGCCTACCACGCAGAGGTTGCGGTGCTCGGCTGCCAGGACCTTGGCCAACTCGTACTGGGCGATGTTGGTGTCCTGGAACTCGTCAACAAGGATGTGACGGTAGCGCTCCTGGTACTTGGCGGCGATGTCCGGCTGTTGTCGGAAGAGGAGCACAGGAAGCATGATGAGGTCGTCGAAGTCCACGGCCTTGGCTTCCCTGAGCCGGCCCTGGTAGCGCTCATATGTGCGGCCCGCTATCTCCTCGAAGTAGCTTGAGGTCTTCTGAATGTAGTCTTCAGCCGTGAGCAGGTGGCTCTTGGCCGCCGAGATGACGTTCTGGATGGCCTTGGGAGGGTATTTCTTGGGGTCCAGGGACAGGTCTTGCAGGCAGGCCTTGAGCAGGGCTACCTGGTCGGAGTCGTCGTAGATGGCGAAGGCCCTGTCTATGCCTATGCCCACGCCGTCAACTCGCAGCACTTTGGCGCCGAAGGCGTGAAAGGTGCCCAGGGTAAGCTGGCCTGCCACAGTGGGGCCGAGAAGCTGGTTCAGGCGGTCCTTCATCTCCCGGGCCGCCTTGTTGGTGAAGGTGACGCCCAGGATGCGCCAGGGACTCAGTCCTTTGGCCCGGACGAGGTAGGCGATGCGGTGGGTGATGGCGCGGGTCTTGCCGCTGCCCGGCCCGGCCAGGATGAGGAGGGGGCCATCGGGGGCCTGGATGGCTTCAAGCTGGGCAGGATTCAGCCCCTTGAGGATGTCGTTTTCCATGAAGAAGGGGTCAGTAGATGTAGAACGGCGTGGCGTCGGCGATGACGGTGGTCTCCTCGGCCAGCTTCTGGCGGTGGCACTTGGGAAGGCGGAACATCCCCTGATGGGCCGGGCCGTCATAGAAGCCCAGGGGCCGGGACAGACGCGCCTTCAGGCGGGAGTCTATCTCCTCCGCGGACATGGCCAGGGGGTCCGGTCCCAGGGAGGCCAGGGTGAATCCCCACAGGCCCCCGAAGGCGGGCACCTCAGCGGCGTAGGGGTAGACGTGAGGGAAGACGCTCTTCAAGGTGTTGGCGATGGCCGTGTAGCATTCGGTGCGGCCATAGCTGGCGCCGCCGGACTGGACGACGACCGTCCCACCCGGCTCCAACCGGTCGCGTATCAACGTGTAGAACTCCCTGGTGAACAGCTTGTACGCCGGACCGGCCTCTATCGGCTCCGGCAGGTCGAGGATGATGACATGGAAGCGCTCTCTGGTCTGTTCCAGGTAGGCCCGGGCATCCTCCAGGCGTAACTCCAGGCGGGGGTCGTCGAAGCTGCCCCGATGATGGCCGGGCAGGTAGTCCCGGCACAGCTTGACCACCTCGCCGTCAATGTCCACCATGACCACGCGCCGCACGGAGCGGTGGGCCAGCGCCTCTCGCACGGTTGCGCCCTCCCCTCCACCGGCGACGAACACCTTCTCTGGGTTGGGATGAATGACCATGGCCGGGTGGACCAGGGCCTCGTGGTAGATGAACTCGTCCTTTTCGCTGCTCTGGAGCTTGCCGTCCAGGATGAGACAGCGCCCGAAGCTGCCGGTCTCGACGATCTCGGCCTGCTGAAACTGCGTTTGGGTAGTGTGCACGATCTCCTTCAAGCTGTGCAACTGGGTGAAGTCAGGCGTTATGGGGTCGTGGAACCAGTGGTGCTTGCCCGCCATCACAGCTCCTGTCTCAGGCCCAACTGTGTCCCCTCGGCGGCCTCTCGTTCCAACGACACGACACCTCGCTTCATCTCTA
>Ga0209514_10007847_pt1 | contig 12425 bp, 7 predicted proteins | sample Subgrocontami58m_FD_187452 | JGI IMG/M metagenome (GOLD analysis project Ga0209514, IMG submission 187452) | Subsurface groundwater microbial communities from S. Glens Falls, New York, USA - GMW37 contaminated, 5.8 m (SPAdes) (version 3) | ecosystem: Environmental > Aquatic > Deep subsurface >...
CTCCCCGGCGCCGATGTCTTCGTCCCAGTTGGGCCCCCACTGGGGCTTGAAGGGCTTGCCGTCTTTCACCGGGTGGAGGTACGCCTCCGGCTTGCCGCCGTAGAACACCTCTTCGTAGTTGAACTCCCAGGCCTCGCCGAACTCCTCCAGGCTGGGCAGCTTGCCCAGGACCAGCTTGCCCTGCCGGTCATAGCCGCCGCCCATGGTCTCCCAGTCCTTGGGAGAGCCTTTGCCCGGCATGGTATTGACCTTGCACCACCACATGTGGTCCATGCCCTTGTAGTTGGTCCACATCATCTTGCAGGCCACGGTGCACGTCTGGCACCCCATGCACTTGTTGATGTCGAACACGATTCCCAACTGGCGCGCGCTCACTCAATGCCTCCTAAGCATAGGTATATCCCGCAGCCCTCGGCGGGCCAACATGGCTAACGATAGCCGAAATTATAGCACTGAGCCCACAAAAAACAAAACGCCGACTGCAACCACCCACACTAGGGCGCTGAGCGGGCGCGGTGCGCCTTTCGGCTCGACGAGCACCAGATTGCCCTAGCTGGCTGATAGTCTGCTGTCCGAAGTCTGGTGCCGGCTATGGCATGCAATGGCAGCCTCGATATCACTCTTCGGCTGATTCCTTCCTTGACACTTGCCGGCTCCGTGTGATATAAAAACGGCATTCGATGTCCGTTGTAGTTCTGTGTCAAGTTCCAGGTTAGGTAGACGTCTACCGACCTGTCCAGCGCCTTCGGAGGAACGAACGCATGATCAGGTTACGGGTGTGGGCATTGGCTGGGGTGACCGTCCTCTTGGCCGCAGCCTGTGGCCCGGCGGCGACATCCACCCCGGCGGCCACCGTTCCGCCTACGCGGGCGGCATCGGCCACGGCTACGCCTCGTTCACAGGCCACAGCCAGTCCCACGTCTACACCGGTGGCCGTGGCCACTGCAACGCCAAACAAGCCAGCCGTGTCCGGGCCGCGATATGGCGGGACATTCCGCTTTGCTGGCTCTTCCATGGGCGGTGGTCCGGTCCCGCCCTGGGACACCATAACGACGGCAGCCAGCAAAGCCCACGACGCCATTGGCGCCTTCGTGTACAGCCGTCTGATGCGCAATGACAGCAGCCCAGCCAGCGGCCCACCCAAATGCGCCAAGACCTACGTGAACGACGTTCTGGATAGCTGGCGCTGGGTGGACGACAGGACGTTCGAAGTCAAGGTCAAGCAGGGCATCCGCTGGCACAACAAGCCCCCCGTGAATGGTCGCGAGCTCGTGGCCGATGACATCGGCTATAACTTCGTTGTCATCGCCAAGAGGCCAGGATGGGGGGCTGTAGGCCTGGGGCAGGCCGTGGACAGCGCCGAGGCCGTGGACAAGTACACCGCTCGCATCCGCCTCAACCAGCCCTACGCCCTGCTCCCCTTGGAGGTGTCAGAGGCTGACCGCACTCTCCTCTATGCCAAGGACGCCGTGGGCGGTGACAAGCCCCAACTGGTTAGCGCGGAGCAGGTCATCGGCACCGGTCCCTTTATGCTCAAGTCCGCCGTGGCCGGCGTCTCGGTGACCATGGAGCGCAATCCAAACTACTTCGAGAAGGGCCTGCCTTACCTGGACCAGGTGGAGGCGTTGTTGATGCCTGATGCGTCCACCCGTGCCGCCGTCTTCCGTGCCGGCAAGGTGGACATGTTGAGCCAGGAAGTGGCCATCACCGCCAAGCAACTGGCCAAGCAGGTACCGGGTGTCCAGTACCAGAGCTGCCCCGAGCTTACCAACTGGCCGATCACCTTCAACCACAGCAAGCCCCCGTTCAATGACGTGCGGGTGCGCCGAGCAGTGCTCATGGCAGTGGACCAGCAGGTGATAGTGGACCTGGTGTACGGCGGCGAAGCCACTCCGACCATTTCGCCCATGATCGCCACCTGGGACCCCTTCTACTTGAAGAAGGAGGACTACCCCCCAGAGGTCCGCCAATACCTGGAGCGCAATACCCAGAAGGCCAAGCAGTTGCTGGCTGAAGCGGGCTATCCCAATGGTTTCGAGGTCACCCTCCACTGGCGTCGAACGGGCCTCAGGCCTATGGAGCTGGCCGAGACAGTCTCCGGTATGCTCAACGAGATTGGTATAAAAGGAAGCCTGCGGGAATGGGATACCTCCGCGTTCAACGTGCACCGCTACGCGGGAGACCTGGACGGCATGCTGCTGGCGGCGGGCGGGTACGGTCTGGTCCAGCTCCCGCGAACGCACAACAGGGAGATCGCGGGCAACGAGTATAACCTCCAGTGGTACCGTAACGATCGCTTCTTCGAGCTTCTGGCCAAAGTCGTGCAGACACCGATGACCGAGCAAGAGCGGAAAGCCGTGGCCACCGAGTTGCAGGTCATCGCCGTGCGGGACGTCATAGACCTGCCCACGCCTAACATCCATGCCGTCGGCCTACTCCAGCCCTGGGCCAAGGGCATGTACTGGTTTGGCGGCCTGAGCCGCAACAACTGGGACTGGACCTACAAGGGGTGGATAGAACGGTAGCGGCGCGCCGCCACCCCATGCCACCAAGCGCCACGCCCTTCTCCCCGCACCAGAAGGCGTGTCCTCGGAGAGACAGCTTGCGGAGATACGGTGCAACGGTCACTCTATGAAACCGAGACAACACGTGTTTATGCCGCCCAGAGAGAACCCAATCCCAACGCGGTGATTAGGACGGAGAGGAACTGACTTTGCGTATCAACCTGGCACAACAGGGGCTTCTGCTCAAGGATGCCAGCCTACCGGGTGTTGAGGGCTACAGCGAAGACTCGGTGCTGCAATCCCCCTGGGAGTGGGACCGTGTAGTCAAGGCATCTCACCTCAACTCATGCGCCTGGCAACAGCACTGCGCCTTCAACGTGTACGTCAAGGACGGAGTGGTGCTTAGGGAAGAGCAGGTGGGTACGTACCCGCCTCGGAACGACCCCTCTATTCCCGACCTGAATCCCAGGGGGTGCCAGAAAGGCGTTTGCCATTCCCATCGGATGTATGACGCCACCCGGCTCAAGTACCCGCTAAAGCGGGCCGGCGCCAGAGGTGATGGCAAGTGGCAGCGGATAAGCTGGGACCAGGCCCTGACCGAGATCGCCGACACCCTCATTGACGTCCTGGCGGCGGAAGGGCCTCTGGCCGTAGTAGGCGGAGCCGCCAATATGCGCAACCAAGGCACCGCCCAGGCAGTGGGGCGCACCCAGTTCTTCGACGCCCTGGGCGTCCTCCAGTTCGGTGGCGGCGGCGACGTGGGGGACCACTGGCCAGGCATCGCCCAGACCTGTGGCAAGATGTTCATGGCCGATTCGGCGGACAACTGGTTCCACGCCGATATCCTGCTCATGTGGGGGGGCAACCCGGCGTTCACCCACATGCCCAACTACCATTTCTTCACCGAGGCGCGCTATCACGGCGTGAAGATCATTGTCATCTCCCCGGAGTACCAGGCCTCGGCGGTACACGCCGATGTCTGGGTGCCGGTGAACGTGGGCAGCGATGCTGCACTGGGCCTGGGCATGGCCCAGGTAATCATCAAGGAGCACCTGTACAAGGACGATTTCGTTCGGGAGCAGACGGACCTCCCGTTGCTGGTGCGCAAGGACACCGGCCACTACCTCAGAGAGAGCGACTTGAAGCGGGGGGGCCGCGACGACCTGTTCTACATGCGTGACGAGAAGTCCGGCAAGATAGTGGAAGCGCCGAGAAAGAGCCTGGCCCTCAGCGGAGTGGTGCCCGCGCTCAGCGGCGAATACGAGGTCAGCACACTCCAGGGCAAAGTCAAGGTCACGCCGGTCATGGAGCTGCTCAAACAGAAGCTGGACGCCGAGTACACGCCGGAGCAGGCCTACAGGATATGCGGCGTTTCGCCCCAGCTTATTGCGTCGCTGGCGAGGGAAATCGCCCAGGCAAAGGGTGTAGTGAACAGCACTACCTCAGTATGGGGCAAGTTCTACCACGGCGACCTTGTCGAGCGTGCCCAGATACTCATCTTCGCCCTATGTGGACACATGGGACGCAAAGGCGCCTCCTACAACGCCTTCCCAGCCATGAGGCTCGATACTGCCGTCGGTAACCTGCTGCGCAAGGGGGACGCCCTGATTCTGGCGGCGGCCTCCGGCGACCCCCGCTATTCGGGCTGGCGCGAGGCTGGCTACACCGACGAGATGATACTCTACCAGTACATCCAAGAGACCTTCGCCGCTGGCGGCGTAGTCCCGTCGGTGCCGTATATCCGGATGCAGGCTGGCCTCCAGGAGGTATCAGAGAAGTACAATAGCTGGGACCCCTACCTGAAGCGCCCCCTCAAGGAGTACGTGGACATGGCCTACGCCAAGGGCTGGCAGTTCAATCTGCCCAGCCTGAGACAGGAGCCCAGGATATGGTTCGTGATGGGGGGAGACGTCTTCCGCAGGATGCGGGGGACGACCCAGATAATGGAGAACCTGCTGCGCAAGGTCAAGCTGCTGGTCACCATGGACTGGCGCATGTGCTACACAGGCATGTACTCAGACTACGTGCTCCCGGTAGCCACGAACTATGAGCAGACCGCCACGTTTTTCACCGGCAGACCGGTCACGCCCTTCCTTCACGTCAACGACCAGGCCACCCCTCCCTTCGGCGAGTCCCTCAGCGAGTGGCAGCTCTTCCTGCTGTTTGCCCGCAAGGTAGAGGAGCGCGCCCGGGCTAAAGGGGTCCAGTCCTACAAGGACAGCACGGGCAGGGAACGGCGCTTCGACCAACTGCTGACCCAACTCACCGTCAACGGGATGTATGAGGACAACGCTGAGGAGGACATAGCCCGGGACATATACTACAACTCGGCGAACATCGAGATCATAGACTGGGAGGACTTCAAGGCCAAGGGGTTCACCCCCTACACCTCCATCGGCAAGTCTGTGGGGCAGATGGTGCCCTTCGGCAACTCCTGCGACTTCGTCGTAGGGGAGCCGATGATACCCTGCACCTGGCACACGCAGAAGAAGCAGCCTTGGCCCACCCTCACCCGACGCATGCAGTTCTACATTGAGCAGGAGCTGTTCATGGAGCTTGGGGAAGCGTTACCCACGCACAAGGACTCCCCCAAGATGGGGGGCGACTACCCCCTACAGATGACCGGCGGGCACACCCGCTGGAGCCTGCACAGCGACCTGATTGACGACGTGGTCCTCCTCCGCCTCCTGCGCGGAGAGCCGCTGGTCTTGCTCAGTGAGCAAGACGCCGAGCAAAGGGGGATCAGGGACGGGGACCAGGCAGAGGTGTTCAACGACATCGGGTCCTTCCAGGCCCAGGCCCTGGTCTCTCCCGGTGTCAGGCCGGGCCAGGCCATCGTCCACCACGGATGGGTCAACTATCAGTTCCCCGGTCATCGCCATTTCAAGAGCGTGCAACCTGGCCCCCTTAACCCCAACACACTGGCAGGCAAGTACTTCCACATCCACGGAGGGGCCAACTTCATGCCCGCATTCCCTGACCGGGCCACCCGCGTGGAAGCTAAGAAAGCCCTCTAGAGCAGGCCAAGCGTGACAGCCAGCTTTGAGAAGCCACCAGCGATTCGCCGGGTGCACAGTGTAACCGTCACTGGCACCGACATCGAGAGGGCGCTGGCGCCCTCCAACCTTGAGCCTGCCTCTGTCCCTGTGGCAGAGGGCAAGCGAAGGACTGAGCAGACATGAAAGGCTATCCCCCCGGCGAACTGGTGCCCCTTACTCCCACGCGCAAGGCCATCGCTCAGAAGATGGCCCTTAGCCTCCAGAGCGCACCCCAGTTCACCATCTGCCGCGAGGTGGGTGTAGGGCCTTTGGCCGCTCTACGGCAGCGGCTCAAGGCAGAAGCCGCCATATCCTATACAGACCTACTGGTCAAGGCTGTGGCCCTCACCCTCAGGCAGCATCGCACCCTCAACGCCACGTGGACCGACCAGGGCGTCTACTTGTTTCAGGACATCAACATCGGGGTAAGCGTGGCCACGCCGGAGGGGGTCATCACCCCAGTGCTCCGAGGGGCAGACAGCCGGTCCCTGGCCGACATCTCTCGGGAGGTCAAGGCCCTATCCGAGAAGGCCCGCACTCATTCCCTCAAGCTACAAGAGATCATCGGCGGCACCTTCACCATCACCAACATGGGCATGTACCAGATAGACACGTTCACTCCCGTCCTCAACCCCCCCCAGGCGGCCATCCTGGGAGTGGGACGAATCACGGAGCGCCTCTACCTCACAGATGGTAAGGTGACCTCAGCCCCCGTAATGGACCTGAGCCTGACCATAGACCACAGAGTGTTGGACGGTGCTCAGGCGGCGGAGTTCCTTCAGGCAGTGGACCGCCTGCTGGAGTCGCCCAACAAGCTCACCGAATAGGAGACAGACGAATGCCCTTGGAGATGCGCCTTCCCCAGTTCGACATGCTGGACGCTGACGCCACAATAGTGCAATGGCTGAAAAAGGAAGGTGAACCTTTGCAGGAAGGCGAACCCCTAGTAGAGATCGAGACGGCCAAGGCGGCGGGCACCCTGGAAGCCCCCTTTTCGGGCGTCCTGAAGCGCATCGTGGCCCAACCAGGGGTTACAGTGACCTCTGGTAACGTCATGGCGATCATCGAGCCTTAGTAGGCCTTGGCCACTTGCCAGCTTTACCCTGGGCGCTCAACGCCCTGATTAAAGGAGGGACATGATGGTAGCGGAGCTAGGGGCACAGGTCTGCCTGAACATGTACCGGCAGATGCAGACCATCCGTCAGTTCGAAGATGCGATGAATGCAGCTTACCGCCGGGGCGAGTTCTGGGGACCGACCCACTCGTCGGCGGGGGAAGAAGGGGTGGATGTGGGCGTGTGCGCCGCCCTCCAGCCTGAGGACAAGATCGTGGGGTACCATCGGACCCACGGCCTGTTCATCGCCAAGGGGGCCGCCATCAACGGGCTTATGGCCGAGCTCTTTGGCAAGGTCACCGGGGCCAACCGGGGCAAGGGTGGCTCCATGCACCTGGCAGACCGGGCGGTGGGCGGAGTGTGCGAAAGCGGCGTGCTGGCCTCCCAGGTGCCCATCTCGGTGGGCGTAGCCTTGGCCCTCAAGATGGATGGGGCCGGCCATGTCTGCGTAGTCGGGGTAGGCGATGGCGCCTTTGAGGAAGGCCAGGTGAGCGAGGCCATGAACCTGGCGTCGCTGTGGAAAGTGCCGCTGGTCTTCCTGCTCTACAGCAACAAGTACTTCCAGCTTATTACCGCCCGCAGCCGCTCCTCGGCCACGCTGCTATCCGACCGGGCCATCGGGTACAACATCCCGCGGATGGTAGTGGACGGACAGGACGCGGCGGAGATGTACCGCGCCGCCAAGACCGCCGTGGACCGGGCACGTCGCGGCGAGGGCCCCACCCTCATCGAGGCCAATACCTACCGGTACCAAGCCCAGGCGGCCACCGCCGGAGTAGGTGGCGAAGCGGACTTTCGCCCCAGGGATGAGCGGGAGTATTGGTTTAACCGTGACCCCATCAAGCTGTGGCGGGCGCGCCTGTTGGCGGACAAAGTGGCCAATCCCGAGGACCTGGATGGCATAGACCACGAAGTGCAGGTGGCCGTCCAGGGCGCCGTTAAGTTCGCCCGAGAAAGCCCCTACCCCGCCTTGGGTGAAATGTTGACCGACACGTACGGGCAACCCGTCACGCCAGCCTGGTATCTGGAGGAGGTAAAGCCATGACCCAGGCAAACACCCACGCCGTCACATACAACGATGCCGTCCTAGAGGCACTGCGCGAGGAGATGAGGCGGGACCCGCGCATCTTCGTCATCGGATACTACATCCCCAACATGGTTTTCGGCTTCCAGGGCGCCCAAGCGCTGCTGGACGAGTTCGGCAAGGACCGGTTCATGACCACGCCGGTCACCGAGAACGCCATGGTGGGCGCCGCCGTGGGCGCCGCCATGATGGGCTATCGCCCTATTGTGGACCTCATGGCGCCCAACTTCGCCTACTATGCCACCGACCAGTTGCTCAACCAGGCGGCAAGGCAGAGGTTCATGTCAGGAAGCCAGTACACCGTGCCTGCCATGTTCGTGCTCCACTACGGCGCCACCCGGGTGGGTGCGCACCACAATGACCGCACCCACCAGATGTATGTACAGACACCAGGCTTCCAGGTAGCAGCCCCATGCACCCCTTACGACGCTAAGGGCCTGTTCAAGGCCGCCCTGCGGACCGAGGACCCCACAATCTTCTACCTGGACCAGATACCTGGTGAGCGCTTTGGGGGTCGCCACCAGCAGATACCCAACGAGGAGTATCTGGTGCCATTGGGTCGGGCCGCCGTCCGGCGGGAAGGCAGGGACGTGACGGTCGTTCCCATCTGCTGGCTACACAAGACCATGGAGGCGGCCTCAGCGCTCGAGAAAGAGGGGATCTCGGCAGAGGTGGTAGAGCCCAGGACTCTCAAACCTCTCGATGTAGCCAGCATAGTGAAGTCGGTGTCCAAGACCGGGAGGCTGGTGGTCGTGGACTCGGCTCCGCCGCACTGTGGCATGGCCTCGGAGGTTGCCGCCTTGGTGGCGGAGGAAGCCTTCTCATACTTGAAAGCGCCCATCTTTCGAGTGACAGCTCCGGACGTACACGTGGCCATCAGCGCCCCGTTGGATGACGCGGTGTGGCCGTCCAAGGAGCGCATCGCTGCCGCCGCCAGGCGCTGCGTAACCTACGTCAAGTAGGCGACGTCTCCCGCGCCCCCTCGTGACGCAGAGGTCCTCCACCACCTCATGGTAGAGGCTAGCTGGGAGAAGTACTAACCGGCTTGCCTCTGTAGTGACCCTGACGCTAGCGTAGGGTCATGGTTGGTCGTGCACCTGTTGGGCGTCACCAAGCACCAAAGCCATCAGGGGCATCGCCCTCGTCCGTCACCCCTGCGGTGCCGCTGCCCTCCACCGGGCGATCGCGCTGTTCCTCATCGTAGACGGTCTCCAAGGGGTCGTCAGTGGACTGGGCCAACGCCCAGCCCACGTCCTCTTCACGCGGTACAACTTCAGTGACTGCGTCTAGGGCATCAGGCGGCGCGCCGTCGTTGCCAACTTCCGCCTGGAGGCCCTCCGAAGCACCATTGGCCATCACCGGGCTGTCGGCATTGCTTGGGGCGCTCTCGATAACCCGGATTGGGGCACTGAATCGGGCCCTGCGTCGCGCTTCCTTGGTCGCTTCAGTGGACGCCTTAGCGGCCTTCATCCCACCGGCGCGCTTCTCCCCAGGAGGAAACTCCCCAGGGGGACCGTCGCGAAGCGCCTCGACCCGCTTCACCCCATCGTGCCCCACCACATCGTCAGCCGCCTTGGCGCTCTTGGCCATAACCGGGCCGATTGGCTCCCCGCTGGCAGCGCCTGAGCTGTCGTCGGCGACGGAGGGCGACGAGGACTGCTCCGGTCCCTCAGAAGGCCCCCGCCCATCGGCACCGTCGTTGGAGCCCAAGAGTGAATCGGCCAGCTTGGAGAAGCCGTTCATGTCGAACCAGGCCCCGCCTGCGGTGAGGGCACGTCGCACCAGGCGTACGTACGCTCCGCTGCCGCTGGGGCAGCGTACCCAAAGCTCAACGTAGGGAGTGCGAACGGCGGATGCATCTCGCCCAAGGTCCAGTGAAGTGGTGAAAGCGCCTCGCACGGTGGTGAGAGTCCTTTGCTGCACCTTACCCAACTGCCGACCACCGAACTGCGAATCGTAAAGGCCGAACTGGAAGTCACAGGTATCTACAACCGGCCGCCCGTTGTCGAGGAGCTTGCCAGAATAGGAGATAACCGCCTGCAAGCGCCCGTGTCCGACGAAGTCTATGGCCTGTCGGGCGAGAAGGCCCAGCAGGGCGCCGCCCACAACAATACCTGCCACGGCGAGGACCAGGGTACTCCCCGGAGTGCGGCGTGAACCCCGCAGACCTCGGGCGCTCCAGTTCCGCCGACCAGCCCACTGACCATACGGCATTGTCGCTACCTTGCAGCAGTCATCGTCGGACTGGTGGGCACACTACCCACTTACTGTGACCACAACCTCGTTGCTGGTGACGGCTTCAAAGAGGGCCTTGACCACCGAGACGCCATTGGCGGATGCCCTGACCAGCCCTCCGGGACTGGAGACGCTAGCCACGCTGCTGTTGGTGCTGACCCATATGACACTCTGGGTCAAGTCGGCAGTGGTGCCATCGCTGAAGGTAGCCGTCACAGCAAGCTGCTGAGTCTGGCCCGGCGCCAGGGACGAGCTGGCCGGGCTCACCACAAGAGACACCACGGAGGTGCACACGGCGTTGCGTCGCTTCAGGGGCGGGTTGTTCTTGCTGGCCTCTTTGCGGCCGTTGGACCTGCCGTCCGCGTCTGCCTCCGCCCCGGGGTCCGGCGGGGCGATGTGTGCATTCGCCATGCACTGGCTGGTCTCGTCGCTGCCGCCGCCTTCGACAATGTCTTCCCCTCCCCCACCGTCCATGGCGTCTACACCAGTCTGTCCATACATGGTGTCGGCGCCTCGGTCACCCCACATCTCGTCGTCGCCGGCATTGCCAAACATCACGTCATCGTCATCGCCACCCCGCATCAGGTCGTTGCGGCCCTGACCGTAGAGCGTGTCATTGTCACCTTCGCCAAATAGCTGGTCATTCCCAGAGGTGCCAGCGGCAGGAGGCGCTGCCAATGTGCCCTCGTCGTATAGCCGGACAATGCGCTGGACTGCTTCGGAGCCGCGCCTCGTGTCTTTGCCCACTTCTCTCTCAGCGCCCTTACCCGTTTTCCGGTCGCTCAGCTTCCATCTGCCGGCGCCGTCGAGGGCGCGATCAATGGTGGCGTTGTCCCCGGAGATTACGTCGAAGTCCCCGCTGGTAACGCCACCGACCCCGTCCCCACCGTACACCACGTCGTCACCGTCCAGACGCCCATCCTGTGCTGAGGCGGGGGCGTTGGAGGTGGTCCGTCCGGTGCCCCCAGCGATGTCGTCCTGGTCGCCATCGCCATAGATGGTGTCGTTGCCAGCGTTGCCGAAGATGGCGTCATCGCCGTCGTTGGCCGCGCCCGGCGTGCCCACAACGTGGTAGCCACGAATGGTGTCGTTGCCGCCGCCGCCGTACAGGATGTCGTCGTTAGCCTCGCCGTAGATGGTGTCGTTGCCCGAGGTGCCCGCACCAGCCGCAGCGCCCACCGTCCCCACGTCGAACAGGGTGATGATGCGGGCCTTGCCGGCGTTGAAGGTATTGGTGGTCCACAGGCCACCGGTGAGGACCCGCTGGATGTCCGCGTTGTCCCCGGCAATGACGTCGTAGTCGTCACTGGTCACAGTGCCCAGGCTGTTCCCGCCGTAGATGGTGTCGTTGCCGTCCAGGCGCCCATCCACTGCGCTCGGGTTGCCCGCTACGTTGCTGATGGTCCGGCCCGTGCCGCCCACGATGTCGTCCTGTCCGGCGTCGCCGTAGATGGTGTCGTTTCCGTCGTTGCCCTGGATGATGTCATCCCCACCGTTGGCCACGATGGTGATGATGCCGCCAACCAGCCGGTTGTCCCCAAATATGATGTCGTGGCCACCGCCGCCGTAGAGGACGTCGTCGTTGGCTTCTCCGTAGACGTAGTCGTTGCCGGAGGTGTTCGCGCCGGCGGCCGGGGCGATGTCCAACAGGGTGATGACGCGCTGCTTGTTGGCAACATTGAAGGTGTTGCCGGCCCAGGTGGAGGTCCGCTGGATGTCCGCGTTGTCTCCCGCGATGACGTCAAAGTCGCCGCTGGTGACGCCGCCCAGGCTGTCGCCGCCATATATCGTGTCGTTGCCGTCCAGACGCCCGTTGACCGCAGTGCCAGCCTGGTCACTGGTGGTTCGGCCGGTGCCGCCCACGATGTCGTCCTGGCCGGCCTCGCCGTAGATCGTGTCTATGCCGTCGTTGCCCTGGATGATGTCGTCGCCGGAGCCGCCGTGGATCTCGTCGTTGCCACCGCCGCCATACAGAATGTCGTCCAGGCCGTCACCATACAGGAAGTCGTTGCCGTAGGTGCCCACGTTGGCCGCCGGGGCGATGTCCAGCAGGGAGATGACGCGCAGCTTGTTGGCAGCATTGAAGGTGTTGCCGGCCCAGGTGGACGTCCGCTGGATGTCGGCGTTGTCACCGGCGATGACGTCGTAGTCGTCGGCGCCGTAGATGATGTCGTTGCCGTCCAGCTTACCGGGGACCGCCGTACCTGCCTGATCGCTTATGGTGCGGCCGGTGCCGCCCACGATGTCGTCCTGGCCGACGTCTCCGTAGATGGTGTCGTTGCCGTCGTTGCCCTGGATGATGTCGTCACCAGCGCCACCGTGGATCTCGTCGTTGCCGCCGCCGCCATACAGGATGTCGTCCAGGCCGTCACCATACAGGAAGTCGTTGCCGTAGGTGCCGCCGCCAGCGGCCGGGGCGATGTCCAGCAGGGAGATGACGCGCAGCTTGT
>Ga0209514_10007850_pt1 | contig 12422 bp, 11 predicted proteins | sample Subgrocontami58m_FD_187452 | JGI IMG/M metagenome (GOLD analysis project Ga0209514, IMG submission 187452) | Subsurface groundwater microbial communities from S. Glens Falls, New York, USA - GMW37 contaminated, 5.8 m (SPAdes) (version 3) | ecosystem: Environmental > Aquatic > Deep subsurface >...
GCTCAAGAAAGTGTCCGGTACCCACCGTTATGTTCTCACCTCCAAGGGCCGCCAGATCACCACGGCCTTACTGGCTGCACGGCAAGCAGATGTGCACCAGCGTACTAAATCAGCCGCGTGGAAATCTTCTCGAAAATGCGTGATTCAGAGACATTGCACTGCAAAGAAATCAGGGGATCTATTCTCCTCCGCGTCTTTGCGCCTGGGCGTCCTCGCGTTGTGTTAACGAACAATGCACGATGACCAGGAAAGATCCAAGCAATCCATCGTGATTGGGCGCGGCCGTCCCATCGCGCCGTCCTGAACGGACGACCGCGAGTGCGGCTCGCTGGGGACAGCGAGCCCTACCTTCTCCTCTGTATCTGTGCCCCTACTGGCCCTCGGAAGCCTGTTGTTTCGCCAGGAGGCGGTCGAGCGTCGTATCCAGGATTCGACGGTACGCCTCCACCGAGACACACTGGGGGTCTGGTTCTCCTCGCACGGCGTAGAGCCAGCCGGTTCCATGAGGATCCCGGTTGACGATTTCGATGCTCTTGGCCAGAAGGGGGTTGCCGCCCCCAAACTCCCCTTGGGCGGCGCAATACAAGTCGGAGATCGCCTTGAATCCTTCCAGGAAACCGATGATTTGGCCTGGCTCGACCTGCTCCCCTGGCTGGACTTGGAACCCGTGATCGACCATTTCACCGAGCATGCGCGTGGCGAATTTGGTGAGGCCCACTCGCCAGAGGCCGTCGGGTTGGCGCGCAATCCATGCATGGGATGGGCTGTACAGGGAGTCCACCGGCAGCTCGGTTGTGAATTGGGCTCGTTTGTAGAGGAGGGTCCTGGGCGGGCCGGTTTCCATAGGCTGCGGGAGACTTGAGGAGGGTGGAGCGGCTGCGGATGAGAGGGTGAAGGGCTATCCTTGCTGAAGGCGTGTCTGCGGGTTCCCATCCTCGCGAGGCGGAGGCGCCTTTGCCTTCGTTTCGTTTACCCACGTGACGATGAACAGGAGGCCAACCCCGGTGCAGATGGCGCTGTCGGCCACGTTAAAGGCGGGGAACCCGATCTCCCCGCCTCCGCGGCGGTAGAGGTGGAAGTAGAGGAAATCCACGACGTACCCGAAGCGCAGGCGATCCGTCAGGTTACCCAGAATTCCGCCCACGATCAGGCCGAGGGCGATCTGACCGGGCAGGGTGCCGGACTCGAACTGGCGCCGGTTGAAGAGGAGAACCAGCAGGGCGAGAAACGAGATGAAGGCCAGCAGGGCGTTATTCCCGCGGAACATGCTCCAAGCCGCCCCGGTGTTCCCCCAGTGGACGAATTTGAAGAACCCGTCCACGAGGATGTACTGGTCGGTAAGGCGCAGCAGTTTCATCACCGCCATCTTGGTGGCCTGGTCGGCCAGATAGATGACGGCGGCGACGAGTGCTATTCTGCCGTTTTGGGGCAAGCTCATGAGGTTGCCATTCTGTGCCGATCCGAGGGTCCGAAAGCAAGCTCGGAGAACTCGCGACGGTCGTAGGGGCTTGCGGTAGCTTGCCAGGAAAGAAGCCCACGCGGAAGGTGGCTGCGGCGAAGCTCAGGCGCGCCGGCTCCTACAGTGTGCTATTCACTGTTTATCCGATCCCTTCGGGAAGTACTTTTCGATGGTCGCCGCAACTTCGGACAACCATCCCTTTCTCTCTTCTTCCGAACTCGTAACGACGACATTGAACATTCTTCGTCGAACTGTCGGAACGCCGCAGAGACCGAAAACGCAATCCTTCCATATCGCTTCAAGCGGGTCGCCAAAGACGGTTTTCTCTCTGACGCTCTCGGTATTGGAGGTGTTAAAGATAACGGCGCAAGTCGCCTTGAGCAGACCTCGTGGAATGCCTTCGCCCTTGTCTCCTTCCAGAAACTCGTAGGCCACTCCGGGTCTGAGCACCCTGTCCACCCATCCCTTCAATATTGCAGGGGGCTGCCCCCACCAATTTGGATGAACAATGACAATCCCGTCAGCCTGTGAAACCTCGTCGCATTGCCTCTGAACCTCTGCTGGCAACGCGACATCTCTCCCGGTCTCGTCATACGGAAGGATCGGGTTGAAGCGTTCTTCGTACAGGTCGTGTGCAATGACCTTATGGCCATTGTCGGTTAGGACTCTCGAACAGACCGCAGCGATGGCGTGGTTGAAACTGCCCCTATTGGGGTGCGCCACGATTAGCAGGACTTTCATTGCGTTCATGCTGTTCCACACAGGCAATTACTCTTTCTGGGATGAGGTCTGCCAGTTGAGACTGGCAAGCACCACCACGATGCGATCCATGTCGGGCGTGGCTGAATACCGGGGGTCCTTGTTGAGGTAGTTGTTCAGGAAGAAGGCGAATGCGAGGCGCTCACCCGCCGCGGAAGTGACATAACCGGAGAGGCTATTTACTCCGTTGAGCGTCCCGGTTTTCGCCCGGGCATTCCCGGCTGCCGGAGTGTCTCTCATGCGGCTCTTCAATGTGCCGTCCACACCGGCCACCGGAAGTGCCTGGCGGAAGATCCCGGCGTGCCGATGACGGCTCATGCACTGGAGGAGCTGGACTGTGGCCGCCGGAGTCACCAGGTCGTGGCGAGAGAGCCCAGACCCTTCCTCGAGTTGAACAGTCCCAGGCTGGATGCCTGCTCTTCGAAGAAACGACGCCAACTCCCGGAGGCCGGCGTCCTCGGCCGTGTCATTGGCCGCCGAGCCTTCCGGCACCCGCGATGGAGGGTTTGTCCCGGTCACGTTGCCCGGGCCTGTCGGCTTGGCCAAGCCGGCGGTGCCGACCTGAAGCAGGAGCAACTGAGCATAGAGGTTCTGCGAGGGTTTGAGCATGCGTCCGAGGATTTCGCTGAGGGGTTGCGACTCCAACGCGGCCAGCTCGACCAGTTGGTTCGTATCAAAAGGCGCTCGGGCGCGGTCATGCCAGTCCATGGGGAGGACCCGGCCGGCGACGTGGATGCCGCGCCTCTGTAGCGCATCGAGGAAGACCGTGCCGAACCACCAGGCCGGGCGGTGAACCGAGATGTTCTCGGTGTAGCCGGGATCGTTCACGGGGATCTGGCCCGAGAGGACCACGACATTCGCATTGAGAGGGCGTTGGCAGTGGAGGATACGCTTGGTTCCGATGGACACGGTTTCGACCTCGTTGCTGATCACCAGGATCGGGCTGGGAGGAAGGACCGATACGATGGCCGGAGCTCCGGGGAGCGCCGCCGGCTTGATGACCACGTCCACCGCGTTGTCGTTGAGGCTGAGCGCTGAAACCTCCGCGCCGTAATTGTACTGCAAATCGTCCCATTCCCAGCCCGCGCCCAGAGGGGAGCCGCGGAAGAAGCTTTCGTCTGCAATCAAGTCACCGGTTGCCTGCGTGACCCCGGAGGCGGCCAGTCTCTCGATCAGCGGCGCGAACGCCTTGCCAAGGTCTCCGCCGTGGAAACGGGCGGCGATGCACGGGTCGCCCCGTCCGTAGAGGATCAGGTTGCCCTCGAGGGTTCCGTTCGTTCCGGGGCTGGCGTTCGCATAAATGGACGTGCGGACGCGGAAGTCGGGGCCGAGGCGGTCCAGAGCGAGAGCGGCTGTGTAGAGTTTGGCGTTGGATGCCGGAATAAAGAGCTTGTCCGCCTGATGCGAGTAGAGGGTTCGTCCAGTGTCCAGAGAGACGATCCGGGCTCCCCATTGGGCGGCCGTGAAGCGGGGCTCGGAGAGGAGTGCGTCGAGCCGCCCTTGCAGTTCGGCCAAGGTGGCTGGGGCGGAGGGGGGGGAGGGCGGCTCAGCGGTGAGGCCCGAAGAGACCGCCCACAATAGCAGGGCGACGAGGAGGCGCCACGTGCTCCCTGGGCGGCGAGATGGGCCACAAGAGTCACTCCCGCCTCGGAGGAGCAGGCAGGGCCCGCTGTCCTCAGCCGGACGCACACGCGGTCGAACGTCCGAAGCGGCGCGCTGGGGCAGACACGCCCTACCGCGCTGGTGCCTAGCCCATTCCGCGGTACAGTCAGTAAGGCCCGGGATGCGCCCGCGACGGGTGGTCTCGCGTGGCGCGCCAGGGGCGGGCGCGCCGGACGGTATGAACACAAGCGGTTTCACGGGTTCGTTGATAGCCGTCGATTGTCGCATTTTCGACAAAAAACCTCTTGGCGAACCGGCTCAAAGCGTTTTATCTGAGGGGGATGGCAGTACTAGAGCCGCCTGATAGTCACTTTCTGAACGCCGCCACCGGCTGGTTGGAGTTGGGCAACCCGCGCGAGGCCGCTTTGGAGTTGGACCGGATTACGCCGGACAACCAATCCCACCCGGCAGTGCTGGAGTCGCGGTGGCGCAGCCTGGCCGATCAGAAGCAGTGGGAATCGGCTCTCGCCGTCGCGTGTTTGAGGGCGAGAACCGCGCCGAACGAGCCGGACGGTTGGATTGAGCAATCTTACGCCCTTCACGAGATGCGGCGCACGCGCGAGGCTGTGGCGGTGTTGCTGCCTCTGATCAAACGTTTCCCCGCTGTCAGCACCATCCCTTACAACCTGGCCTGTTATGCCTGTCAGCTTGGTGACCTTGCTCTGGCCAACAAGTGGCTGGAGAAGGCGGTCAAGATCCGGGGGAGGGAAGAAATCAAGGCCTTGGCCCTCAAAGACCCGGACCTCAAGCCTTTGTGGACGGCGATCGGTGGTTGGCAGGGTGGTTAAACCTGTGTAAACCAGGACTTGACCCCGGCGCGCTACGCGCGTCGCACCGACCGGGCCCATCGCGTCAGCTCGGTCTGGAGACGCTCGACAGGCAGTCCCACGACGTTCGAGTAAGACCCGGAAACTTCAGCAACGATCTGTTCTCCATGATCCTGAACCGCGTAAGCGCCGGCTTTGTCAAGCGGGTTGACCAGGGCCAGATAATCGCGAATTTGTACGGTTGACAAGGGGTGGAACGTGACATCGGTGATTTCGGCAAAGAGCCTCTCCCGGTGCTCTTCCAAATGGAGGAGGCAAACGCCGGTGACCACCTGGTGGGTCCGGCCCCGCAGCCGAAGGAGCATCCGCCGCGCCTCGGCCATATCCGCGGGCTTGCCGAATAACCGCGTGCCCAGACAAACCAGGGTGTCAGCGCCCAGAACAAGGGCGTCCGGGCAGAGCTTGGCGACCCCGCGGGCCTTGTAATAGGCATTTCGGAGGCAAAGTTCCCGCGCGGTAAGATGCTCATGGTGGGCCTCGATCGCAGCGCTGGGAAGCACGCTGAAGGGCACATCCAGCTCGCGGAGCAATTCCTGCCGGCGAGGGGATGCGGAGGCCAGGATCAATTTTGGCAGTTTTTTCCAGAGCGTCTTCATGACGTCCTAGCAACAATAGGGCCGGAGATGGACGAAGTCGAGTGCTGATCGGATGAGAAAAGGGGAAGGGGCGGCTTGACACCCGATATCTTGAGCGTTAATCATATACATCAATAATCACGCTCACACGAGCCGACGCACTATCGACTGATGAACACTGCATTTCGCCCGGCAAGCCGTCTTCCTGAGGTTCAGGAGGGTGGCGCTGGGGTAGCGCAATGCGAGACATCAAATCCAACCCAGTGGAGGACATTACGGCATGGAAGTTATTGGCAATATTGACGCGATTCTAAAAGAAAAAGGCACGGCGATCTGGTCAATCGGGCCGGACGCCAGCGTTTTCGAGGCCATCAAGCTGATGGCGGACAAGAACGTGGGCGCCCTGTTGGTTATGGAGGGAGATCGGATGGTCGGCATCGTCTCCGAGCGTGATTACACGCGCAAGGTCGCTCTTCGCGGGAAGGTTTCGAAGGAGACCTGGGTGCGAGAGATCCTGTCGGGCAAGGTCATCACCGCACATCCCGGGGCCACAGTCGAGGAGTGTTTGCGACTCATGACGCAGCATCGTATCCGGCATCTGCCGGTGCTCGATGGGGAGAGGGTCCTCGGCGTGGTATCGATCGGCGATCTGGTCAATTGGATCATCTCCAGCCAGAGCGCGACCATCCACCAACTGCACAGCTACATCAGCGGGCAGTATCCGGGTTGATCTCCCCATGAATATGCAGAGTCGTCGGTCGTTTCTGGGAGCCAGCGCCACCGCTTTGGGCGTCGTGTGCTTCTCCGGCCCGTTTCAGTCTCTCGCGGCGGAGTCATCCGCAAAGCGTCCCCTAAGGAAGGGGGTCATGCTGGATACGGTTGGCCTCAAGGTTGGCCTCCTCGAGAAACTCAAGGCCATCAAGGAGGCGGGCTTCGACGGGGTTGAACCGTCCAGCCACATGAACCAGGACGAGGTCGTCAAGGGGCTCGAGGCCACCGGTCTGCGATGCGGCAGCGTTTGTTGCTCGACGCACTGGGAAAAGCCGGTCAGCGATCCCAACCCCGCCGTGCGGGAGGCGGGCGTGGCGGGCCTCAAGCAGGCACTGCGGGATGCCAAGCGCTATGGCGCCGTCTCGGTGCTGTTCGTCCCCGGGGTCGTCAGCAAACAGGTTTATTACGACGACGCCTATTCGCGGGCCAGGGAGTCCATCCTCAAAGCGCTGCCGCTGGCCGAGGAACTCGGCGTGAAGATCGCCTTGGAGAACGTCTGGAACAACTTCTTACTCAGCCCGTTGGAAGCCGCCCGCTTCGTGGATGAATTCAGGAGCCCGATGGTCGGCTGGCATTTCGACTGTGGCAACATTGTCAACTACTCCTGGCCTGAGCAGTGGGTTCGGATCCTGGGCAAACGGATCGTCACCCTTCACATCAAGGAATTCAGCCGTCAGAAAGGGGACAAAGAAGGCAAGTGGGCCGGCTTCAATGTTGCGCTCCTCGAAGGCGATAACGACTGGCCTGCCATCATGAAAGCTCTCGATGAGGTCGGATTTGCGGGCTGGGCTATCTCCGAACAGGGCGGCGTAGGCAGCGCGGACGGCTTGAAGACCCTCTCCGAGCGGATGAATCGGATCTTTGCGAGTTGAGGAGCGGCGCAGCATCCTCCTCTTGGCCGCTAGCTTTTGAAGAACACGCCTAGATCGACCCTCCAGGGGACCCGGGTCGCGTTGTTAAAACGCACGTGGATCCGGAGGATGTGATCGTCCATCATCTTTACGGTGTAGCCGGGGAAATCATGAAAGAGGAAGGGTCCGCCCTGAAACCAGCGGTGGGCCTCCGGGACATAGACGGACACGTTGTGAGCCGTCTGCTCGGGGCCGAGCGAAACCCCTTCGAGCGTCTTCGCCTCGACGTTCCAGGCGACGTTTTCCAGTTCCAAAGCGCCCTGGAGTACATGCCGGTCGGTCGAAAGGAATTGGGGCACGGCGCGTTTCTCATGTAATGCCAGAAGCGTGACGCTGGCCGGAGCCACGTTGACGCGCAACTCGCCGGAGACCTCGCCGCGCAGGCGCTCCTTCCAGAAATCGTAGGCCAGGTACGTTTTCGCGGGGTCGAGCCAGAGCCGGGCCAGAGGGACGGTTCTTTCCATCGGCTCCGTTTCGCTCGCGTTGAAGAATCCAGCCACCGTCCAGGCGCCGAAGGGCTTCTGAATCTTGAGGGCGAACATGCAATGGCGGTCGGTATCAAACAGATCCACCGGCCGTGCCGCCTCGCCATACGAAGGGAATATCTTCTTGAGAATCTCAAGCCGGGTCGCATCCAGGTCCGGCAGGCGGTCACCGGTGATGAGATTGCCACCTGAGAGGGCGATCAGGCTCGCCGCCGCCTGGGCTTGGGAAACCGTCAGCAGACCGAGACAGACGTGGTCCGCATCGTTGATCCACGCCCTTTTGTGGAAGTAATACCGCTTGGCCGCGGCCGGAGCGCTGCTGGCGGATTGGAGGAAATACTGGTTCCAGTTCGCCGGTGGTTGGTCGAGTTCGATGCGCATGCTGTCCAGCATCCCCACGGACACGGGACCGGGACCACAGTCGAGAAGATGGCGCTTCGGGCCGATGGCCTTGCGCATGATCTCAACGCCCTTGCGGTAAGCTGCCGCGCGAGTGACGGTCGGGTCGTGGTAGCGCTCGGCCGAAAGGAGCGACCAATCGACGAAATCGATCTTGATCAGCTCGTAACCCCACTTGTTGGCGACGGTATCAAAGAGGTTGTACAGCCATTCGGCCGCCCCCGGGTGGGTGATGTCGAGCGCGTACCGTGTCGTGCCCGACGAGCCGGCGGGGATCTGTTTGAGCTTGCCGTCGGGCTCCCGCAACATCCATTCGGGATGTTTCTGAAACACGTCGGTCGGTTCCGAGATCACGTAAGGGGCCAGCCAGATCCCGGGCTTGAGGCCGAGCCCTCGGATGCGATCGGCGAGCCATTTCATTCCGTGGGGAAACTTGCTGTTCCCTTCCCAATCTCCATGCCAACGCTGGAAACCCTCATCCACCTGGATGTACTCGAGCCCGAACGGCTTCAGCACCCGAGCCGCGAATTCGGCATTCGAGATCATCTCCGCCTCGGTAATTCCCTCGAATGCGTAGAACCAGTCGCACCACCCGTTCAGGATCGAGTGGACACGGGCCTGGTTCAAATCGCCCAGAACCCGCGCATAGGTCTCCAGCGCCGTGTACGGGTCGGGCGCCATGTTGATCATGAAGGGGTTGGAAGTGATGCTCTGGCCGGGCGCCAACTCAAACCGCGGCGCATAGACAGACTCGGCGACCAGTGAGATTTCCCCCTCCCGTCCGGGGCGAATGCGCAACTGGCCGAGCGCCGTGTCGTTCCGCACGTAACCGCACACCAACCCCTCTCGATCATAGCCCCGGAAGAAACCCACATTCCACCAACTCCTCAGTTCCTTCATTGCGGGCGAGGTGAAGTCGGTCACTTGGCCGCAGTCGAAGTACATTGGTCCGTTGGTCAGGACCTTGGTGACACCCGGCCAACGAAGCGCACCGCTCTCCTCCGGGGTGACGCAGAGAGGCTCGACGCTGCGAAGCATAATCGGTTGGGAGGACACGTTACGGCAAACGCACTCGACCAGAATCGCATCACGCCCGTCATAGAGGGCGAAACGGAGTTCAAAATCCAATCGCCCCTCGGTATCGGCGCATCGCGCCACCAGTTGGCGACCAGTCCCCAGCTTGTCGTTTAGGCGAAGGGTTTCCAGGGTGCGACGGTAGGCCGGTTCGGCGCTGCTTCGCCGGCCCTCTCCAAGATTCGCTCGTGCGATGGCTCCGCTGAGGAAAGGCCCACCCGCGTTGCGCCAGCATTCTAGTCGTCCGGCCCCGGTGTCGTAGGTCAGTGAAAGGAATTCATTCGATATCTGGGGCGTGGTTTTCCCGGCCCCGGTTTCTTCTGCGACGGACTGGGTGGCAAAGGGCAGTGACGTCCCCAACACGGAAACGGTTTTCAGGAACTCGCGGCGAGATGAAAGTGTCTGCATACGGCGGAGAAGTGCTTCTTGAACCCTCCACGCGTGGGTTGCCAGAGCGCTCTTACGCGGTCCCGACAGTGATTTGTGGAGTTGAAAGTTCCCATAGCGTGTTTGGTTCGAGTTCCGAAAACCTAAGTTCGGACCCAGAGCAATGTCAAGGTCAAGACCTGGGCCCAGGAACCACCGATGTAGTAGTGATACTATATCGTGGCCCAAGCATCAACTGCCCCAACAGGGCTGCGTCTCAAAGCCCAGGGTCGCGAGGAACGAGCTACCCTGGGAACCGCCGTCAACCACACCACCAATCCCAACGGGATTGTGTCACGTCGGCAACGCCATGCCCCAAGACGAGTTCAGGGCGTTTGTTGCGGAAACAAGGAATGGGATGAGCGGTATTGTGGGACTGCGCCGGCTGCGAACGGACTGGGGCCGGTGTCGGCGAAGATGCGCGCCGACGGGACACGCACCCCGTTGGGGTTGTTTCCCCCTCGTACCGCTTACCCGGGGTAGCTGGTTCCTCGCGACCCCGGGCTGGAGAACCGAATCCCATTGGGATTCCCCGAAGGGAGGGTGACCGCGTGAAGCGCCTATCCCTGTTTACGGTGCTGCGTCCCCTCCGGCCACTTTGAAGCCGTCTGGGCCTCTTGCCTCTCGTAGCTCCCACTTTCATCTCGTCCACCCTCTCCGCTACTTCCGGCACAACATGGCAACGGCGCGGTGCCTTGGACAGGCGACCAAGTGGTCGTTGACCATCCCAACCGCCTGCATGAAGGCGTAGCAGATGGTTGAACCGACGAACTTGAAGCCGCTCTTGGCGAGTGCCTTGCTCATGGCGTCGCTCTCCGGGGTCTTTGCAGGGATCTCGCTCAGCTCTTGTCGGCAGTTCTCGATCGGCTTCCCTTCGACGAACTGCCAGAGGTAGCGGTCGAAACTCCCGACCTCGTCGCGCACGGCAAGGAATGCCTTTGCGTTGGCGATTGTGGCGGCGATCTTCAGCCGGTTGCGAACGATCCCTTCATCCGCAAGCAACGATGCCACCTTACGGTTGTCGTAAGCGGCAATGAGCCCGGGATCGAAGCGGTCGAAGGCGCGGCGATAACTCTCGCGTTTCTTAAGGATGGTCAGCCAGCTCAAACCGGCCTGGGCTCCTTCCAGGATGAGCATTTCAAAAAGGCGCTGTTCATCGTGAAGGGGAACCCCCCATTCCTCGTCGTGGTAGGCGCGGTAGATCTGGGCGGTCTCGGCCCAGGGGCAGCGATCGATGGTCTTCACGACCTACGTTGGTTGGTTGTAAGGAGGTCTATTCTACAGAACGGCGTGGGCACTCTGAGATCAAGTCGTAGCAAAGGTCCCGCTTTCCCACAAGGTTTGAATCGCAATTTGAATCGCAATCCGCGCTGCTCCGTCCGATAATGGGTCAACAACTTAGCACATCGATCGAACGAATATGAGCGATCCAACTCGTCTCTCACGAAGACATTTCCTGGACCGGGGCGCCCGCACACTGGGCGCGGCACTGGTGGCGCCCGCATTGATTCCCGCCTCGGCTCTTGGTCGCGGCGGCGCTATTGCCCCCAGCGAGCGAATTACAATGGGCTTCATCGGCGTGGGAGGGCAGGGGGGCGGCCACCTGTTGGGTGGTGCCTGGACCTACATACCCGGCGGTTACAGCGCGCGCAAGGACGTACAGGTGCTGGCCGTGTGCGACGTGTCGCGCGACCGCCGCGAGCACGTCCGGAAACGGGTCAATGAGAACTACTCGCAGACGCTGGGCCAGGGGAACTACAAGTCCTGCGAGGCCTACGTGGACTTCCGCCAGGTATTAGAGCGGAGCGATATTGACGCGGTGCTGATTGCCACTCCCGCGCACTGGCATGCCATTATGGCCATCATGGCCGCGCAGGCGGGCAAGGACATCTATTGTGAAAAGCCGACGTCCGTCACCGTCCGGGAGAGCCAGGCGGTCCTCGCCGCGGTACGCCGCTACGGGCGTGTGTATCAGGCGGGCAGCCAGCAGCGGAGCGAGTACGACGCGCGCTTCCGCCACACCTGCGAGTTCGTCCGCAGTGGGCGCATCGGCAAGCTCAAAGAAATCTACGCCTACCGTGACGGCGGTGGGATTGCCTGGCCGAAACGCTTTGGTCAGCCTCGCCCCGTGCCCGAGGGGTTCGATTGGGACCTCTATCTCGGGCCGGCGCCGTGGTTTCCTTACGACGGCACTGTGGGCGGCGCCCATCCGTTCGACATCGGCGAACTCAACTGGGGCCAGCACCATTACGATATTGTGCAGTGGGGCGCCAACGCCGATGACACAGGCCCTGTGGAACTGTTCATGGACGAAGGCCGGACCGCCTACAAGTATGCCAGCGGCGTGGTGGTCTATGGCAAACCGTATCCGGGTGAGAAGGCGGGCGGGGACGGCGGCGCCTGCTTCGTAGGCACAGAGGGCCGCATCGTTGTGGACCGCGGCAATCTTATCTCCTACCCGGAGGAGATCGTGCGCGAACCGCTTCACCCCGGCGAGGTGCATCTCTATCACAGCGACAGCCACTCGGGGAACTTCCTGGAATGCGTCCGCACCCGCAAGCGCACCATCTGCGACGTGAACATCGCTCACCGCTCCGCGAGTGCCCTGCTGCTGGGGGGCGTCGAGAAGCAACTCCAGCGCCCGTTGAAGTGGGACCCGCAACAGGAGGTCTTCCCGGACGACGACGAGGCCAACCGGCTGCTCTCCATCGCCCAGCGTCCCCCGTGGCACGTTTAGGAGGAAGAGACATGAATAACGATCACACACTGACCCCGCTGGTAACCGTTGGAGCGAACGGCATCATGAAACGCCTCATCCTCATCGCGGCAGCGACCGCTTCTTTGCTCTTGCCCGTTCGGTCGCAACTCCTCGCCGCCGACGCCGGGGAGGAACAGCGCCAGGTGGTTGTCCTGGAATCCAATGCTACTCCGCAGGCAAAAGACGCCGCATGCGCTCGGCTCAAACGCATCGGCACGGCCGCCTCGGTGCCCGCGCTGGCAGTGCTCCTTGCGGACGATCAACTCTCCCACTCCGCCCGCTTCGCGCTCGAATCCATGCCCGCGCCAGAAGCGGG
>Ga0209514_10007853_pt1 | contig 12419 bp, 18 predicted proteins | sample Subgrocontami58m_FD_187452 | JGI IMG/M metagenome (GOLD analysis project Ga0209514, IMG submission 187452) | Subsurface groundwater microbial communities from S. Glens Falls, New York, USA - GMW37 contaminated, 5.8 m (SPAdes) (version 3) | ecosystem: Environmental > Aquatic > Deep subsurface >...
CTTCCAGTTATTTGGCGGGGCGGTAATCATATTGACCGTCCCCTGCTCAAAGAACGGTTCAATACAGAAGCGGAGAGGGGGGAACTCGGTCTTTACCAATTCACCAAAAGAGATTGCAGGGAGGTACTTCACTTCTTTAGCGGGTTCTTTCTCTTGACGGCGTTTGCGTTCAATTCCGGTAACGCTATCAAATATCCGTTTGAGGTCTTGCTGGGGAAGTGGGGGCTTGTAAGTCTGATTTACCTGCACCATTACGGGGAAGATGTCATCTACCCATTTATGTTCTGGGAGGGTATACGCCAATTTACCCACGAGCGAGGTCATCGCATTGTCCCGTCCTTCACCTTGTGAAAGAGCTACGAGGTCGGGTAACTCTTTTCGCTTTTCTTTTTTATTATCAGGGGGGGTTGATAATAAATCCAATAGCTTCGGTGGGAGTTCGGCTAATGGCGTATCAAACGGGGATACGAGCCACGAGTATTCGCCGTAGGTCGTGATTGTGGGAGGAGCTATCACCATTCCACCATCTCCACGAATATCGCACCCACTATCTTGCTTACCGATGCACACGGCATTTTTAATTTCGTGATTTTGCGGATAACGAAAAAAGAATTGCTGTCCACCAGAAGCGGTCCGCTGGACAGGAGTAACAGGGAGGTTCCACGATTTTACCAGTTCAGCATCATAGCCTTGCTTGTACATATCCAAGTCCAATACCACGAGGTTGCTTATCTTGCCCGTGATAATGCCGAGGTTGGGGAGCGTCCAGCTTTCTGCTTCTTCGGATGTAGCACGGATAGTTTGGTACTGCTTCCAGCCAGTGGCGGGGTACTGGATTTGTTTGTTACCGTTCGCGTCTTTGGAAATGGAGCCGAGTGGGAGAATGGAAAAGCCGAGTTGTAAGTAATCGGATTTCATTTTTTTACAACGGAAAAGGGATAACCGATTTGGACATAGCTTTCGCTATATCGGTTATCCCTTGCCCGCAATAAAAATTATTAAAACAATTCGCTATGTCCATGTGGATAGCATAGCACTTTACTTTCTCTACACAATAGCATATACTGTGCATAACTTTATGGAACAAAAAAAAGGAACTGGTAAGGGTGGGTGGGTTGGAGTAAGCGCGGAGGAGCGTTCGGCTATTATCTCGGCGCGAATGAAAAAGATGTGGCAAGCCAAGGGTGAAGAAGAGCGAAAGAGAGTTAGTGCGGGTTTACACCGTGCGAAGCGAGCAAGGGCTGAAGCTCGGAAAGAACTATGAGCATACCAGCACGGTACAAGTACCTGCGGAATGAGAAAACAATGCGAAAGTATTTGTGGAATCATTATAGCTACTACGAGAACGGGGAGCAGAAGATGACGGAGCGAGGGGTTGAAATAGCGGGAGAGCTTGGGATAATGGTGGAATGTCCTTTACCGTTAAAAAATACTACCAGTGCTACAAAGAAGAGATGAGTGAGATTTTCAATCTAAAGTTCGGTACGATACGGGAGCAAAAAGGAAACTGGAAGAAGCCGAAATTCCCGCCTATTGTCCTCACACGGCAATTTCCGACTGCGAAGTTGTACCGCGATTACCTGCGGGAATGGATGGCGAAGCTACCACGGAGAGATGATAAGGCAATTAGGCGGAGAATGGAGAAGGAGCGCGGAGAGAAGGTGCGAGAGATTACGGACAAGAGACGGTGGAATAAATAGAAAAAGACCCCAGTGCTATGAGCTGGGGTCTTTTCTGTCTGCAACGACCTTGTAAGTGTACTACCGTCCAAGCAGTTTGAGAACAGGGAGGCGGTAATAGGATGTCTTACTGATGTCAAAGCAACCGTTCTTGTACTCGCATTTGTCCGTGAAGTACAGGCCGTCATAGACCGAAGTGCCAAAGGACACTTTCGGGGTGTTGAAGCCCGTCAGTCCCCACGCTTGACCAACGAAGTCGGGGTTTTGATTTCCACAGGTGGCCTTGGTGAAGGACGTGGTGTCCGAGGCAATGACCGTAAACACGGCGTCTTGTACTTCCACTGTTACCGTGTTTGAGGGGTTTATGCCCGAAGTAACTACGAGCTGATAGGTGCTGTCGCCTGAAGTAAACGAGCCTACTTCTTGGCCGTTCAGCTTGAGGTGCAGGGATTCTGGTGCCGTATACGAGGCGGTTCCGCGAATGACAATAGAGCCACAAGAGTTTGGAATTGCATTGACGGTAACTGAGGCTCCCAGTGCGAGCGCTGGGGTGAAGAGAATGGAGAGGGCGATGAATGTTGATGTAAGTTTTTTCATAGGTTAATTACGATGTAAGTTGATAGTGTTTCCGACCTTTCTTTAACGAACGTCTATTATAGGGCGCGTGTTACTCCCATTGTAGCATTACTAAATAAAATATCTTGGCGAAGAGTACCCGCTTTGACGTGTGCTTCCCACAGTTTATCTATCATCTTTTTCTTCTCTTCTTTCATTTTTTGGAACTGTGCTTCAAAGCTATTTTCCAATTCTTCAATTTGGTCTTTTAGTCGTATAGTCATAAAGCTATAAATTACCGTTAATAATGGCCTGCCCGTCCATATAGGCGACTGCTAGGAAGCCTGCCACAAGGAACAGGGCTACAGCGAGCCTATAGAGCGTCTGGGAGCGTTTTAGTTGCCGATAGGTACGCTGTGGGCGTAGATAATCGGGGATGGTGGTGTCTATTTGGTGCATAGTGATGATGTTAGTTGATAAGTAACCGCAAAGCCAACACTGGCGGAAATGAGAGTGTGGAGGCTTTCATATCGCTGTGGGGGCGGGGCGGGTGTGTCCAGCTATGAGCTGGGAACAGGTAGCGGAGAGGTTTGGTGGCGGGGTCTTTAGCCTCGTTGTACCAAACATACACTACCTGCTCTCAACCCACTTCCCCATGTTTCCGACCTCTTTGTGTGTGGTAAGTTATTTTTCTACTGGTAATGCTTCTGCGTCTTCTTTCGTTTCTATTGCGTCTGCGATTCTCCGACAAGTAGCAATAAGATTCTTTCTGCTTCGGTGTTCCTCTGGTGATACTTCGTCCCAGAGATTATCTTCACAATCTTGTAAGTCTGATACCGTGTTGTGAAAACGGCAATAACTCATATTTGACATAGTATGTATTCCACAACGCCTCCCGTCCGGAACCCTTCCAGTAAGCGGACAGGGGGCTGTGTGGGGAGAGGTTAATACTTGATAATCTCGCTTGTTCCTTTTGCTCGGTACAATTCTATTTCTCCGTCTAACCGTGCAACTGCAAAGTGCATATCGCCTTCGGTTGTGCCTTCCACTGCTTTGGCGCAAAGATATTTTGCACCGCCGTCTGTCTTGTGATAGTAGAGTTCTATTTCCATAAACCTAATGTAATTAGTAAAGAGGTCGGAAAGCTGGGGGTGAGTATTAAGTTTTCAACGATCGGGGCGTGCTTTGCGCCGTAACAATTATCTACAGGGGCAAGGGAGGGTTTAGTTTGTAATTTCTACCATTCCTACAGTGTCGTGCCCTGATAGTTTTCTTATTTGTTGCATTCTGCCTACTGTTCCAAGAAAGTTCACTGATTGTGATTCGGCAAAACGCTTTTTCGCTAGATTTAGAGATTCTGCATATACTTTTGTTATGCATAATGTACCGCGCCACTTGAGAAAAAAGGGTTTTTTCATAATAGATTTAAGCTTGCTTCTGTAGATAATTGTCAAAGTACAACGCAATCGGTGCGCTTACAATAAAACGGCAAGGCGTGGGAGGGTTTATAAAGCGGAAGTGGAGTGCGTTACTTGTTGCCCGTCTTTTTCCGCTAACATTACGGTAATTTCGTAACCTTTTTTTATCTTGTTTTCTTGTGCACATTTTAGTTGTGCTTCGTATGAAGTCTGTGCGTACACTTCGTACTTTTTTCCTTTATGGAGACAAATATATCCTTTCATAGTGTTTGAAATTAAGCACGCCTTGCTATTTTATTATCAACGAGCCGTCTGTTAATTGCCTTGTCTTATCTGTGTACAGTATATACTACTGTACGCAATGGGCAAGCACCAAACTGGGGATAACTACTATAGGGACACAGAAAGGATAATCAGTCAAACGAGGGGCTATATTCCTAGCCGTATTTCTGCTCTATGCCCTCCTTTTACCGAGAAAATAGGGCAGGAGGTAAAAAGGCCTATATTTCTGCTCTATGCCCTTTTCTTCTTATATATAAGAAAAGGGCAGGAGGGCAGAAAGGTTGGTTTTGTCTTTATGGTTCTTTTTGGTTAAAGTATTGTACGCAAGGGGTGATACAGGGGAGGTGGATTTTCTGTACGTTGTAGGGGTGTTTGGAGGGGTATTTTTGACAGATTAGGTGGAATGGGGTAGGTTTAGGGGTATAAATGAGATCTACTAGTGTGAGTTTCAGCAAGGCCGAACAGCTTGCTCATGGAATGGTACAAGCTGTTACGGCTAGAAAACCTATGACACGCGCAGACATTGCGCGCAAGCTTGGTATATCGGAAGCGTATGCTCATGTCCGCGCCCCGCAGACGAAAGCATATAAGGCTGTTATGAAGCAGGCTGGTCTTTCTATTGAGGAAAGGAATAAAGGCGCCGTAGAAAAAATGCTCAACATCCGCGACACGGCACTTGACAAAACAGGTCAAGCGTTGCAGGGCTCTGTGGAGCTTAGGGATGCTGTCAACACGGTGGATACGATAAATAAGAACATCCAAATGCTTACTGGTGGCCGTACGGGTGATACACCTCAACCGATAATTCAAATCCTCAACTACGTTGCGATACAAGATGGCGACAATGTAAAGGAGGCTTGACAATGGGGGTCAAGTTGTGGTGGGCGAGAAATGAAAGTCAATACCCCACCCCCCATAGGACAGGCACGAACGGGTTTGAGAATTTAAATATATAGCCCCCCTCACAAAATTTTTTACCCTATGAAGACCTTTTTAGTGAAAATCTCTACTTGTGTTGAACTTCCATTTGAAGAAAGTTTTTTGGGTGGAAAAATAAATTTAAATCACTTGATGTATCTTTCTCAAAAGAAAGCCGATGATGAAAGTCTTTTAGACTCTTATAAGCTACATTACGATTTTTTCTATAGAGAGCAAGAAAAAAATAGTCCTCTCAAACAGATTCCTCTCTCTCCTCAGAGAAAACAAGAAGAAGTGACTTTAAAACAGTGTTTGGAAAATAAAGATTCTATATAAAAATGCCCTACTTCTCCACCACCGCAACCAAGAAAATCATTGCCCTAAAAAGACGTATCCGTGCCGTGCGTGGTGGTTCCTCCGCTTCCAAGACCATTTCAATCCTCCTCGCTCTAATTGGTCACGCGCAAAGTGCGGGAAATAAGAAGTTAAAAGGTGCTCCTCCCGACCCTATACTCATCTCGGTTGTCTCTGAGTCTCTCCCCCACCTTAAACGAGGTGCTATTCGTGACTTCTTGAACATTATGGAATCACAAAAGTATTTCAAGGAGAAGAATTGGAATATGTCTGACTTCATTTACACGTTTGAGACCGGCTCTAAGATTGAATTTTTCGGAGTTGACCAGCCAGGCAAGGTAAAGGGTCCCCGTCGTGATGTTCTCTTTCTGAATGAAGCGATAAACATTGATTACGAAATCTTCACGCAACTCGCCATTCGTACCAACAATTACATTTTTTTAGATTGGAATCCCTCGTGTGAATTTTGGTTTGATACGGAGATTCTTCCTAAGCGCACCGACGTTGATTTCATCACACTGACCTACAAGGATAATGAAGCTCTCTCTGCTTCAATCGTACAGGAACTTGAACAGAGGAAGACTGACAAGAATTGGTGGAAGGTATATGGAGAGGGACAGATTGGGGATATAGAGGGGCGTATTTATACGGGGTGGAAGATTATAGGGGATATTCCTCACGAAGCCCGTCTTGAGCGTTACGGGCTTGATTTTGGCTATACGAACGACCCTACGGCCATTGTAGCGGTGTATTACTACAATGGTGGGTACATCTTTGATGAACTGTGTTACCAGACGGGGATGAGTAATAGGGATATTGCAAACCTATTTAAGAATTTAAAGAGAGCTATTATTGTTGCCGACAGTGCGGAGCCAAAGAGTATTGACGACATTAAGCGGTATGGACTGAATGTACTCCCCACGAAGAAAGGGAGGGACTCAATTCGTAATGGCATTAACAATATACGAAACTTGCAGATTTCGGTAACGGCTTCAAGTCTTAATCTTATTTCAGAGTATCGAAAGTACTTGTGGTTATCGGATAAGGAGGGTAAAGTTATACGGCCAGAGCAACCACGAAGCGGGTTTGACCATTGTCTTGACGCGCTACGGTACGCAAGTGTTTCTCTCATTTCAGTTCTTGATAAACAGGAACTCTATGGGTACACGAGAGACCGTGCCAGACGAGAAGTAACGGTTAACAGAGCGAGATGAAGTTGCTTGACTTTTAAAAACACGGTATAATTTTCTCAAATGTCTAGACCCCCTCTTCCTCGCGATGCAGAAGGAAATATCATACGAGAGAAAATCGTAGTGAATGACCCTGTTATTATAAGACCAGATGAAGTTTTGAAAAATGGTTTTATAGGTAAAATCATTGAAATAACAACTGACGATTTACCATCTCCCTACACTATAACCCTCACTATGGGTAAGGATATTTATTCCGCAGTTGCCCCTACTATTTTTGAAGCTCTTTCAAAGATTGCCCCTACTTCGTTTATATCTATGGCGACTCTTTCGGTGGAACATAACGGGAAAGAGAAAGAGATACCGCTACGGCTTATTCCTATACGACTTAAACGTATTTTTAGCAAAGAGTGGGAACTTAGGTTGTTTGCGAAACGTATTGGAACGCTTTTATGAGAACGTATCCTTCAATTTTTGACTACATCACCGCGCAGGAGCAAGCGTTTCTGCAACCTATCAATATTAATGGGTGGGACTGGAGTTTTCGTGAACACGTTAAGACTTCTTTTTTCTATCATCACGGACGGCTTTTGAATGGGAACGACCCTGATACACCCGTCAAGAACATCACTCGTCCTTTACTTAACCTACAATTAAGAGCAGAAGACCTTGATGTCAAGGACATTGTCCTTTACGTTGATGACCCTGACGACTACCATTTGTCCTTTTTGGTAAAAAAATACCATGATGATGTGTTTGTGCAAGAAAATAATATTGACGAATTTTTAGACGAAGTGAAAGAAAGCAAAGTGGTCTATGGAGGTGGACTTGCGAAAAAGATGAACCGCGCTCGGCCGGAAGTCATACCGCTTCAGTCAATTGCATTTTGCGACCAGACTAATCTATTAGGTGCGCCCCTCGCGTTCAAGCACTACTACAATCCCGATGAGTTAAAGGATATGGAAAGACAGGGGTGGGGGAAAGAAGCCAATGGAGCTGATGTAACGGTAGATGAACTTATTGTCCTCGCGCAGGATTCTAAGACATTGGATAAGACTACGGGGCAACCGATACCTTCCACGACCAAATGTATTGAACTGTATGAAGTACACGGAACACTGCCACCTTTTGTAGCGGACGGTACTGAATTTCAGAAGTATGAATATCAATTTGCCATTGTCGGGTTCTATACTGATAGCGAAGGGAAGAAAAAAGGAGTCACGCTTTTTAGGAAAATACAAAAGAAAGGAAATTTGAAACTACTCCTACGGGATAAAATCTATTCTCGCGCGTTAGGATTCGGTGGCGCGGAAGAATTGTTTGAACCGCAAGTGTGGACGACCTACAGTGTGCAACGGCAGAAAGATTTGCTTGATGCTACTTCCAAGATTATCTTGAAATCTTCCGACCCTGCTATTGCGGCCCGGCACCCGACTGGACTAAAGAATCTGTCCAATTTGGAGATTATCGATATGCAAGATGGGACTGATATCTCTCAGATTGATACCACCCCACGCAGTATGGTCTTGTTTGACAAGTTTGAGCAGGGAATGAAAGACCACGCACAGCTTACCGCTTCTGCGTTTGACCCTAATTTGGGTGATACCGCCCCTTCGGGAACTCCTTTTAAGTTACAAGACCTACTCGTTACCGAAGGGAAAGGACTGCATGAGTATCGCAGGAAGAAGTTTGCGAAGTTTATTGAAGAAGTGTATCGGGATTGGATTATCCCGCACATTCAAGAGCAGATTACGAGTGGAACTAAGTTCCTTTCGGAACTCTCTGTGGAGGATATGAAATATGTCACCGATTGCATTGTTCGCAATCAAGCGAATGAATTTATCAAAAAGATGGTGTTGAGTGGAAAGTTGGTTACGCAAGAAGAAGTAGACCAATATAAGGAAATTGTCCGACAAGAATTTTCTCGTGGTGGGAATAAAAAGTTCGTTAAGATTTTGAAAGGAGAGTTTACAAAGAAGCCTCTCGCTGTTAAAATAAACATCAAGGGTATGCAAAAAGACTTGGCGAAGCAAACCGATAAACTGGTCAATATTTTCAGGCAGATTTTTGCAAGCCCTCTTGCGTTCCAACAGGTTATGCAGATTCCGGGAATGGCGAAAGTGTGGAATGAGATATTGGAGTATTCAGGTTTGACTCCCGGCGACTTTACCTCCACCTATTCTGGACAACCGATACCGTCCCCAATGCAAGTAAATCCACAAGCGGCGGCGGGAGCGAACGCACCGCAATTAACAGGTAATCAAATGGGTCAATAGTATGGAAACTACTGAATATCTGAACGAAATAGAGAAAGATAAGATACGGCATTTTAACGAAGATGTTATCTTGAGAGAAGCAATTAGGAAGATTTTTCTCAAACGTATCTTCCAAGATGGAGTGCTTACCGCAGGGAAATCCATAAATCCGTATGAGAACTTTGCTCTTAATATTTATAAGAGTGGATATCAACCGGGAGAAACAAAAGAGATGTATACTGATGAAGAACTTGGTAAGCTGACAAAATTGCGCCGCTTCGCCATAGAGTTGCTCCAAGAGGGGTTTAAGGATTTGGAGAAGTTCAAAAAGGTGGAGGCGGTGAAGGAAACTGAAGCGGTGAAGCACAGGTAATTGAAAATTAAATAAAAGTGTACTACAAGACTTGGGGAGGTTAGCTAGCTCTCTGATGTGCGTAGTACCATATCAGAGAACTATCCGACCTCCACAAGAGGTCGGTATTTAATTTAATCAAATAAATAAAATGAAAAACATTATCAACAAATTACTTACGATGGGGATACTTGGTCTCGCAATCACCTTGGTATTTGTACTTATGGGAAAAACGAGTAGCGTTTATGGTTCTGCGCCAAGTGGACTTCCCGCCTCACAGAGAGTGGCTACTACAACAAGCGTAGGACCGCAACAGAATATTACACTATTCAATGCGAATCCTAATTGTTCTTCACGAGTAATAAGTACCGCAGGTAGAGGAATTGTCCTCTTGTTTGCTGACCCAACGAATGGAGATGTTTCAAGCACAACACTTTCTTCAATAATTGGTTTTTCGCAAGCGGCAAGTACCACACAAGCGTACGATTCAGGTATTTATGGTTGCGGGCGAATGGTCGCATTTGGACTTGTTTCAACTACTACCATTACCATAGCGGAGTTTTAACGGGATTATTACTAATTAACATACAATGTCATTAACAAGTGCAAAACTCTTCAGTTTGAAAGACAAACTGAAGGAGCTGGAAGAGAAAGAGGTTAAACAGGAAGTGGAAGAAGCAGTAGCAAAGGTCGGAGAAAAGAAATTAAAGGTCAAAAAAGAACAATAATTACCAATAAAATGCAAAATAAAAACATAAACATTATAGCGGGTGTGGCAGTCGTCTTGGCGGTTATCTTTGGGGTGTCGTACTTAAAACCTACGACGGTGCAAAATATGGTGAATGTGCCTCCGCAGGAACAAGCACAACATACTCAATCAAATTACGGCGCGGTTTCATCTCTTGATGGAGTTGATTATCCGTATGTGAGTATTGGAGGGCAGAGGGAATTTCATAAGACGTATCAATTCTCGGCAACTTCTTCTATTCCCGTAATCATTCCTAATCCTTTCGGCGCAACTTCAACGATCATATACATAAGAAGTGAAATAACGAAAGGAATAACAGGAGCAAATACTTTTGACATCTCAACGACTTCTTCGTCTACGGGATATGGAAGTTCAACCCCTGCTCTTATCTACGCTCATAGTGTTGCTACGGGAGCGCAAGATTATGTGGTTTGGTCTCCTAATGGACTTTCCAGCACCACACCGACCATCAATGGAGCACAAGTATTACTCAATACGGCCATTGATGGAACATCAGGATTCGTTCTAAAGAAAAATGAATCACTGACCTTGCGTTTCGCTACTTCTAGTGCGGGAACATTTGCAGGAGGGTATTTGATAGGTACGGTTGATGTGGTTATTAGACGGTAAAGTTCTGGTTATCACAACCTTACCAAAAGTGAACGAGTTATAGTTCTCTAAAAATTATCAGTATATGTTTTCAGTCATTAAAACTGTTTAACCTTTATCATTATGAGTGAAAATGAAACAATAGAAGATGTAGTAACCGTACCTGACTTCGTAGAAGTAAAAGACGAACAAGGAAACGATACTACCGATTGGAAAGCCCTCGCCCTTGAACGTCATGAATTGGCGAAGAAGAATCAAGGTATTGCTCAACGTTTTAAAACTAAGCTCGAAAAAGCTAAAGAGAAAGCGGAAGCACCAGTTGAAAAAAAGAAGGGTAAAACGGATGAATTTGATTATGGGCAGAAGGCTTATTTGAAAGCAAGCGGAATTGATTCAACTGAATTTGATTTCGTCAAAGCTCAAATGGAATCTTCTGGAAAGGATATTGATTCTTTGCTCTCGTCAGGATATTTTCAGGCAGAATTAAAAGGTATTCGGGACGCAAAATCGGTAGCGCAAGCTACTCCAAGCGCGTCTCGCGGTGCTGAAGCTCCGAGTACCAGTAAAGTTGATTACTGGATTGCAAAAGGAGAACTGCCAACCGACAAGGCGTTACGTGCCGCAGTCGTTGAAAAGAAAATTGAATTGGCGAGAAAAGGACAACTTCGTTCCTAAATCCGAAACATCTGAAATTATTAAGTATTTCAGATTACAATGGCTAACAGCTTAGACGTTGCTTCAGATGTTGGAGTCTATAAACTAGACTTTGAAACCAACCTTGAAACACGGTTGAATAAACCCGCAACCTATAAGGACATTTGTAATGTCAGATTTACTGATGCTAATTCCATCAATTTTGCTTATATGTCTACGGAGTTCGTAGCACAGACTGGCACGCGTGGGACGGCATACGGTTTCTCTGACTTTACGCTCCTTAATGAACAGTTGAATGTGCGAACGTATAAAACCGTTCCCGTATTCGCTGATAGGGCGGACATCGCGCAGTGTTCATATATTGATTTTATGGACATTGCAAGTCGGCACGGCAAATTGCTTACCGACCAAGTAGAAACGGCAGTATTCGCGGATCACGGTGCGTGGACAAATGTTGGAGATTCAAACGGAGTCATTACTTCGGGTGTAACCGGACAGATTACCGTTTCGGCTACCAACATTGACGATATTGTTCGTGGAGTTCGGAGAATTGTAGGACTTGCAAACGGAGCAGAACTGATGGAAACAAATGGTCTGTTCTTCGCATGGTCGTACACTCACTTTGAATTTCTTGAACAGTACGCGCAGGCAAACGGCTTCCAGCTTGCTGATAAGGCACTGAAAGACGGCGTGGCCCCCGGTTATTTCTTTTTGGGAGCGTATCACTACGTTACCAATTCAGGAGCAACCAATCACGTTATGGCGGGAGTTCGGAAACTTCATCAGGTGGGTATCTGTAACGCTACCTACGGTAAATTGGTGATGACCGAAGACCCGAACTTACAGTCAGGAAAGGGTTTGATTACCCGTATTGACTTCGGTGTGCTTACACCGACGGGTTACGCAACTCTCCTCTACGACATCAACGTAGCGAATTAGTTTTTCATCTTTGCTTCTCAACTTGTGATTGGGAGGCAAGAAATGGAACACAAAATCAAAATTTGCCTCGGACTTCTTTCAAATCGTGGTTTTAAAAATAAGACCGTCATTTCGCTTTTGAAGATGGTGAATGAAACACCGGAGTTTGATTGGTTTATTCTTGAAAGTATCAATGGGTATAGTATTTCAGAGAATCGTAACTGGCTCGCGGCACAGGCAGTCAAGAATGAGTGTGAATATCTTTTGATGATTGACGATGATATGGTGTTTCCCCCTGACACAGCAAAAGTATTAGTAAGTAGAGATAAAGATATTATCGGAGTGCCGTATCACACAAAAGTATATCCTCACAATATAACGGTGATGCTTGCGGAGGGAGTCACTATGTCGGAAACTGAACCGAATGAAGTTACCGCCATTGGTGCGGGTGTACTCTTAATCAAGACAAATGTATTTAAGAAAGTTC
>Ga0209514_10007854_pt1 | contig 12416 bp, 14 predicted proteins | sample Subgrocontami58m_FD_187452 | JGI IMG/M metagenome (GOLD analysis project Ga0209514, IMG submission 187452) | Subsurface groundwater microbial communities from S. Glens Falls, New York, USA - GMW37 contaminated, 5.8 m (SPAdes) (version 3) | ecosystem: Environmental > Aquatic > Deep subsurface >...
GTTTTTCCAGAGAAAATATTTCTCCCGTTCTTCCAGCGTTAACTGATGAAATGTTCGCATAACGATTCACCTCCCTCGGACTTCAGATTATATCCGAGTGGTGCATTTCGTTTACGAACTCAAGCAATGCAAGATTAAATCATGTTTCAAAATCCCACTCAAGTGGGAACATGTTCACGATAATTTGTTCTATAGGAAGATCAACATGGATAGATTTGGTTAAGCGAGAGGATTCCTCCATGGTAAATTCTTCACTAGGATGAGCTTCCGTTTGTGCTTCTGCTGCTCGATAACCTTCTGCTTCCAAGAGATCCCTTGTGACGTTTGCTATAGCAAGTTCAATAGCCCGACCCATATTCGCTGCAACGTCTCCGTGAGGTTCGGCAATGTTGGCATCCCTCGCCACTCTCTCGGGTCCATCACGCTCCATTATGGATACGGAATAAGTAAAACCAGTAGGTGTTTGAATTGCATTAAGACACGTACGTATATCCGGTGCGGCTCCCTCCGGTCCCCAGGGGATGGTGAACTTTAGCGCCCGGGTATCAGGATGATGATTTCCAGAAGGCTTAAGTGGCTCGATCGTCACACCAAGTTGTTGGAGCATATCTTTAGGATCAGTTTCGGAAGATGGCATAAGGATGATACTATATGATATATTATCATGTTATATCAAGTCGTGACTTATTGAAGATTATGCAATAATGGTAAATTACACCCTCGCTTATCATTCTGCATTTTGGTATTATCAAATTCTTAAGATTGTATGAAAAGCTTACCCTACGAAAAACATACGCTTTCCAATGGCGTTCGGCTCCTCCTTATCGATGTTCCCGGAGTCAACAGTGTGGCAACGTGTGTGATGGTGGGAGTGGGGAGCCGGTATGAGACGAAAGCGATCAACGGCGTTTCTCATTTTCTCGAACACATGGTCTTTAAGGGGACAAAAAAGTATCCAACAACGGAGGATGTCAATACCATTGAGCGCCAAGGGGGCCTGCAAAATGCGTATACTGATATTGACATTACCAACTATCATAACAAAGTCCTTAGCACTGACTGGGCCTTAGCGCTAGAGATAAACAAAGAGCTTGCTCTAAAGCCCTTACTTGAAGAAAAATACATCCAAAAAGAACGAAACGTGATCCTTGAAGAAATGAAACGCTATGAGGATGAACCGGCTGCAAAAGTTGAAGAGGCCTTTCACGCAATGATGTATCCGGACACGAAACTGGGGATGCGGATAATCGGCGAGAGAGAGTCACTCATGACCTTGAAGGGTGCCACCCTTAAAGGGTACCATGACCTGTGGTATAAGCCGGAGAGGATAGTGGTAGTTTTGGCAGGGCGAATTACGAATCATGAATTACGAATTAAGGAAAAAACAGAAGAATGGTTTGGAACTATGCATAATTCGAGATTCATGATTCATGATTCAAAGAGGAAAAAGAAAGATGGAGAAGAAAATCCTGAAGGGTATAGTAAAGTGACGGATTTACAAATCGCGCCGCGACTCGAGGTGGTGACCAAGCCGGATGCGAGTCAAGCTCACCTTGTCATTGGCCTTCGTACGTTTGCCAGAGCAAGCGTCGATCGTTTTGCCTGGAATGTCTTTAATCTCCTTATGGGAATCTCTTTTACCTCCCGACTTTTTAAGGAAATTCGAGAAAAGCGGGGACTGTGTTATCACATACGAAGTAGTTCAAATAACTGGGCGGATGTGGGAAATTGGAGCATATATGCGGGGGTGGGAACGGAACAAGTAACACAAGCAACGCAAGCAATACTAGAAGAACTAGCTAAAGCAGTTGAAAAGGGAATAGGAGAAGATGAGATCGTTGTTTCTAAAAAGCGTTTAAAAACAATTCTTTCTTTCAAAAGCGAAGATCCGGAGTTTTTCACTGAATATTACGGTCGCCAGGAGCTTTTCGGCGAACCCCTTATGACCCTTGATGACTATATCAAAAAGATAGAAATGGTAACAAAAGAGGACATCGACCGGTTGCTGCAAAAATACTTCGTCACCAAAAACCTCAACATGGCACTTGTGTGGAATAAGCCTAGGGATGAGAAGCTTGAGAATCTGCTTCAGATATAACTCAAAACTTCCCTCGGAAGGACTCGGGACAGGCAAAAGTCAAAATTTAAACTCAAAATTCAAAACTCTCAAGAAGTTTGTTTTTGATATTTTTGTTTATAATGCTAATATGCTCTAATGTCACTTGCGGAAGACGACGGTCAACATCCTTTACGGTATGAGCTGCATTTGTCGAATCCTTTGGAGGCATCGGCATATTATGAAGGGTCCATTTTTTCGGGAGATCATATTGTCGTTGTGGGTCCTTCAAACAGCGTCTTCCGAGACGCGACGGGCCTTGTTGCTGCCCGATTGTCTGATCCCGGGGGACACGTGTATTTTGCCGATCCCATTGGAGAAGATCCGGTAGAACGATTAGCTTGGGTCCAAGGAGGACCAATTGTTCCGGTGGGCGGAGTTAATCTTTATCAATCTCACCTCGACACGCTTAAGGCTTATGGCGTTAGTCTCGTTGACACGACGTGGCTGGGAGCTACAAGCGGGGTATTTCATATACCGCTTCCTGACGATAGTGTCGATGTGCTTATCGATCACAATACGACAGCGTATGTCTATGATATAACAAGGTCGATGAACATAGGTTTTAGTAACTTTTTCCCCGACGCATTCAAAGAATATCTTCGCGTCCTGCGCCCCGGTGGCAGGCTACTTTTTCAAACAGATTGTGCAAAGTACTCGTATTATTGGGGCATAGTGGCTGAGCGCTTACGTACTGAAATAACGGATTTGTTGGGTCGAATGGGAGCATCGGTTACCTTTCATAACGTTACGGATGTTCAGCGGGTTGCGTTGACGAGGGAATTAGCTAATCTACTTATGAGCGTGACGATTTCAGATGCTCAAGAACAAGAACATCAGCTGAGTCAATATATAATTTATGACGCTGACGGCGCATACCTTACGTTTGAATATCCTCATTGGGCAAGTCCTGATTTATATCTCGCAGTAAAAAATTAATCGAGTACTTCCATTGAGTGAATTTTCTCGATATACTAAAAGGTATGAAAGAGCAGACCGTTGTATTAGTTAAGCCGGATGGGTTTAGCAAAAAGATCGTGGGTCAAGTTCTTGATCGTTTTGAGCGGGCAGGGTTACTTATCGTTGGCATCAAACAGATTCGCCTTGATAAGAAACTTCTGGAGGTGTGGTACGAGCATCACAAAGACAAGCCTTTTTTCCCCGATATTGTGCGGCAAATGACGTCAACTCCGGTGATAGCTATTGTACTAGAAGGAGATAATGCGATACAGAAAGTCTTTGATATCTGTGGTCCAACAGATCCAGCAGAAGCAGCAAAGGGAACCATCCGCGGTGACTTTGGCGAAAGTAAACCCTTAAATGTCGTTCATCGAAGCGACAGTACTGCGGCCGCTCAAAAAGAAATCAAACTTCTTTTCACCCCGCAGGAATTGTTTGGAGAATAAAAATTTTAGAGGAGATATATTACAGGATAATATTAAGCGTGCGAAGGATTGGCAAAAGGACTTCAAATGGTAATCCGATGACGTTGGTGTAGCTTCCGTCTACTTTTGTAACTAAATCCCACGGTGCGTCGTTTAACGCGTAGCCTGCTGCATAGCGGGTAAAGTCGTAGCGCGCGACATAAGACTCTATTTCCATAGCTGAAAGTTTTCGCAGGGTCACTTTCGTTTTAACGATTTTTTCCCAGTGTTTTTTCACTTTTCCTTCTTCATAAAATAAACAATGTATGCCGGTGACAAAGATATGGGTTTTTCCCATGAGGGCTTTGACAATACGCGTTGCATCATCGCGATCGACCGCTTTGCCATAGGTTTTTTTGCCAACAACAGCCATGGAATCGGCAGCGATGACAAACGTCTTGGCATCTTCAGCTAAATTGTATACTCTGGGGTGAGAAACAATTTCATTGGCTTTGGCGCTTGCCCGTTTTTTTATAAGCGTGAGTGGATCTTTGTCGGTAACGGTTTCTTCATCAATTCGGCTCACCGCGACGCGAAAACGGATACCGAGTTTTTCCAGAAGTCCTTTTCGACCCATCGACTGGGAGGCGAGGATGACGTGGGTGGGAGGTTCAGGAGGAGGCTGGTTGGGGCGGGAAAAACGAATTGCCATAAAAGGTATTATACCCTAAATCGGCTTAATTTGCTAGAATAGAAATTGTGTTTCGGGGTGTAGCTTCCTGGCGAAGCAGGATCTGGCTCCGCCAGACAATTGGTAGTCGCCTCATCCTGCCTCGTCGGCAAGACGGGCGGCGACCCGCAGCCTGCCCGCCGGAGAGGCGTGGAAGAGGCGGGAGCGCTTCGTTCGCACATGTAAAAATTGTCGGGATGTAGTTCAGTTGGTAGAACGCTCGGTTCGGGACCGAGAGGTCCGCAGTTCAAATCTGCGCATCCCGACAATTTTTACAGTGTAAAGGCTTAAGAGGTTCCGAGTTCAACTCTCGGCACTCCGACACAGCGAGAAAAATCGAAAGAGTCAGTGGCGGCGCTCCGTGCGCCGCCGCCCGCCGCGCTTCCGAACGTGTCGGCTCGAAATTCCGCCGAAGGCGGAACAAAGAAAAACGCAAAAATTTTACCTGTCCGCCTTTGGAGGAAAGAACTTTATTAAGCTCAAATGGCCGCCCTGGTTGTACTCAACTCGGATCTCTCCAAATTGACCAAGACGGCCATTAAAAAAGAGATCCGAAAAAGTTGAGTACAAAAATAGTTTAATACCATCTCAGGAAATTTGATAGAATAACTATAAATACTGTTTGAATAGGAGGTGATATTGATGAAATGTCCATTATGTCAGTCAGAAATGGAAGCAGGTGGTTTATATTTTAACGGTAATATATGGCGAAAAGGAACGCCTGGAAAGTCAATTTGGGCATATACTTGGCCAGGAATGAAGGAAACTAATATAACAATATTTGCTTATCGATGCCCAAAGGATGGAAAGATAGAACTTGCGTCAAAAATTAATATTTAAAAGGAGGTGACGATAAACAAAGTGAAGCCATTACTTATTATTTTGGGGATTGGTCTGTTCTCGGTAATATTTGCTGTAGTTCTCATAAAGCTTGGGTTACCTGGAGGTGTTGCGGGGGGAGTTGTTTTCATTGGGTAAGTCCTGATTTTAGCCACTAAAATTGATTACCTTTTTAAATAAACGGTTAGTCTGCAATTTGACTCCTAACTTTCTGTAATTATACCTCCAAACATATTCTCCTAAAAACAGAGTAAGGTATTTTCTTTTAACTCCTCCTTTGGCCGCCAATTTTCTTTTTAGGTATCCCCAGAATCCTTCCAGTCCGTTGATGTGATTTTTGCCGTTGACGCATTCTTTCTCTCCATGCTCCACTGTCCGGTGAACATAACCCTTAGCTGCCAATCCAGTGTAGGCCCTCCAGGTATCGGAACAAACTCTTGATCCAGTCTTCACTTTCTTGGTGATGATGGGCAATAAATCTCCGGCCTCGGTATCGTCGACTAAACGAGCAAAAACCTTCCCACGTCTGGTTAAAATGCCGAAAACAGGCTGTTTAGTTGTTCCTCGGCCTCTTTTAGATTCTTCGCCTATTAGTATCGCTCTAAGCAATTGTTTCTTGGTTTTGTTTTTCTTTTGTCCGCCAAGGTAAGTTTCATCAACTTCCACAGTTCCGGAGAAAACTCCGGGGACATCTCTTGTCATAGCTTTTCTGACGATGTTTACGACCTTCTCTACCGAGTAATGGCTAATCCCTGTTTGTTGGCTGATTGTCCGTAAACTATGTCCCAAGACAAGCCAGAACAAAATCTTTTTCCAGGCCGTCCTAGTCAGTCTTAACCCGGCGATCTTTGGTTTCCATTCGTACTGGCAGTTTTTACACCGCTTTTTACCCCTCCGAACTGAGTAAAATTTCCTGTTTTGACAACGAGGACAAGAATATACCTTCATAACAGCATATTCTAACATTGTTAGTGGCTGTTTTCAGGACTTACCCTATGAAAGAAGTAATTGTTCTTCCTATCTCTGTTTGTGATAAAACAACACCTGCTCCTCCTAAACCAACTAATTTAAGAAAACTCCTGCGAGATAAACCACGACCCTGATCTTTATTTAGTTCAGAAGTATCTTCTGCCATTTGATCTAGTATATATAATGGCCAGTCCCACAACAATAATCGGGATGTAGTTTTGAATCTCTGAAGTTGCTACAATATGCTCGTACTTGAAAAGCTGGGCATATAGCCAAAAGGCAGTTTGTTTTAAGCTCGGCATTAGCCGAGCAAAATCGCGCGCAAAAAATAACGGAGGCGAGGCGGGTGGGAGCGCCGCGCTGACAAAAGCGAGCGGAGCGAGGCGATCTAACAGCTTTGAAATTCGGTTCTAACTTTTTCGTAAATCCCGACAAAGACAAAGCCCTCGTAGTTTCCTGCGAAGCAGGATCTGGCTCTGCCAGACAATGGATAGTCGCCTCATCGGCGACCTGCCGAAGAGGCAGGAACAAAAGAATTAATAGTATGCTGCTATAGCTCGATGGATAGAACAGGCCCGTCCTAAGGGCTCGATAGGGGTTCGATTCCTCTCGAGGGCGCATAGATAAGACTAGGTGTAGAGCTACTCCACCCGGCGGGTGTAGATTTTCCGGTGTAGATTTTCCACGGATTTGACCTGCCGACCTCTTCGTCCCGAACGAAGCGCGCTACCAACTGCGCTACACCCCGGTGTACAATAGTAGGTATCCAATATGTTACCTAAGTATAAATATCTTTTCACCTACCGCTACAGTGAGATTATACATGATTTGACTGTAGAGTTTTGTAAAAGATTTTTAGGTTACTTAGGTAATCTAGGTGACCTACGGGAAATTCCTCAAAGGAGAACGATTGACCAGATGGTGCAGGCGGCGAGATCCGGCAAGCAGAATATCGTGGAGGGGGTTGGCCAGAGTAAAACGTCGAAAAAAGGTGAGATAAAACTTTTGGGTGTGGCTGCCGCATCCATAGAGGAATTGATCACTGATTATGAAGACTTTTTAAGGCAGAGAAAGCTGGCTGTATGGCCTAAGACCCACCCTAAGATCCAGGCGTTTCGTAAGCGGGCAGCAGTTCTCACCAGCCTAGGTAACCTAAGTGACTTAGGTTACCTAAAAGAAAAACCCCGTCTTCCCCAGGATCAGGAAACGGCTGCGAATCTACTTCTGACGCTATGTCACATGGCGACCTATCTACTCTCGCGGCAAATTCAAAAAGCTGAAGAACAGTTTGTGTCAGGCGGAGGGTATACGGAAAATTTGTTTAAAAAGAGACTTCAGGCTAGAATATAAGGTACCTAAGTAGCTTAGGTAACCTAGGGTACCTAAAAAGCCTTTGTAGCTCAAATCAATACCTTTTTCCGTCGCTAAAGCTGTGGGAGGGTAAAGGAGTAAACCCGTCCTAGGGTGCCCGACGAAGCTGCCTCTGTAGTTCAATGGATAGAACAGGCCCGTCCTAAGGGCTCGATGGGGGTTCGATTCCCTCCAGAGGCGCAACACGCGAAGTCGGAAACCCCGTGCCGCCGGCATAGCCTATGGCGACGCACGGCCGATGTAGGTTTCCGTCCTGCCGGCAGACAGGGATTCCTATTGGGAACCCCATAATTATTCTATCGTAAGTTCACTGTATACAAATTCGGTAAAGTGCCGGCGTTCGGATTTAAATTGGTCATAATGATAAGCCGACTGCCATTGGTCCAGGCTGCCACAAAGCCATCAACGAACGGACCGGAGTAGACCGTGATCCAGTTTGTGCGATCAAACTCCATAACATCAATTTTTTTATCTCCGGCTACAATGAGGTGTCTATTGGTAGGAAACCAGCTGATCGGTGAAAGCGTATTTTGTTGTCGTTGTATGGGAGGTATTGGCTGTAGAGGTTGTTTTGGTTTTGGCGTGGGTTTTGTCGTTGGTGAGGGCGCGAATTGCTTTACTTCAGTGTCACTTAATACAAGATAATTTTTGTCTTCTTTACTGTCATACACATAGAGATTGCCATGTTTGATCGTTCTTACTTCCACTGTCGGGTTGGTGCCGATAAGCGGGGGATTAATAATAAGTGGTATTGTGGCTCCCGCTGTTGCTTCGTATAAAAGCTTGGTTTCATCGGGAGAAAAACTCAGTATTTTCGCACTACTGGTCGCCACATTGATAAAGTCCTGTTTGTACGCAGCAAGTTTCTGTCCGTCTTTGAGTTGTTTTTCTATCGTCCACGTTTCAATAAGCGCCTGGTAGTCAAGCGATACATCATCAAAGCTTAATGGTTTTGAACTGCTATAGAGCCGTGCTGCACCAGGAAGAAGTACAAGTATTTGGCTAGAATCTGGAGACCAGAGAAGCGACGCACTTGAGAGGTTAAAGAATCCGTTGCTTTGCCCCAAAAGTTGCGGGTCGCGATTGCGGCCTAAAGGCCGGTCAACGAGTTCAAGAACCCAGAGCCCTGCTTTGGAGGATTGGCCATCGCGGGTGACGTCAAGAGGTATGGTGTAGGCGATTTTTGTGCCGTCAGGAGATAGGATGGGATGTTCCAGTCCACTAGTCGTCAACGGAGAAAGGCTTGGGTTTTTGGGAAACAGAAATGCGTCTGCTCTGGTGACTACTTCTCCTTGAATGCGCAGCTTTTTCTGCCAGCCGATGTAGCCTTCTTTGATGATTTGGACGGTGTACCAGCCGGGATCGATGGTAAAAGTATTATTTGTCGCACTACGTAGACGCGTGTCGACTAAAATTTGCGCTCCGATTGGATCTGATGTCGCGGATATAAGCCCAGTGGGTTTCACTGAGTTTTTTGTTAGATCTAGTCGATAGCCTCGGCTATAAAGAATGATGGCAAATGATGCTCCAAAAATGAAACAAAGTGTAAAGAATGTATACAAAATAGATCGGGTTGACGGAAGCTTCATAGACGGTTAGCGAGTTTATTTATTATACTCGGATGTGTGCTAGAATACCAATGGAAAGTCAAAATTCAAAATGCAAAAGGCAAAAGCTTAGGTCAAAAGTAAAAAATTTCCATACTTTTGAATTTCTCGCTTATAATTTTGACTTTTGACCTTTGAGTTTTGAATTATTTATGATGTTCACTAAACGTATCGGTATAGATCTTGGTACAGCAAATAGCCTGGTCTGGCTTGCCGGAGCTGGAGTGGTACTCAATGAGCCTACCGTGGTTGCCGTGACCGTTGACGATAATCGGATTGTAGCAGTTGGAAATGATGCGAAAGAAATGCTTGGGCGTACTCCGGTCAACATCATGGCAACGCGCCCAATGCGCGATGGCGTGATAGCAGATTATCGCATCACAGAAGCCATGCTTTCATATTTTATCGATCGTGTTGTGGGACGAAATCGTTTATTTAAGCCGGAAGTTATGATCTGTGTGCCAAGTGGCGTCACCCAGGTCGAACGTCGGGCAGTCCTTGATGCGACACTTTCTGCCGGGGCAAAAGTTGCCTACCTTATAGAAGAACCATTAGCCGCGGCAATAGGCGCTAAAATTCCCATAGCCCAAGCTTCCGGGCACATGATTGTTGATATTGGCGGAGGCAGTACGGAGGCTGCAGTTATATCTCTGGGAGGAGTCGTGGTACATAAAAGTGCTCGAGTGGCAGGCAATAAAATTGACGAGGCGATCGCCCTTTATGTCAAGAAAAAATATAACTTGATTATCGGTGAACGGATGGCGGAGACGATAAAAATGACCATAGGAGATGCGATGGGTAGTTCCGCTTTAACTCAAGCGAAAACTGGGATAGAGAAAGATGGACCCGCGATCAAAAGTGGATTGACACATGTCGATACTATGGAGGTGCGAGGTCGTGATTCAGTCGCAGGTTTACCGCGTATGATTGAACTAACTCGCCAGGAGATCGCAAGCGCAATTTTACCAATTCTTCAACAGATTGTCGGGGCAGTAAAAGCGGTTTTAGAAGAAACTCCTCCGGAGCTTGCTGCCGATATAATTGACAAAGGGATTGTGATGAGCGGAGGAACGTCACTCCTTTCCAATTTTGATAAACTCATGACACAGATGACGGGAGTCGTCTGCCATGTGGCAGAAGATGCCCTGTTTTGCGTCGTCCGTGGCACAGGAGTAGCTATGGAAAATATAGAATTATATAAGCGAAGCATTAGCAGGAGATAGTCCCGCGGAGCCAGGATCTCGCTTCGCGAGAGAAGAGAGGGCAAGTTTTGTAAGAAAGAAATTTTGAAAGAGAGAGAAGGCTTATAATATATTCATTTATGGAGAATGAGGGAAAAAGAAGACTTTGAAAACAAAAAATAAGAATGAGCTTATAGAAAAGAAGATGCATCCGTCTTAGAATAAAATATTGACTTGATTAGATTCAATATAATGTGTTCAATAATCCTTGATTGATAGAAAGATGAAACTTAATGAAGTACTTCTATGAATACTACAGGTTTAAAATCACTAAAAATTCTAGGAATTTCCATAACGACGAATTCGAAAGAAGAAATCCTAGAGTATATCAGAAAGTATCTTAATCAAAGTCAAAAGTCAAAAGTCAAAAGTCAAAACCGGAGTGTAAAACCCTTACTTATAGTCACTCCGAATCCGGAGCAGATTGTTTATGCTTTAAGCAATCCTCATTTTACCGAAATCCTTAATCAGGCTGATGTAGCGATCCCAGACGGGATAGGAATTTCGCTTTCAGCGAAATTCCTTCGCGACAAGCGACAAGCGACAAGCGACAAGATCATAATTCATCGGATACCTGGAATTGAGTTTATGGAGGACCTGGTTCGAATTGCTGCCGAACGGGGCTATACCATAGGACTTATCGGAGGACGGGGAGGAGTAGCAGTCAAAGCTCTAGAGTGCTTGCAGATGAAGTATCCAGATTTGCAAGGTTGGGGAGAGGATGGGCCGGAGATCAAAGTAAAAAGTCAAAAGGTAAAAGTCAAAACTGAAAGTCAAAACTCAAAAAATATATTCTTACAACAATATAACAATATAGCAATAGAACAATCTGGGAAAGATATTACGGATGAGTATATTCGTCAAGTAGCAGAGAGGATAAAAAGAACGAGAACCCAGTTGGTCTTTGTCGGTCTCGGGGCGCCGAAGCAGGAGTACTTTATAGAAAAGTTAGTTCGTTATTCGTTATTGGTTCATCGTAAAATAGATACTATTCATAGCGATCAACGAACAAACAAACTAACCAATCACTCTCTCGTTCTCATGGCTGTCGGAGGGTCGTTTGATATTATCGCCGGAAAAACACCCCGTGCCCCATTAGTCTTGCAAACTATCGGTGTTGAATGGTTGTGGAGACTTTTCAAAGAGCCATGGCGATGGAGGAGGCAACGAGCGTTAGTCAAATTTTTTTGGTTAGTGTTGAAAAGCACCCTAAAAGGTTAAACCCTTTAGGTTTGTTAGCCTGCTTCTTGCTGCAAGCAAACGTCTTCATGTATAATAAAGTCCATGAGAAATGGTGAAAAACCGCGGGTCCTTTTCCTCTACGACTTTCCCATACACGGTGGCGGATCGGGGGCGTATATAAAATATCTTGCCCTTCGTTTAAAGGAAGCATACAAATACGAACTAGCCATTGCAGCTCCCGATACAAGTGCAATTGATGAGAGCATCACGCAGTTTCCTCTTGATTTACCTCAAATACCTGTGTTTGTCGGCCGACCAGGGCTAGAGACCCAAAAAAAATACAGTCAACTCACTTCGCTTGAAATTGCAAATCTTTACAATGCATTTATAAAAGGTACTTTGAAAGCTGTGTCGGAATTTAAGCCTGATATCATCCATGTGCACCATATTATGATTAATGCATGGGCTGCCCGATTTAACCGATCCATTTTTGGCACAAAGTTTATCCTTACGTCTCACGGTAGTTGCCTGCACGCTATATCAAAAGATCGTCGATACTTTCGCTTAACGCGTGATGCCCTTTGGGCTGCCAGTGCAATCACCGTTGTTTCAGGAGATACGCGGGCGAAACTTTTAAAAACATTCGGATCTGATTTGTCTAGTAAAACACGTACGATACCCGGTGGTATTCGCTTGTCGCTATTTCCGAGTAGACGTCCGGTAGAGGAAATTCGAAAACATTACGGCATCACAGACAAAAAAATAGCACTTTTTACCGGACGCATTATCACGGAAAAAGGAGTAGAATATCTCGTCAAAGCAGCAAAAACCATAAATGGCCGAGTGATTATCGCAGGCGACGGACCGCAACGGGGACATCTGGAGGAGCTTATCGCACATATGAAACTAACCAATATCACGATGCTTCCGTTTGTCCATAAATACGAGGAATTTTTAGATCTTTATTATCTTGCGGACGTTTTTGTGTCTCCTGCT
>Ga0209514_10007858_pt1 | contig 12414 bp, 12 predicted proteins | sample Subgrocontami58m_FD_187452 | JGI IMG/M metagenome (GOLD analysis project Ga0209514, IMG submission 187452) | Subsurface groundwater microbial communities from S. Glens Falls, New York, USA - GMW37 contaminated, 5.8 m (SPAdes) (version 3) | ecosystem: Environmental > Aquatic > Deep subsurface >...
GAAGGATGAGCCAATAATACTTACTGTGCGGGCTACTAAAGACGTATGGCTCCAGGTGAAATCTGATGGCAAGAAGATGTTTGAAGATGTATTAAAAGAAGGTTCCCAGGAAAAATGGGAGGCAAATGAGAAGATAGAGCTGTGGTGCGGCAAGGCAGATGGCCTGGAACTTGATAGAGATGGCCAGTCTCTGGGACCATTAGGATATGGGATTATAAAGAATATAGTGATTACAAAAGATGATATGAAGATACACAGGTAAATAAAATCACAAAGTGGTTTTATTTATTCTGAACGAAGTGAAGAATCTATGAAAATTGGAATTGTGAGTTTGGGGTGTCCTAAGAATTTGGTTGATTCAGAGGTAATGGTCGGGCTATTGGAAAAAGACGGCTATGAGGTATCAGAAGATCTAACGGAAAGTGATCTGGTCATAGTCAATACGTGCAGTTTTATTAAGGATGCCAAAGAAGAGTCTATAGATACTATCATGGAATTGGCTAAACTTAAAAAAGACGGCAAACTCAAGAAATTACTCGTGGCTGGATGTCTTCCCCAGAGATATAAGGAAGATTTGGCAAATGAATTGAAAGAGGTTGATGGTTTTGTTGGAATCAATAGCATCCCTGATATTGGAAAGGTTGTCCAGGATACATTAAATGGAAAGCGGGTAATTCATATTGAGAATACCAGATATTTATATAGCCATGATACCCCGAGGCGGCTTATAGCGCCAAGCCATTCTGTGTATATAAAGGTTGCAGAAGGGTGTGATAACCGATGCAGTTACTGTATCATACCAGAGATACGGGGGCATTACACGAGCCGCCCTATGGAGTCCATAGTAGAGGAGGCGGACAATCTTGTAGAAAATGGCGCAAAAGAGATAAACCTGATAAGCCAGGATACCACCTTTTATGGCAAAGACATATATGGCAGGTATGCATTGAGTGAATTGCTCAAAAAACTTGCCAGAATAGACGGCATAAAGTGGCTCAGGCTCCTCTATACTCACCCAGCCCATTTCACGGATGAGTTGATTGATACGATAGCAGATGAAATCTCCATATGTAAATATATTGACCTGCCATTGCAGCATATCAGTGATAATATATTGGAAAGGATGGGGAGAAATGTCACAAAGTGTGAAATCCTTTCCTTATTAAAGAAACTAAGGGAGAGGATAGCGGGGCTTGTTTTGAGGACCTCTTTTATAGTAGGTTTCCCTGGCGAGACTGAGGATGAGTTTAAGGAACTTTTGGATTTCATTGAAGAAATCAGGTTTGAGAGGTTAGGGGTTTTTACCTACTCTAAAGAGGAGGACACGCCTGCCTATGGATTTGATTTCCATGTCAATGAAGGGACAAAGCGTAAAAGACTTAATGCGGTAATGGAATTGCAGAAGTCTATATCTCAGGAATATAACCAGTCTTTGTCAGGTAAGAAATTTCAGGTATTGGTTGATGAAATAGACGATAAAGACAGGCATCTGGTTATAGCCAGAACTTACGGCGATGCCCCAGAGGTGGATGGGCAGGTATTTGTGAAATCCTGCAGGGTTTGTTCAAAGGGTGAATTCTTAGATGTCAAGGTCATAGATACCTATGAATACGACCTTGTAGCAGAGACGATAAATGAACCTGCCAAATAAACTGACCCTCTCAAGGATTGCACTGACGTTTGTCTTCCTGGCATTTTTATTCTCCAAAGGGCTCCTGTTCAGGTACCTTGCTCTTCTGACATTTATAATTGCCTCACTTACTGACTTTTATGACGGTCGTATAGCGAGAAGAGATAATTTAGTAACAGACTTTGGCAGGTTGATGGACCCTATCGCAGATAAGATACTCGTCCTGGCTGCATTCCTGGCATTTGTAGAACTTCATATAATACCTGCGTGGATGGTAGTTTTGATTATTATAAGAGAATTTGTTATTACAGGTGTGAGGATGCTGGCTGCATCAAAGGGCGTGGTCTTATCCGCAGATAAAAGTGGAAAACACAAGACTGCATCACAGATGGTGGCAATATTATCTATACTGAGTTATCTTACAATAAGGGATACAGGGAGGTTCCTGCAGGAGACAAAGGGTCTTGTGCAATTCTGGGGTTTGGGCATAGAGAATTTCTTTGATTTGGTAATAGTCATATTGATGGTAATAACAGTTGCATTCACCCTGTCTTCAGGTATATTTTACCTATGGGCTAACAGGGGCGTAGTATTCAATGCAAAGGCTGATTAAACTCATATCCACTTTCTCACTTTTAGGCTATTCCCCGGTATTGCCAGGGACGTTAGGGAGTCTGGCAGGGTTATTATTATACATCATTATTGCGAAGGACCTCAAGGGATATATAAGCATTAGTCTAATTATACTCGTCATTGGGTTCCTGACTTCTGGTAAGCAGGAGAGACTCTTTGGCATAAAGGACGACAAGAGGATAGTTATAGACGAAGTCAGTGGTATGTTATTGAGCCTTCTCTTTATACCTTATGAGAAACTATACTATTGCGCAGGGTTTTTACTATTTAGGTTATTTGATATATGCAAACCCTATCCTGCGAGGAAACTTGAGGCAATGTCTGGAAGTGCAGGGATAATGTTAGATGATATTGTAGCAGCGCTATATACTAATCTGGTATTAAGGATAATAACATGTAAGGTATTACAATGAAATCCAATAAAATTATATTCATCTTGTGTCTGATAGCCTTTTTAGGTTCTGCCTTTTTATATTTAATAAAGAATGGGCTGGCTAATATACGATTTTACCAGCCAGGCTATAGTATAGTCATAGATAAGTCCCAACACATTTTAAGCTTTTATCTCAATGGTGAGTTGATTGAGGAATATGCGGCTAATATAGGCTCAATCAAAGGGGATAAGAAGGCAGAAGGTGACAAGAGGACACCGGAAGGGAGTTTCAGGATAGCAAATGCGAATAGGGTAGCACCGAGCCATAATGTCGGGACAAGATGGATACTGTTAGATACCGTGGATAGGGCAAAGCGGGATTATATAAGGCACTATGGGAAGAAAGGCGCAGAATGGATAGAAGAGTTTGAGACAATCCATGGCAGGATAAAGACGGAAGAGGATATATTGGAATATAACAAATACCATCTTGATGTTAGAATATGGCATGGTGTAGGGCTACATGGAGGAAGGTATTATAAGAGCGGCAAGGGAGGAAATGACAGGACTAACGGATGTATAGCCCTGGCAAACCGGGACATTGAGGAGTTGTTCAGTTATCTTGAGAATGGTCCCGGGTACGGCAGAGGGGTACCTGTTACCATAAAGAAATAAGGCGAGGGGGATTTATGTTAGAGAAGATGAAGCAGTTATACGAATTACAGAAAAAGGCAAGGGCGATACAGAAGGAGTTGGCAAATAGCATCATAGATGTATCACGTGCCGATGGTAAAATAAGGGTGGTATTTAATGGCGAACAGAAGGTCCAATCCATATCAATCGCTGAAGAATTTTTAATGCCGGAAAGGAAGATGGAGTTAGAAAAATATCTCAAGGATTGTATAGAGGAGGCTATCGCCAGTTCACAAAAGGTCGCAGCAGGCAAGATGAAAGATATCGCTGGCCAGATGGGTATATCCGGTTTACCAGGCTTATGAATTTAAAACCCACACTTCTATTACACATCTGTTGTGCACCTTGTTCCACCCATGTTATTGATACATTAAAGGAGGATTTTAGGGTTACCGGATTCTTCTATAATCCCAATATCCACCCTTCTAATGAATATTCAAGGCGCCTTGACGAGATGAAATCTTATTCTCAAAAAGCCGGCATTGAATTGTTCATAGATGGATATGAGACGGAGATGTGGCATGAGGCTGTAAAGGGTTATGAGACAGAGCCAGAGGGTGGAAAACGCTGCCATATATGTTATACCTTAAGACTTGAAAGGCTTGCAAAGGTTGGGAAGGAGAAGAGATACGAGTATATCACTACAACACTTTCTACGAGCCCCTATAAAGACGCAGGTGTCCTCAATAGCATAGGAGAGAGCATGGCATCATCATACGGTCTTAAGTTTTATGCGGCAGATTTCAAGAAGAAGGATGGGTTCAAGATAAGCTGTATCAAGGCTCGTGCCCATGATATGTATCGGCAGAGCTACTGTGGATGTAATTACAGTAAAAGGTGAGTAATATATGAGTAGAACCTATTATTATGACACCAGGCCCCAGTTAGGATTAGGAGGCCCGATAACCTATGTTGTCAAGTGGCTTATTATATTAAATGTCTGCATATTCATTCTGCAGATTACACTTGGTAAGATTTATCCATTCATTCATACATTTGGCTTAGTGCCGAGTTCGCTATTTAATAAATGGATGGTATGGCAGATGGTTACATATATGTTTCTCCATGGGGATATATTCCATTTATTGTTTAATATGTTAGGGCTATATTTTTTCGGGAGCGATATAGAGCGCTCATGGGGGAGAAAGGCTTTTATCTCATACTACCTCTTTACAGGTATCATGGCAGGTCTCACAACCTATCTTTCTGCGATGAATTCTAACATACCTACTATAGGTGCGTCAGGTGCGATATTTGGAATATTATTGGCATTCGGCATGTTATTCCCGAATAGGCCTGTTATACTTCTATTGTTCTTTTTCTTCCCGGTAACAATGCTGGCAAAATATTTGGTTATAGTCTATGGCGTCATGGAACTTCTCATGTCTATACAATATACCCCGGATGGGATAGGCCATTTTGCACATCTGGGAGGTATGGCATTCGGATGGCTCTACTTAAAGAATCAGGACAGGGTAAGGTTTGCCATGCATTCATGGAACGCAAGCCGCCAGAATAAAAAGATGTGGCGCCAGAAGAAAGAGATGAAAAATAAAGAGACCTTCATAAGTGAGGAAATAGACCCTATACTTGACAAGATATCACGCGAAGGGTTACACAGTCTAACTTCTAAGGAGAAGAGAATATTAAAGAAAGCAAAGAATCTTCTTTGATATTTTCAAAATAAAAAAAGGAAGTCTTCTAAAGAGGGAGAGTTAGGGATTAAACCTTTTTATAAAAATTTTGTCTAATCTATACGGAGGTAACAAGATAAAGCTGGTCATGAGATATTTCTTAATATTCTTATTCTTCTTCTCTTTTTCTACAAATAAATCAGGGGCAGAAGAGCTCCTTACATGGAAGGATTGTGTAAGAGAGGCTAAAGAGAATCACCCTGAGTTGGTTTCATCTGGTGAAGGAATAAATCAGGCGAAGGCAAGCAAAGAGATTTCAGCGAGTAACCTGCTCCCCCAATTCAGCAGTGACTTGAGCAAGAGCACATCCGGGGGTTCATCCCAGGGTGAAACTGACACATATTCGTATGGCATAAGTGGCAGTCAGTTATTATTTGACGGGTTTAAGACCAGATATAATGTAGATGCCGCGTCAGAGAATATAAAATCGGCAGAATACTTTTTACTGGTAACCTCTACCAATGTGAGATTAAGATTGAGAACCGCATTCGTCAATCTTTTAAGGGCGCAGGAGCTTTTAAATCTCACAGAAGATATATCCGGCAGGAGGAAGCAGAACCTGGAATTGGTAAAGTTGCGCTACGAAGCAGGCAGAGAGCATAAAGGTTCTCTCCTGACTGCCCAGGCAAATCTTGCCCAGGCTGAGTATGAGGTCCTCCAGGCGAAACGGAATATTAGCCTGGCACAGGTTCAACTTCTCAAAGAATTAGGCAGGACAGAATTAACGCCGATTAAAGTGAGTGGAGATTTTGAAATCAGATATACTGCACGGGACAAGCCTGATTTTGAGGTATTATCCGATGCCAACCCGTTTTTACATGAACTTATTGCGATAAAAGAGGTAACGCGTTTTGGGTTAAAGTCTGCCCGGGCTGATTTTTTCCCACAGGTCTATGCCAGTGCAAGCGCGGGTAGCAGCGCTTCAGACTGGCCGCCTGATACAGACTCATGGTCTGCGGGCGTGAAACTTTCATTTCCTTTATTTGAAGGCGGCCGCCGCACAGCCGAGGTGGACAGAAATAAAGCTAACTTTAAACAGGCAGAGGCTGATGAGAAAAACGGCAGGAGCAACGTTATTCTGACGCTTGAAGAAACCTGGGCAGAATTTCAAAACGCTATAGACAGAGTAGGTGTGCAGATGAAATTCTTAGAAGCAGGTGAGGAGCGTGCAAAAATCGCCCAGGCGCAATATTCAACAGGGCTCATATCATTTGACAACTGGACAATCATTGAGGACGATTTGGTGAGGGTAAAAAAATCTTTTTTAGATACCCAGGCGAATGCCCTTGTCAGTGAGGCTGGATGGATTCAGGCAGAAGGAGAGACATTGGATTATGAAGATTAGAAGGTGGAAGATTTACCTTGGATTATTGATTGTTTTAATTGTGGCGCTCACTTTAATAACTCAAAGGAAGAAGACTCCAGATAAGGTTGTTAAAGAGATAGAGCCGGAATACGGTAATATTCAGTCTGTTATATCTACCACCGGCACGGTTCAGCCGCAGAACAGATTAGAGGTGAAACCCCCGATTAGCGGCCGTGTTGAAGAGATTCTGGTTAGGGAGGGTGAGAAAGTAAAAACAGGTCATATTTTAGCATGGATGAGTTCAACTGAGAGAGCCGCTCTTTTAGATGCTGCCATGTCCCAGGGTGAAGATGCTCTGAGGTACTGGCAGGATGTGTATAGGCCTACTCCTCTTATAGCACCTATAGACGGGGATGTTATTGTGCGTGCAGTTGAGCCCGGGCAGACTGTCACTTCTGGTGAAGCTGTGATTGTCCTGTCTGACAGGCTCATCGTTAATGCCATAGTTGATGAGACTGATATCGGGAAGGTAAAGATTGGGCAGGCTGCAATCGTCAGTTTAGATGCGTATCCTCAAAGGAAGGTGAAAGCGGGTGTTGACCACATATCCTACGAATCAAAGGTCGTGAATAATGTCACCACCTATGCGGTTGATATTCTTACTCAGGAGATACCTGAGTTTTTCCGTTCTGGCATGAGTGCTAATATAGATATAATAGAAGAGAGCAAGGAAAATGTTCTGCTTCTTCCGCTTGATGCAGTCAAGGAAGATAAGGATGGCAGTTATGTCCTTTTAAGCAAGGGCAAGAATAGCAAGATTGTTAAGCAGAGGGTTAAAATAGGCATAACCAACGAAAATAAAGCAGAAATTATCTCAGGGGTTAGAATAGAAGATAAGATAATAATTGAGACCCCAAAATATGTCCGTCCTAAGACCGCAGATTCTGGCAGAAACCCATTCGCGCCATTTCCCGGCAGAAGGCGATAATGATGAAGCATAGGAAAGTATGATAGAATTAAGGGATATAAGCAAGACATATAGAACAGGTAAGGTGGGAGTGCAGGCAATCTGTGGTGTGTCATTAAAGATTGGCAGTGGAGAATTTGTTGCCATTATGGGTCCGTCAGGGTCTGGAAAATCCACTCTCATGCATATATTAGGCTTTTTAGACAGGCCTGACTCAGGTCTTTACTATTTAGGAAAGAGGGATATCACAAAACTCACAGATAACGAACTGGCGACTTTGAGAAATAAACTTGCCGGTTTTGTCTTCCAGGGATTTCATTTACTTCCCAGGCTGAATACTTTGGGGAACGTAGAGTTACCTTTAATCTATGCAGGGAAGCGCCACTTAAAAGAGAATGCACGGCAGAAGATTGAAGATGTCGGTCTTCAACACAGGTTGGGACACCGGCCAAACGAACTTTCTGGTGGTGAACAGCAGAGAATAGCCATAGCAAGAGCACTTGTAAATGAGCCTCTAATTATCCTGGCTGATGAACCAACAGGCAATCTTGATACAAAGAGCCAGGAAGAGATTATGGGAATTCTAAGAAGATTGAATCAAACAGGGAAGACAATTATCATGGTTACCCATGAAAGTGAGGTTGCCAGGTATGCAAAAAGAATCATCCGCATGCGTGACGGCAAGGTCATCTCTGATGAAAATGTCAGCGGCGCCTCATGTGGGAACCCTCCCCGGAAGGGGACAGGGGAAGAAGTGGGTGATGAAGTGGGAACCCTCCCCGGAAGGGGACCGGCTGATTCCATAGAAAATATTCTGTCCGGAGGAAGACATTCTCCCCGACAGGGTTTAAGCAAAGGGAGCGCCGAGATTATTGACCACCTGCGTCAGGCTCTGCAGTCTATTACCTCGCATAAATTGCGCACAGCACTCTCAATGTTAGGAATCCTCATCGGCGTTTCAGCGGTAATTGCTATGCTTGCTTTAGGTGAGGGTGCAAAAGAATCCATTTCCAAAAGCCTTGCAACATTAGGCTCTAATCTTTTAACCATAAGGCCTGGCTCTGCTCGTCAACATGGGGTAGCATTAGAGGTTGGGGCAGTGACTCGTTTTAGATTACAGGACGCAGATGCAATATCTAAATTGCCGCAGGTGAGGAGGGTTTCACCTGTTGTCTCTGGTCGTGCCCAGGTAGTATATGGCAATAAAAACTGGAATACACATATCCAGGGCACAGGAGTAGATTATGCTGAAATGCGCGCCTATGTGCCTGTTATAGGCAGGTTCTTTACAGAAGAAGAATTAAGAATGCGCAAAAAAGTGGCATTGCTTGGCACAACTGTAGTAAAGGAACTTTTTGGAGATTCCAGCGCGCTCGGCGCAACCATCAAGATAAACCGCGTAAGTTTTCAGGTAATCGGGGTCACACCTGAGAAGGGTGCCACTACCTGGCGTGACCAGGATGATTTAGCAATTATGCCTGTCACTACTGCTATGTACCGTCTTTTAGGGAAGGAATATGTTGATTCCATAGATGTGGAGGTAAGGGATGCAGGTTTGATAGAGGAGGCACAGGAATCAATCGGTAAACTCATTATTAAACTGCGCGCAGTTAGTGAAGATTCATTTGAGATTCGCAACATGCATGAGATTCAGGAGACCCTGGCAAGTACCACAAAGACGATGGCGTGGCTTTTAGGGTCTATCGCCGCCATATCTCTTTTAGTCGGCGGGATAGGCATTATGAACATCATGTTAGTTTCTGTTACAGAGCGGACCAGAGAAATAGGCCTGCGTAAGGCTATAGGTGCAAGGGCAAAAGACATAATGAGCCAGTTTCTTATTGAATCAGTAGTCATGACGTTTATTGGCGGAATTATTGGTATCATACTTGGCGTAGGCATCGCAATTATTCTATCCCTTTCTGCCGGCTGGACAACAAAGGTTTCTGGTTACTCAATAGTGCTTGCTACACTCTTTTCTATTGTTGTTGGAATAGGCTTTGGTTTATGGCCTGCCTACCAGGCGTCTAAGCTCAATCCAATTGAGGCGTTAAGGTACGAGTGACGAGATAACGCATGCGAACTCTCCCACCAGTCTTTGCCAGGGAACAAATTTTTCTTCTTGACTAATTTATAGTATTAGTATAAAATAGTCGCATGTATAAAAGAAGACGTATAGAGCAAATTATCCTTAAATTAACAAAGAGTTTCCCTGTAATTTTACTCACTGGACCAAGGCAGGTAGGTAAGACTACAACGTATGAATATCTTCGCGAAAAAAGTAATCATGCTTATGTCTCCCTTGATGAGTTTGAGATACGCTCATTGGCAAAAAATGACCCCGGGCTTTTCCTTGAACATTACCAGCCTCCTTTAATAATAGATGAGATTCAATATGCCCCTTCGCTTCTTCCGTATATTAAAGCAAGAGTTGATAGGTCCAAAGGCAAGTGTTCTTATTGGCTCACAGGTTCCCAGCATTTTCACCTGATGCGAGGTGTATCTGAATCTTTAGCAGGGAGGGTTGCTGTATTGAAATTGCTGGGATTTTCTTATGCTGAAGGGAAGGGCTATCCATATTCCAACCAGCCCTGGTTGTTTGAATCTGTAGCGCCGGTCAAAAAATATTCGGGTATAAACCTGAAGAAATTGTTTGAGAGAATAATCAAAGGTAGTTTCCCGAAACTTTTTTCTTCAACCCCACCCCCTGTAGAAACATTTTACGGATCTTATATTCAAACATATATAGACAGGGATTTAAGAGATTTAGTACGTGTGGGGTCTCTTTCCAGTTTTGAAAAGTTCATACGCCTCTGCGCAGCACGCACTGCCCAGCTTTTAAATCTGTCTGATTTAGCTAGGGATAGCGGAATAAGTGTTAATACTGTCAAGGAATGGTTGAGTCTTCTTGAAGCGAGTGGGCACATATATTTTTTAAGACCTTACTATAAAAATATCAGCAAGCGTCTGATAAAAACCCCAAAACTTTATTTTCTGGATACAGGGCTTGCCTGTTATTTAACCGGATGGAATACTGCTGAAACTGCTATGAAAGGTGCAATGTCAGGCGCTTTGTTTGAAACATTTATTTTGTCTGAGATAATAAAAAGTTATTGGAATTATGGCAGGGAAGCTCCTTTGTGGAATTACAGAACCAAGGAAAAAGGAGAAATTGACATTTTAATTGATAGAAATGGGAAACTGTATCCTGTGGAAATAAAATTATCTTCAAGGATATTAACAGAAGATTTAAGAGGCATTAAAAGTCTTGAGAGAACAGGGTTTCCTTTGGGTAAATCTGTATTTATAACTGCTTCAAGCGAACCTTATTTGTTGGATAAAAATACCGCTGTAGTGCCTTATACGATTATTGAGACTTTTTGAATAATATATCTGAGATGTGGCAACAGATTTTCTTGACAATGCCCATTTTTCGTTGTATAATTTAGAACATGATAGAAGGGAAGGGGAAGATAAAGAAAGTGATTCGCGAAAGAGGGTTCGGTATAATTGAGGATTTTAACATATGACGCAGCAGTTGGGTTCAACTTTTTACGGTCTCGGGATCGCACCGCAGATTCTTCAGGCACTGGATCGTCTGAAGTTTACGGTTCCGACGCCGATCCAGTATAAGGTGATACCCATCGCGGCCGAACGCAAGGATATCATCGGTATTGCGCAAACAGGCACGGGCAAGACACTTGCGTTTGCCATACCCATCATTCAGCAACTTGCTCAAGGTAAAGGACGCTGCCTTGTCCTTGTCCCCACACGGGAACTTGCTGTTCAGGTCGATGAGGCATTTCGTAAGATCGCGCCTATCTTTGGTATAAAGACGTCTGTTATTATAGGCGGAGCTTCTATGCATCTTCAACTGCAGTCGCTCAAGCGGAATCCCCGGGTTTTGATCGCGACACCGGGCCGGCTTCTTGACCACATCAATCAGCGGACCATCTCTCTTGCCGATATCGTTGTCCTGGTACTTGATGAGGCAGACCGTATGCTTGACATGGGTTTCATGCCGCAAATAGAACAGATTCTTCATTTTATTCCAAGAAACAGACAGACAATGCTCTTTTCGGCTACAATACCCGCGGAGGTCATAAAGATAGCTGCCGCGCACATGAAGCTTCCCGTTCATGTGGAGATAGCGCCGTCAGGCACTGCAGCAGAGCGTCTTATACAGGAATTATTCATCGTAGAAAAAGAAGCGAAAAGAGGGCTTCTTGGCAAGATCCTTACCCAATACCACGGGCCAGTCCTCCTCTTTACCAGGACGAAGATCGGCGCGCATAAAGTCGTGCAGTTCATAAGGGGAATGGGGCATAGCGCGGCTGAGATCCACTCGGATCGGACGCTCGGGCAGCGCAGGGAAGCGCTCGAAGGCTTCAAATCCGGTAAATACAGAATACTCGTCGCAACCGATATCGCGGCGCGGGGTATAGATGTTGTAGGCATAGAATTAGTTATTAACTACGACCTCCCCGAAGACGCGGAAAATTATGTGCATCGGATAGGCCGCACAGCGCGTGCAGGGCATGAAGGGCGCGCCATATCTTTAGCGACGCCTGATCAGGGCACCGATGTCCGCAATATCGAAAAGATTATCATGACAGCGTTACCTGTTTCCAAACATTCCGAATTTCCACGCAAAACCTTTACTTATAATCCGCAGCAGTCCGCCGGCCATCAACGCAGAAGAGGCCCCGGGTACAAACAAAAACAGTGGCATCGTTAGCTCATAATTTATGGTATGGATAGGTTTGATACTTTAATAATAGGCGGTGGGGCGGCCGGTATAACGGCAGCAATCAGCGCCGGGTGCAAAGGCGCATCCGTTGTACTCTGCGAAAAAATGCCGCAATTGGGTAAAAAGATACTCGCTTCGGGTAATGGCAGGTGCAATCTCTTAAACGATAAACTGCAGACCTCTGGTTATTGTTATAATCCCGCTGCGCAGGATTTCGTGAAATCGGTTTTCGCAGCATTCGGAAAAGATGATATAGCGAATTTTTTTAAGGAATTGGGGCTTGAGGTCTATTCGGAAAACAACCGCGTTTTTCCTGTCACAAAGCAATCCTCGTCAGTCCTGAAGGTACTCGAGATGGAATTGAAGAG
>Ga0209514_10007860_pt1 | contig 12413 bp, 16 predicted proteins | sample Subgrocontami58m_FD_187452 | JGI IMG/M metagenome (GOLD analysis project Ga0209514, IMG submission 187452) | Subsurface groundwater microbial communities from S. Glens Falls, New York, USA - GMW37 contaminated, 5.8 m (SPAdes) (version 3) | ecosystem: Environmental > Aquatic > Deep subsurface >...
AATCTTTTCTTTTACTTTTTCATCTGTCTTTTCATAGCCTTGAATAGCTAAAGCTAAATTTATTAAAATAATAAATAATAAAACAGCCAATATAACTTTTTTCATTTTAAAACAGCCTCGCATTTATTATTTGCACATTTGCAGCTTCCCTGCCCACAATCTAATGTTCCAGGAGCGCATTCTAACGTGCAACCAATTCCAGAGCAATTAGGTTTTTCTTCAACACCAACACATGAAGATGCATGGCAGCATGAAGCCGGAACGCATTCAGCGTCATTCCTACACTCAAGATTTTCATCCTCTTCATTATCTGCAAACTCATCAAAGAAATAAGTTCCTATTGCAATTAATACTACAATTATAATAATTATAACAATGCCCCTCTTTGCCATTCTTTAAAAAGATTATTTAATTATTTAAGCTTATACTCTTTTTTCTTACCCAAACAAATTCTTATAATTTTCCTCAATAGCAACTTCCACATCTTTCAATTTAATCTTCTTTATTTCAGCAATTTTCTTGTAACTAAAAATAACATTTTTAGGCGTATTATCTTGCATCCTTTCGGGATGCAAAAAAGGCGAGTCAGTTTCGCATAATAAATTTTCAATAGGAACTTCTTCCACAAGCCTCTGGAATTGCGCACTGTAATTAACATTTGTAGGCACGCTCAAAAACCAAGAGTTTTCAACTATTTTTTTTATAAGCTTCAAGTTTCCTGAAAAACAATGCATTAAAACTTTCTTAGCCATAATTTTTTCCAGAATGTTAATGCATCGCTCTTCAGCTTTGCGAGAATGCACAATAACAGGCTTGCCAAGCTCATTAGCTAGCTTGATAAATTTAATGAAATTCTTCTCTTGTTCTAGAATTTCATTGCTTTCCTTTAAATCAATGCCAACTTCTCCAATTGCTATTATTTTATCCTTATTCTTTCTAATAAAATTAATTTCTTCTTCAATTCCAGTGTCACTCATCTTTAATCCATCAATAGGGTAAATTCCAAGGGCAGCTTTAACTTCCTTGTATCTCTCACTAAGCTTCAAAACCTCTCTATTGCTCTTGAAGTCAATGCCATTTGCTATGATTATTCCCACGCCTGTTTCTCTAGCTTCATCTATAGCTTTCTCAATATCTTTGCATGTGTCTAAGTGGCAATGAGCGTCTATGTACATAAGAGAAATAAAATCGCTTAATTTAATAATCTATCTCTTTAAATTATCTTTTGTTTTCCTTCTCTAATTTTTCGCGCATATCTTTCGTAACATAAGGTTTTGTAATAGTTTTATCAGCATATAAAATCTTCAATCCTTTTATTATCTTGGGCTCAGCCTCATTTCTTAAAAATAAAGCATAGTCAACCATATCATCAGTTGTATCTGCTAATTCAGCTATTTCATTCATTTCAAATCCACAATCTTTTGCTTCATAAATCTTGCTTGCCAAACGATAAGTTAAACGAGAGTAGCCAAGTTGAGCAGGAGAATGTATTTTGCGTGTATGAAATCCGATTTGTTCATACATTAATCCAGGAAGATGCTTTGGCAAATGCAAGAAGTAAGCAATATCATAGCTATTAAATATTGTTTCAAAACCTCTTTTTGTTGCTTCCCATTTCTCTTTTTTTCTTATTGTTTCTATATTCCGCCCATACATTGGCTCAATTCCGACACGGTCAAGAATATTAGAAACTGTCATAACAGCTATATCTGCTTTTTCTCCTAATTCTTCCAAGGATAATTTCTTATTTTCCTTCATTGCTTTTTCATAGTATTGAAAAAGATTGTATAATTTAGAAAATGGAATAAGATTGTCCCCAGTAGCAATTTTACGAGACAAGAAATATTCAACTGCCTTTTGACATGCCCATTCCTTCTCTGATAACTGCTTTGTTCTTATTTTTAATAAAGAAATAACTATTCTCTGCAAGTTTTGTTTTTCTTCTTTCTCCAATTTCGATTTATTCTTAACTTCTTCTCTTTTTTGTCTGTATTCGTTATACTGCCCGCTCTCATTGATGTATTGTCTTACTCTTTCTCCTTCAAGGCCAACACAAGTGCCAATCTCTACAAGTGTTGCTCCTTTATCTATTAAAACATCAAGTTCAGGCCTTTGCCTGTAAGGAATAAGATTTTTAGGCAATCTAATATTATTTTTTTCGCAATGTCTTAATAATCCACCAGAATTCTTAAACCCAGATATTTTGCAAAGCTCTTCTAAAGAATTTATTTTATTAGCTAATGCTTGCTCAATTGCTCTACTCTTCGCCTCATGTTTTATTTTAATAAATTGAATCCCAGCATATTTACAATATTGCTGAAAAGTAGATTTAGCCAATCCAACCTCTTCTGCAATCTTATCAACAGAATCCAATCCAGTTTTAACTACTCTTCTAAGATCTTCAATTCTTTCTTTCATACTTTTCCAAAATCTCGGCATTTTATTTCTCCAATAAATCCTACAAGTAATGGCTTTTAAAGATTTCTAGATTATTTTTACTCATAAGAAATAATTATAAATTGTATATCTCAATCAAATAAATATTTATAAATCTAGTTTTTATATTCTTTAAATGGGATTGCAAATAATTGTTCTAAGAGAATATGTACTAAGTTTAGAGGAATTTAGAATAAAATCATCAGAAAGAAGAAGATTAAATCAAGAACCTAATAATAAAAAGACTTTTGAGAGAGATTTAGAATCAGGAATATTAAATAGATATATTCGGACTTATGTGGCTTACAAAGAGGGCATCTTATGCGGACAAAGTTGTGATGAGGATTTGTTAAAAAGAGAAGTTCACTATCATCTTTGCGTTCCAAATGTAGACATATTTAAAGTAGAAAAAGAAGAGAAAAATTCTAAATAATAATTATCTTTATAAATTCTTTCTTCCATACTTTTCCCAGATACATTTTTTAACCAATATTTACTATAAAAAGTATGGAAATAGTCTTCACAAAACATGCAAGAGAGATGATGGAAAAAAGAAAGATAAGTGAAGATGAAGTAATTCAAACCATTAAACATTCTGAAAAATTCACGAAAATTGAAGGTCTTTATTATACTCAGAAAAATATTATCCGAGCAAATATCGAGGTCGTTTACGAGAAAGTTAAATATATAAAGGTAATAACACTTTATTACATATGAAAATTACATTTGACAAAGAAGCAGATGCAGTCTATATTGAATTAGGTAGCGGAGAGTTTGTATCTAATAGAAAAATAGATAATAACACTATTATAGACTTAGACAAAAATGGAAATGTCCTGGGGATAGAACTCTTAAATGTAAGTAAAAGAATACCAAAAGATTTTCTTTCAAGAATTAGTGTTGAAAATCTAGTTCCTGAATAATTCTACAGTCGCCAACAGGCTTCGAATTATCAAATTGCTTGAGGAAAAGATAAGAAACAGACAGATAAAACATTAATTTTTATTCTCCCCACACCATAAATCCCTATCAAAATGTATTATCCTGATATGACTTCAGTTTTCATTATTACAATAATGTTTAAAAAATAGTTAATTCATGTCTAATTATGTTTTTAAGAGAAATAATCGAGCAAAACAAAAGATTGGTGAGAGGGGCTGAACCTGGAAGTTGCATATATGGGGTCTTGGAAAAGATTGCTTATCATCTTCATTTAATAAAACCAGGTAAGGCTAGGGAAAGTGACTGGAAGAGAGCGCAGATAGCATTTGCATATTACATACATCAAGTCATTGAGCAGGGTTTTTCTGAAGGAGTTAATTTATCCTCTCATCAAATTATAGAGTATATTGAGAAAAAGGCATACGAGCTTCACGAACAAAATCTAGCTAATTCGTCATCTTATAACTGGATAATGGCTCAAGACAAGGTAGCAAAATCAACTGCTGAAAGGTTTAAGGAAGAAGAAATGAAAATTCAAGAAATAAAGCAGAAAGAATTAGATTCTATATGTTTTGATATAGAAAAGAGCGTATATGCTTATCTAACTGGTTCCACCATCTCTAACCATTAAAGATAACTTCATTTCACTCAAAAAAAGCTACTTCTCCTTAACCTTAATCTTGCTTAAAGGAATCATTTCATCCCAGCTCTTTGCAAACATCTGTTCAACTGTTTGGGTGAAGAAATCACTTGATAGCCAAACTCCAACGTCATAATTAGGATGTACTTTTGTATCATCTAACAACATAAACAATAATTGAGCAGAATCAATAATGGCAAATCTTCCCTTTATATTTTTATCGCCACTGTCTCTTACTTCTGCAACTTTAGAAAGTTCTTTTGCTATTTTATAGTTATCAGAATTTATAGGAGCAGCAATCTTTACACTAACTCCTCTCTTCTTTGCTTTCTCTAATGAAGGATACAAAGCTTCAAATTTTCTATTAAGTCCTTCTGCAGTTGTTGTAATAACAATTCCCTTTTCAGCAGACCTTATCATCATATCAAGATGATTATATACATTCTGCCTTCCTCTCAAGCTTCCTGACAAATCAGAAGGCTCAATAAACTTTACTCCAGTAGTATATAGTGAATTCAGCTCATTTAAAACTTCATCGCTCTTAAGCTGCTCCAATCTCTTTGACTTATTTGTAGCTTCAACCATAAGGTTTCTCTTTACTCTTTCAACAACTTCTTCTGGCTTTAAAGCAACAAATTTTATTGGCTTGCCTAGCCTCATTACAACAAACCCTTTCTTCTCTAAAGATTCTAAAATATCATAAGTTCTGCTTCTTGGAACATCAGAAATATTGCTTAATTCACCAGCAGTTGAAACACCTCGCGATAATAATGCAGTCCATACCTTTGCCTCATACAAATTCAGGTCAAATATTTTCCTTAGTCTGCTTAAAAATTCTTCCTTTATTATCATAATTATTTCACCTCTTTATATTAAATAGCATCATACTATTTAAATCTTTTCACCTTAAGTATTCCTTTTTAATTACGAAAAAATATGCTAATTTTCTTTCCCTTAATAGTGAATTCAGCAAGTTTTTTAGAAAGCTCGTCGGAAAATTTTATCTCTTTAGCATTCGTCCTTTCCTTTAAGAATTTTAAATTCATCATAAGCATTTCTTTAACATCTTTTTCCGTCGATATTTCAAGGCTTATTAAATCTCCTTTTTTTAATCCAGCATTCTTTCTAGTTGCCTGAATTCCTCTCGCAAGTTCTCTTGTATATCCTTCTGCTTCTAATTCGCGCGTGATTTTAGTATCAAGCTCAACTGTAAATTCTTTTCCTTTCATAATGGAAACTTCTTTTACATTAAGTTGCCTGGCAATTATTTCTTTCAAATCATTATCAATCTCTATTTTTTCTTTTAGATTTATAATTGCTTTTGCAAGCGGCCATTTTAATCCAATACCTATTTTATCTCTTTCAGCAAGACCTTTTTCAATAATCTCAAAAATTTTTTTAAATGACTCTTCAAGTTTCTCGTCTATTTTCTTCTTGTCATATTTTGGCCAGTCAGAGAGATGCACTGATTCCTCTTCGACAATTCTCCTTTCTTTTAATTCTTGCCATATTTTTTCAGTAATGAAAGGAACAAGAGGAGCTGCTAGTTTTATTATTTCAGTATATATTTGTTCAAGAACCACATTTACTGTTGCATCATCATTAGCAAGCCTATCTCTTGCGACTTGTATATATCTTCTGCTTAAGTCGCTTAGCCAAAACGTTTGTAGCTCTCTTGCAGCATTATTAGGATGTAAATCTTCTAATTCTTCTGTAAATTTTTTTATTAAAGAATTAAATTTGCTTATAATCCACTTATCTTCAATAGCATAATTCTTTGTGTTTTCTGATTTTTTAAGCAACTTGCTTATATTATAAAGAATATTTAGATTATTAGTTTGTTCTTTGACTACATTAAATCCAAATCTTAATTCTTGAGCAGGATTTTGTAAAGAATAAAGTAATCTCATTGGGTCAGCTCCTATTTTTTCTACAGCTTCGTCGAACCAAATAGCATTTCCTTTGCTTTTATGCATTTCTTGGCCTTTTTCATCCTTTAGAGTTTCATATCCTAAGAGAGATTTAAAAGGTGCTTTATCTGTTAATGTTACGCTTGCCCACATTAACGCATTAAACCATCCCCTATATTGGCCTGGAAGATTTTCACAGATAAAATCTGCAGGGAACCATTCTTTCCAGTATTTTTTATCATCCAAATAATGTAATGTTGAAAAAGGCACAATTCCAGCGTCAAGCCAAGCATCTCCCACATCAGGTATTCTTGCCACTTCCCTCAAGCATTTTTTGCATTTTATTTTTATTTCATCTATCCAAGGCCTATGAATCTCTGGAAGAGAATCTACTTTCTTTTTATCTATTGCTCTCTTTTTCAGTTCTTCCATACTGCCAAAGACTTCCACTTCTCCGCACGAGCATTCCCAAATGGGAAGTGGCAGGCCCCAATATCTTTTTCGTGAGATGAGCCAGTCACCCATATTTTTGAACCATTCTTCTTGCCGTATCTTTCCATATTCAGGATACCATTTAATTTTCTTATTTTCTGCAATAAGTTTTTTCCTTATTTCAGAACTCCTTATATACCACTCATCAACGAGCCTAAATACTAGCTCGCTTCCACATCTCCAGCAATGAGGATAGCGGTGCCTGTATGGAACAGTCTTATACACAAAATCTCTTTGATAGAGGTCCTCAAGAACTTTTTTATTTACTTCAGTATATTTCTTAGAGCTGAACTCATTGTATCCTTCTTTATAAAAACCTGCTTCGTTTAAAGGAGATATTGCAGGCAGTTTCTCCTTTTTGCCCAAAGCAAAGTCTTCTGTCCCGCAGCCAGGAGCAATATGAACAATGCCAGTACCTTCCTCTTCAGAAGCTAATTCCCATAAAACTACTTTATGGAATGATTTAGATTGAACATCTAAATCTTTGTAGGGCATGATGTATTCCATTCCTTTTAAGGCACTTCCTTTTTTAGTTTCTAGTATAGAATATTCTCCCTCTAATTCTTGCAATCTTTTTTGAGCGAGCCAATATTTTTTTCCTTTATTTTTTACTTTTACATAACTTATTTTAGCATTTACTGCGATAGCCACGTTTGCAGGAACTGTCCAAGGGGTTGTAGTAAATATTAAGAAATACTCATCCAACTTGCCCTTTATTGGGAATTGCATGAATAAGGCAGTATGCGTTACTTCTTTGTATCCTTCTGTAACAATATCATGTTTTGAACTTGCAGTACCGCATCTCCAGCACCACGGAACAGCATCTTTGCCCTTATATAACAATCCTTTATCAAAATAGGTTTTAAGTAAATGCCAATTGTGAAGATTATTTTCATCAGACATAGTATAATATGAGTTTTCCCAATCTATCCATTGCCCTAGCCTTATAGATTGGTCTCTCTGTATCTTTGAAAATTTCTCAACTCTTCTTCTGCACGCCTTTACAAAATTCAAAATTCCAAATTTTTCAATATCTTCTTTATTTTCCAATCCCAAGTCCTTCTCTTCTTCTCTTTCTACCCACAAGCCTTGGCAGTCAAATCCATTTTGGAATCGCTGGTCAAAGCCCTGCATGGCCTTAAATCTTTGAAAAAGGTCTTTGTATGTCCTGCCCCATGCATGATGAACTCCCATAGGATTATTTGCAGTAATAGGACCATCAATAAAACTCCATTTCTTTTTGCCCTTAATTTTCTTTTTGAGTTTTTCAAATATCTTATTCTTCTCCCAAAATTTCAATATTTCTTTTTCACTTTGTTGAGGATTGTACATGCTAAAAATTCGTTTTTATCCCTTTTATATCTTACGAGTCCATTTCTTGTCTTTGCTTTTTATCAGGCTGACAGCACTAACAATCAAAATAAAGAAACTTGTTAGAGTTATGTGTGCCCTGCCTTTTAAATAAAAAACCATTCCTGTTAAAAAACTAAGAAAGCCCAAAGCAATGAACCACGCCCTTCCATCAACAAGCTCGTCTCTTGAGAGCCAGGCTATTAAATATCCAGCAGGTACTGCCAGTATTAAGATAAAAGGCCAAAAGAGCATCTCAATTAAAAAGAAACTCCCCTTCTAGTTTATCAGCATTAGCAGCAATATCTGTCATAGAAATTAGTCCAACAAGCTGCTTTTGCTTGCTTACTACAGGAAGTCTCTTTATCTTATTTTCTTTCATTAATTTTAATGCACCCTCTATAGTTTCATCAGGGTTTATGCTTATAATATTCTTAGACATGATTTGCGATAGCATCTTGTTTTCCCCAAAATTCTTTAATAAATCACTCTCGCTAATAATTCCTTTTACCTTCCCTTTATATACAAAAAGCAAGCACCCTATGCTTTTAGAACTCATTATTTTTGCTGTTTCAGCCAAGCTTATATCTTTGTCAATTACATAAGGATTTTTCATCAGCTCTTTTACTTGCATGTTAATAATTAAAAAGAGGAATATATAAATTTACCTCTAAAAATCAAAAAGTCCTTGCTTTTTGTTTGGGACTCATCAAAGTCCTTGGGACTTTGGGGCACAAAGAACCGAAGGTTGCTTTGTGTTTGGATGCATGAGAAATCTTCTATGGATTTCTCTGCACAGAGAATTGCAAAATGTGACAGCAATTCTCTTGTGCTCAAAGTTCCCACGCACTAATGTGCGTGGTTTTCAGAACTTTGACATAATCATGCATCTCTTCTTTTTATTTCTTTAATAACATCAACGTATTTCATGTCTTTCCTCTAGTTCTTCTTTCATCTTTCTCCAAGGAAGTCTTTTGTTTAATTTTTTTATATTAAAAAAATCTTTAAGAAATTCTTTTACATCTTGTTCAGGCCTTATCACAACCTGCCCTTTCTTTATTTTCATCATACTTATAAAAGTAGGAGCTTATATTTAAAATTTCTTCTTTTAATTAGGAATCAAATACCTAGTTTATCAATCTCTTCAGCAACTTCAAAATCTTTTTCACTAAGCCCTCTTTCAGAGTGAGTTGTTAGGCTTATCTTTACACTATTATAATTAATTATTAATGTAGGATGATGAGCATGTTTTTCAGCTATTTCAGCTACTTTATTGGAAAATTCCATGGCTTCCTTGAAGTCTTTGAATATCTTATCTTTAACTATTGAATCTTGCTCTAATGCCCAATTTCTTAATTTAGACATCTTATCTTGAATATCTCCTAATGATAACATACAAAATATAAAATTTTGAAGTTATTAAAACTTGTTATATAGAATTATAAACTCAAAAATATTATATAATTCATGGGCAAGAATAAGGATTTTTATAAATTATTAAAAAAAGTTTCAGTTGATGAAATAGAGCAAGCATATGTTTTCTTCAGGTATAAATATCCGAAGTTAGTTCTACTTGTTTTATCTATAGCATTAGCTTATTATTTATTTACTAATCCAGCAATTACAGCCTTTATGCAAAGCTTTCAGTCACTTAGTTATTTAGGCGTATTTATCGCAGGTCTTTTATTCTCTTTCGGCTTTTTTACTCCATTCGCAATAGGATTATTTATTGCCTTGCAACCCCAGAATATACTTCTTGCATCTATAATAGGGGGCGTTGGCTCGCTTATTTCAGATATGGCCATATTTAAATTTGTAAAATTCTCATTTATAGATGAATTTGAAGAATTAAAGCATGAAAAAATAGTTGGCAAGATAAAATCAATGATAAGGCAGAATATTGGATTGAAAGCAAGCACTTATCTTCTATATTTGTTTACAGGAATAATAATAGCTTCTCCTTTGCCCGACGAAGTTGGAATAGCAATGATAGCAGGATTAACAGAAGTAAAGCCCTCTCTCTTGGCAATAACAAGCTTTGTCTTGCATACAATTGGAATATTTGTAATTCTTTATTTGTTTGCGTAATTAAGATTTTTTACTTTTATATATGGGTGACTACAAAAAACTTAAATGTAGTCACCTAAAGATATTCTTTAACGCCTTATACTCTTTAACAAATAATTCTATAGTGGGCCTTAAATCATGCTTCTTTTGATACGCTTGAAGAGAGGCGTAATACTCAACCCTATTTTTAAAATCAATATTAATTGGCGGCAGCTTATTTTTAAGCAATATATAGTTTAGCAATATCCTTCCGACACGCCCATTTCCATCTCTAAAAGGGTGTATGTTTTCAAACTGATTATGAAAAACAGCTGCTAAAATTAAGCCAGGATATTTCTTCTTGTTTTTATCATACCATTCTATTAGCCTGTTTAGCAAGTATAGAACTCTAGATTGAGGAGCTCCTTCGTGTATTATCTCCCCTAACCTATTTATAACTGCAACTTCTTCTCCAGGTTTTCTAAATTGTCCTGCAAAGTTCTTTGAGTTCTTAAAAATAATTTGATGTATCTTTTTCATCATTTCAATAGACAATTTTTCTTTTGTTTCTTTTATATATTTTATTGCATCGTTAACTCCATATGCTTCAGCAATATCTTGCTTTGATTTTTCTTCTGGCCATTTATCTTCTTCCAGTATTTCTTTTACTTCTTTACTATTAAGTTCGCTTCCTTCAATGGCGTTTGTATTATAAGTGAATAATTCCGAAAATTGCACCCATTGTTGTTCAGAAAGATGACTTATTTTTACAGGAATTTCCCTTTCTATTCTTTTAACAAAAGCTATATCTTTATCAGATAGCTCAAACCGTAAAGGATCTTTAATAATATTATACTTTTCAATTTCTTCCCCAATTAGCTCCCTAGCCTTATTTATTCTTTCATCTAAAAGCGTTTTATTCAGATTTACACCTAGAAATTTCCGTATTTTATGGACCTTTGGTCCTTCCCTATAAGAATGCCCTAAGTAGTATTTTATTCTTTTGCCAACTTTCCTTTTCTCAATATGCATAATAATATATGGGTGACTACATATATAAATATTTCTATTTATCTTGTCTACAATATATAACCGCCAGGACAAGGAGCATAGCAAAAGCGAGCAGTTAGCTGCTTTTAATCTAATTTAATCAATGCCTTTAATTTTGGATAGGCTTTATTCGCAAATTCAGAGACCTTTCTAGCATATTCTGAATTTGCCAAATGCCCATAATATTTAGTATGGTTTCTTATATCTCTTAATTCATCCATAAACTCAATTTCAAAAGAAGAAAATTCTAATTTTTTTAGATACGAAACAGTTGCTTCATGAGAATAACTCTTATAGCTGTCCAAAAGCATTTTAGCTTCAATTAATTCTCTTATAACATCATACATATTCTCAATAATATAATTAGCGCTTTCTTCTGAAATAGTCAAGGCATTAAAAAATTTCAGCCTTTTATCTGCTTCCCCCATTATGCTTTTTACTCTTGCAATATTTTCTTTACGAATTTTTACAAACCCCGCCTTCAAATATTCTTCAAAGTTCTTCATAGTGCTATTGAGCCTTTAAGTGTTATTCCATTAACAATACTTTCTCTAAGATTCTTATCTATTTCTTTTAAATCATTAAAGAAATGCATCTGTATCTTTCTTTGCAATTTATTCTCAAACTTCACTAAATCAATTCTTTTCTCTTTATATCCAATTATAGTTATATCTATATCTGATTCCTCTGTATCTTCTCCTAATGAATAGCTTCCAAAAAGAATAATAGTTGAACCAGGAAACTCTTGGGATAATCTCTTCATAATTCCACTAGAATATATGCTCTTTAAATTATAAACTCTCTTCAGCTCAAATAGGTCTTTATCGTCTCTATTCAACTTTATGGATAAAACTATTCTTTTTTCTCTGCTAACAAGACCCATTTTAGACAATCTATTAATAGACTTAGCAACTGCGGTTTGAGAGACTTTTACTTTATCAGCTATTTCCTTCCCCATGAAAGCTGTAGTCGGATTTCTAAATAAGAATTCCATTATTTCGTTATCCAATTTAGTAAACTTTAGTTTATCCCAATCCATATTAGTTTATTATAATAAACTTTAGTTTATAAAGCTTATGTTTTTGGTTCACGCCCAGACCAAAGTCCTCCTGATTGTGTTATTTTGATTACTCCTTATTTTTTGGCAGATTTCAGAGGAGGTAGTAAAGTTATGATTTAGCTAGTTGATTATTTCACTAATTTCTGAAATTCTTTTCTTATTCTTATAATATCTTCATTATTTATCTTGCTCAAGAGCAATTTCATTTTTACAAGAAAATTTCTGCTTTTGCTATCATATCTTTTGTAGATTCCTCTGTGGGAGAGGGATTATCTTTTGAGGTAGGATAGTATTGCTTGTCTCTCCTTTCCTCTTTGCCAAATACAATAATTTTCAATAGTTCTGGCTCTTTGAAAAAGGTTCTAAATATGGCTATGGAGCCATTATGAATTTCACATTTTATTCCAACTTTGAATAATAAGGCAGTCAATGCATTATACATTGTATAATAAGCGGTTGCGATAGAATTTTTATACAATTTATTCTC
>Ga0209514_10007861_pt1 | contig 12413 bp, 14 predicted proteins | sample Subgrocontami58m_FD_187452 | JGI IMG/M metagenome (GOLD analysis project Ga0209514, IMG submission 187452) | Subsurface groundwater microbial communities from S. Glens Falls, New York, USA - GMW37 contaminated, 5.8 m (SPAdes) (version 3) | ecosystem: Environmental > Aquatic > Deep subsurface >...
GCGATACTTTATCTTGCCGCGCAGGCGGGCAATCGCGGTGGCGAGAACACGCCGATGATCGGCGATCATCGACGCGCCTTCCTTGATGACGTCCTCGGCCGAGCACCACGCGGGAGCCCGATCGCGATGGGTCTCCGGGACCAGGCCGATCTCGTAAAGCAGTTCGTAACGTTCGAGCACCCGCTCGTCGCTCCAGCGGATATTGCCCAGTCCGAAACATGCACGCACCCGCTCTTCGCGCGCGCGCCTGTCGCCAGTTGCCTCGGCGTCGGCGACCCAGCTCCTGAGTTGCCGTTCAATCCGCGCCAGAACCGCGGGCTTGCCGCTGCGCCAGTCCTCCCAAGGAAAGTACTGGTACCAATTGCGCCAAACCGTATTGCTGGTGTTTTCGGGACGTGCTTCGCGAACCAACGCAAGATATCCGATCGAAAGCATGCGGACGCGCCGATTGGAGCCGACCACCATCCGGTTACGGTCGCCGAATGTATAGAGCTGCTCAACGTAGCCCAGGCACTGACGGGTCTGACTCTCCACCCACGAGCGCAGACCCGCTTCCAGCGTGCGGTGACGCGATTCGAGAGGGCCGGAAGCTAGGGCATCCGGTGCGTCGTGTTCGGATCGGATGGCGAGAATTTGGGGCTGATCGCCCGTCACGCAAACGATAACGGCGCTCAGATCGACAGCAAGCTCACGTGTAGCGGCGATTGCCTGCTGTTGCTTTCGCACACTCATCTTGTTTTGAAGGACAGATCCCTGCCGGCAGATAAAACTAAATTTATGTTAGTCTAATATTACTCTTCAAAACGGTGCCGGAAGAAGTCTGAACGCTTTTCGCAAAAAAAAGCCGCGACGCACAGGTCGCGGCTTTTTCTTGAGGAGGGTCGCTCAGGCGGCTGCTTGCATCGGGATCTTGTGACCCCGGTGCGCGATGCGGTTGTGCGAGTCGACGTAGATCAGTTCAGGATCGTGCCGGGCCAGTTCGACTTCGTTATATACCGCAAAGGTGGCGATGATCAGGATGTCGCCCGGCGCGGCGCGGCGCGCCGCCGAGCCATTGACCGAGATGACGCCGGATCCGCGCTCGGCGCGAATGGCGTAGGTGGTAAAGCGCTCGCCGTTGTTGACGTTCCAGATATCGATCTGTTCGTACTCACGGATATTAGCGGCGTCGAGCAGATCTTCGTCGATCGCACATGAACCTTCATAGTGAAGCTCGCTATGCGTAGTCGTTACGCGGTGCAGCTTCGACTTCAGCATCGTTCTCTGCATGGTTTCACCCGTGCGAACAGAATTGAGGAAAGCACATTGTAGCGGCAAATTTCCGCATGTCAATGACTATGTTGCGCTGCTTAGATTTCAATATTATCAATGAGTCGCATCGCGCCCAGCCGAGCGGCTACAACCGTTACCAATGCTTGTTCTTCTGGCTTAAGCGGCTGCAAGCCGGATTGTTGTCGCGCTGCAACATAGTCGGTTTTCCAGCCGCTGGCGACAAGTTCGGCAACGGCCTGCCGTTCAAGTTCCCCGAAATTCCGGTTGGAGGATGGGAAATTCAACGATGCCTCCGCTACAACATTATTTATCCGCGCTCCCGCGCTTCCCACGTCCCCTCACCCACCCCAAGCTGCCGAGCGGCTTCCTTGATCGACCAGCCCATCGCCCGACGTTTGGCGAGTAGGCGTTCAGCAATACTCTTCGGCTCCGGGAAGGGGTCATAACCCAAGGACCGTATAATGGCGGACATGGAATTAATCGGCGGCTCGGTGTGGTCTTTCTGCCAGTTCAGGACCGTCTAGGCGTGCTGAAACTGGCGCGCACCATCGCCGACCTCGCCAGAAGCGAAGTGCTTGCCGCTGCCCAGGTCGCGGAAGCGATTCAATATCCCAAGCTCGACCGGGCGCTCTAGTCATGGCAACTTACGCAATCGGCGACGTTCAGGGATGCTTGGGCGCGCTACGCCGGCTGCTAGAAGCTTTCGGCTTCGACCGCGCGCGCGACCGCCTGTGGTTTGTCGGGGATCTGGTGAACCGCGGCCCGGACTCGCTCGCGACCCTGCGCCTGGTGAAAGATCTCGGCGACGCTGCGGTGACGGTGCTCGGCAATCACGATTTTCACCTGCTCGCCGTGGCCGCCGGACGCGCGAAGAAACGCCGCAGCGACACACTCGATGCCGTGCTCGATGCCCCGGACCGCGAAGAGTTGTTAGCCTGGCTGCGGCAACAGCCGATGTTGCATGTCGAAGGCGCTTGGGTGATGGTGCACGCGGGTCTGTTGCCGCAGTGGAACATTGCGACGGCGCAGATGCTGGCGCAGGAAGTCGAGACGGCGCTGCGCAGCGCCAATTGGCAGAAATTTCTGGCAAAGCTTTATGGCAACACGCCTGACTCCTGGAGCGAGAACTTGCGCGGCGCGGATCGCCTGCGCGTCATTGTCAATGCCATGGCCCGGATGCGCTTTTGCACGGCAGAGGGCACCATAGAGTTTCGCACCAAGGGCGAGACAGCCAAGGCGCCGCCCGGATTTTTCCCCTGGTTCGACGCGCCTGGGCGCGCCAGCCGCGACCACACGGTCATCTGCGGCCACTGGTCCACGTTGGGGCTGAAGCTGCGGCCCGACCTCGTTGCCTTGGACAGCGGCTGCGTGTGGGGCGGAAGCCTTAGCGCGCTGCGCCTGGAGGACAGAAAATTGTTCCAAATTCCCTGCGAGCAGTGCCAGGTGCCGGGCGCATAGCGCGAGCGCGCTGCCGGCGACCCGTGGCGCATGCTGGCACAGTTACTGCCATTGTCTGTCAGAACGAGAGGAGAAAACCATGAGCGACTGCGTATTCTGCAAGATCGTCGAAGGACAAATTCCCTCGACCAAGGTGCATGAAAACGGGCTAACGCTCGCCTTCATGGACATCGGCCAGGTCAACCCCGGCCACGTATTGGTGGCGGTGAAGCCGCACGTCGAGAATATTTACGGCTTGGATGACAAGCTCGCTGCGGCGGTGTTCCAGACCGCTACGCGTGTGGCGCGGGCAGTGAAAAAGGTGTTCGCGCCCGAGGGCGTGACGCTATACCAAGCCAACGGCCCTGCCGCTGGCCAGACCGTATATCACTTTCACCTGCATATCGTGCCGCGTTACGACAAAGACGGCATGCACCTCACCTGGCCGGCAAAGAACCCGCCGCGCGAGCAACTGGAGGCGAATGCCGCCAAGCTACGCGCGGTGCTGGAGTGAATAACCCATTACGGAATTAATGCGTCACCCGCGTCACGCCACCACCGGAGAGCAGACGCACGCGCTCGCCCGGTCGGAAAACTTCGTCGGCTTCCTGGGTGATCGCGCGCAGTTCACCGTTGTCGAGCTTGACCGTGATCTCCTGGCCCTGCTTCTTGGTCGCACTCTGCTCGATCGCGTTGCCGGCAATGCCGCCTGCGACCGCGCCGAGAATTGAACCGATGGTGCTGCCCTTGCCGCCGCCGATATTGCTGCCGGCTACGCCGCCCGCCACGCCGCCCGCCACTGCGCCGACGCCGCTCCTGGAGCCTTCGATGCTGACCTGGCGCACGCTCTCGACCACGCCCATGCGCACCGTCTGCTCCTGACGCGCCTGGCCGCCTGAATAGACGCTGCCCGAGCTTGTGCTGGCGCAGCCGCTAACGACGGCGGATGCAACCAGAGCGCCTGCAATTGCCAGCCTTGCTGAAATCCTCATATCCGGTCCTTTCACCCTAACTGCGCGTTGAAATGCTGGCGGTAGAGCGCCTCGATCTCGGCGCGCGTGGCACGATGGTTTTGCCCGCCGCGCGCGCCTATCTTGAGTGCGCCCATAAGCGAGGCGAGTTGCCCGGTCGAGCGCCAATCCATGCCTGCGGCAATGCCATACAGCAGACCGGCGCGATAAGCATCGCCGCACCCGGTCGGATCGACGATGTTGTCAACCTTGACGCACGGAATCTCCAGTCGTTGACCCGCCGTGTGAATCTCGGACCCCGCGCTGCCATGGGTCACGATCAGCGCTTGCACCCGTTTCGCCAGATCTGCGATCGATTCGCCCGTCCGCTCCTCCAGCATCTTGCCCTCGTACGAATTGACCGCGACATAGCTGGCAAGTTTCACGAAGTCGAGCAACTCCGCGCCGGAGAACATGGGCAGCCCCTGGCCCGGATCGAAGATGAAGGGTATGTTCTGCTCTTTCAGTTCGCGCGCGTGCTGCAGCATGCCCTCGCGCCCGTCGGGGGAAACGATGGCGAGCCCGACATCGCCCGCCGCGGAGACACTATTGAGATGCGAATGACCCATCGCCCCAGGATGAAAAGCCGTGATCTGGTTGTCGTCGAGATCCGTGGTGATGAAGGCCTGCGCGGTGTAAGTGCCGGCGACTTCGCGCACGTACGTGCGGGCAATGCCGAGCGCATCGAGCCGTCTGTAATAGGATTCGGCATCCTCGCCCACGGTGGCCATGATAAGCGGCTCGCCGCCCAGCATGCGCAGATTGTAGGCAATATTCGCGGCACAGCCGCCGAATTCGCGCCGCAAAGCGGGTACCAGGAAGGCGACGTTGAGCATGTGGATCTGGTCGGGCAGGATATGCTCGCGGAAACGCCCCTCGAACACCATGATATTGTCGTAGGCGATCGATCCTAGTAGCAGGATGCGCATAATTTTTTATTCCGTGGTTATGAGCCCCGTGATGGGCTCCGCGTATGAATTAAGAAGCGCCCAAGGATACCCGAAGTCGGCTCAGGGCCGGTTACAAAATGAGGGGATATCCCCCGAGGGGACTTTCCCCTCTCCCGTCAAGCGGGACCGAGGAAGGGGGATCGAGACCTTCGGGGCGCCTCCCCTTGCTCGCTAGGGCTTGCTGCAAAATTCATTTTGCAGCGGGTTCTTAAGGATAGAACAAATACAGGCGATAGCCGGTGGCCTTTACCTGCGATCCCTCGATGAACACCTTGATCGCGACTTCAGTGTTGGCGGCGATTCCGGCCTGCGCGTTGACGGCTTTGCCGAGGTAATCCTGCGGCGCGAGCACGCGCCGCACTAGCGGCTGGTCCTGGGAGTTGGTGAGCGTCAATTCGAGCAGCGGATGCTGCTGCGCGAAGATTGCGCGGTTCTTGATTGTCGCTGACAAGACCATTACGTTGGGGTTGGTCGTGTCGGCCTGCAGGTCGGAGGCTTCGATGCTTATCATCTCGATGCGCCGTGGCAGCGGCAGTTCGCAACCAAGGCGTGCGCACAGCGCTGCTATGTAGGGCTTGGTCTCGGGGAAGAGCAAGGCAATGGTGCTGCGGTAGTGATACGCCGCCTGCGCGAGCAATGTCAGCAGCAATAGGAGCGCGCCCATTAACCAGGGCCACCGGCGAGCAGGCTTGGCTGGCTGCGCAGCCGCGACCGGCCCGAAATCAAAGGCGCCTGCGCCGGAAGCTGCCTCGGTTTCGACCATTACCGGCTGCGGCAATGCGGAGTCCAGTATTGCCGCAGCCGGCGCTTTGGCTTCTATCGTTTCCGGCACACGATCTGCGGCGGCAGCATCGACGCGCGGGGCTTCAAACTCCGGTGTCGACCGAGGCGCGCGCGCCGGGGCGATCTCTTCGATCAGATACTCGAGCGCATTGAATACCCGGCTGCAGTTGCCGCAGCGCACCTGCCCGGCGCGCGCAGCGAGCTGCTCCGCGTGCACGCGAAAATGGGTATGACAGGAGGGGCAGTGGGTAATCATGGCCGCAAGCCTTCCAACAGCACCCAGCCCTCGTCACTGGCGCTGACGCGCATCGCAAACCATGGCGCGTAAGCGTTCATCACCTCCTCCGCCTGCTCCTCGACTATGCCCGACAGCGCAATGCGCCCTGCCTTGCTCATGTACCCCACAAGCAGCGGCGCGAGCTGTATTAGCGGATTGGCAAGGATATTCGCGGCCACGAGGTTTGCCTGGAAATTAGGCGCCGTCTCCGTGCTGACAAAACGGGCGTCGACCCGGTTGCGCGCGGCATTCGCGCGCGCCGCGACGAGGGCCAGTGGGTCGACGTCCACGCCCAGCGCTTCGCGCGCGCCGAGGCGCAGCGCGGCAATGGCTAATATACCCGAACCGCAGCCGTAATCCAGAATGCGTTCGCCGCCGCGGACTATCCGCTCCAACCACTGCAGACATAGCCGCGTCGTCGGATGACTGCCGGTGCCGAAGGCAAGACCAGGGTCGAGCACAAGATTGATCGCATGAGGATCCGGCGCCACCGCCCAGGAGGGCACGATCCACAGCTTGTCCGAAATGCGGATCGGCTCGAACTGCGACTGACTGAGCCGCACCCAATCCTCGTCCCCCACGAACTCGGCGTGGTAGTGCGGCAACGACTCCAACCCTACCTGCACGCAAGCGGCGGCGATGATTTGCTCGGGATCCGCCCCTTGCTCGCACAACGCCTTGATCAAACTCTGCGGCCAGGCGCCCTCTGCTGTTTCGCCCGGCTCGCCGTAGAGCGGAGCCTCCGTAGCGGTGCCGGCATTGGCATCCTCCACACTGACTGACTGGGCACCGTGCGCGAGCAGGGCGTCGCTCAACGCATCGGCCACGTGCGCGTCGGTACGCAGTGTGAACGACACCCAAGCCAGGGGATCACCCTTTTTCGACCTTTTGCTGCGCGAGCTTTTGTTCAAGATAATGGATGCTCGTGCCGCCCTTGATGAAGCGCTCGTCTAGCAGCAGCGCCTGGTGCAGCGGGATGTTGGTCTGGATGCCCTGCACCGCCATTTCTGACAGCGCGATACGCATGCGGCGTAATGCCTGCTCGCGCGTTTCACCGTAGGCGATGACCTTGCCAATCAGGGAATCGTAGTCGGGCGGCACAAAGTAGCCCTGATAGATGTGCGAGTCAACACGGATGCCGGGCCCGCCGGGCGGATGGTAGGAGGTGATGCGCCCGGGCGAAGGCGTAAACTTGAATGGGTCTTCGGCGTTGATGCGGCACTCGATGGCATGCCCGCGCAGCACCACGTTGCGCTGGCGGATGCGCAATTTTTCACCCGCCGCGACGCGGATCTGCTCCTGCACCAGATCCAAGCCAGTGATCATTTCGGTGACCGGGTGCTCGACCTGGATGCGTGTGTTCATTTCGATGAAATAAAACTCTCCACCCTCGTACAGGAACTCGAACGTGCCGACGCCGCGATAGCCGATCTTGCGGCAGGCTTCGGCGCAGCGCTCGCCGATGCGGATGCGCTGACGCTCAGTTATGCCCGGCGCGGGCGCCTCTTCGATGATTTTCTGGTGCCGCCGCTGCATGGAGCAGTCGCGCTCGCCCAGGTAGACGACGTTCTTGTATTCGTCGGCGAGCACCTGAATCTCGACATGGCGCGGGTTCTCAAGGAACTTTTCCAGGTACACCGCAGGATTGCCGAAGGCGGCCTGCGCCTCCTGGTGCGTCAGGTTCACCGCCGCGAGCAGCGCCGCTTCGGTGTGCACTACGCGCATGCCGCGACCGCCGCCGCCGCCCGAGGCCTTGATGATCACCGGATAGCCGACTTTGCGCGCGATCTTGAGGATTTCGTCGTTCTGTTCGGGCAAGGCCCCTTCGGCGCCACTCACGCAGGGCACGCCCGCCTTGGCCATCGCCGCCTTGGCGCTGATCTTATCACCCATCAGGCGTATCGTTTCGGGACGCGGACCGATGAAAACGAAGCCGCTTTTTTCGACGCGCTCGGCGAAGTCGGCGTTTTCCGAAAGAAAGCCGTAGCCGGGATGAATGGCCTCGGAATCGCTCACCTCCGCCGCGCTGATGATCGCCGGAATATTGAGGTAGCTCGCCGAGGACTGCGCCGGACCGATGCATACCGACTCATCGGCGAGCTTGATGTACTTGGCCTCGCTGTCGGCCTCGGAATGCACCATGACGGTCTTGATACCCAGCTCGCGGCAGGCGCGCTGGATGCGCAGGGCAATCTCGCCGCGGTTGGCGATGAGGACTTTCTTAAACATCGCGAAGAACGGAATCCGCGGGCGTATGGGACGGATCGATGGCAACCAGGCATCGGCGGCCGGCCGAAGCGCGCGCACCGAAGATTAGGGCGATCCCTCCCACGCCTCGCTCCTCGTGCCTCAATCTATGACCACCAGAGGTTCGCCATACTCGACCGGTTGGCCATTCTCGACGAGAATCGCCTTAATGACCCCGTCCTTGTCGCACTCGATCTCATTCAGCAGCTTCATCGCCTCGATGATGCAAATGGTGTCGCCCGACTTGACCGTGTCGCCTACTTCGACAAAAGTCTTGGCACCAGGAGAGGGCGAGCGGTAGAAAGTACCCACCATGGGTGACTTGACCACGTGACCCTGGAACGCGACAGCGGCAGCCGCCGACGCCGGCGTCAATCCGGGTGCTGGCGTTGGCGCTAGAGCCGGCGCGGGTGCCGAATAGGCGACGGCCGAGCCGCTGCTCTTGACGATCTTGACCTTTTCCTCGCCCTCGGTGACCTCCAACTCGGAGATGCCCGATTCCTGCACCAGGTCTATCAGTTTTTTCAGTTTGCGCAAATCCATGGCTGTTGCTCCTTACTGCGCGGTACCAGCCGGACGCGCTGGAATCCGCGAATGCCAGGGCCTAGGTCTGCTGCAGAATAAACTGTAGCGCCAGCTCGTAGCCGCGGCTACCCAGGCCGCAAATCGTTCCAGCCGCCTGGTCGGAAAAATAGGAGCGGCGGCGAAACGGCTCGCGGGCGTGGATGTTGGATAGATGAACTTCGATGAACGGGATCGCCACTCCCGCCAAGGCGTCGCGCAGGGCGACGCTGGTATGGGTGAGGCCGGCGGGATTGATAATCAAATAGGCGACTTGCTCTTTCCTGGATTGTTGCACCCGGTCGATGAGTACCCCCTCGTTATTGCTTTGAAAGCAGACCACGGTCGCGCCCGCCGCCTTGCCCAGCGCGATCAAGCGCCGATTGATATCGGCCAGAGTTTCGCGACCATAGATCTCCGGCTCGCGGGTACCTAACAGGTTCAGATTCGGCCCGTGCAATACCAGTATTTTCTTCGGGCCTTGCATTGTGCGAGCTGCGGCTTGAGGCGTAACCGCGCCAGATATTTTTTTCGGCATATCTGCAAGTTTGCCGCAAATAGGGTTTAATTGTCCAGTTTTTCGAAGGAGTTTGGAGAAATTAATTGAGTTTACAAGGGGCTATCTAGCAAGTAATGGGACCAGCACCGCGCCCAGCGAGGCCTCGGTCAGTGCCCCTGCGTGGACGCGCGCCACTTTTCCAGCTCGATCGAGCACTACGGTAAAGGGTAGCACCTCAGCCCGATTACCCAAGTCCTTGGCCATGCTAAGGGTTTCCACGCCACCGATGAGCAGAACGTAGTCAATGCGCATCTCTTTTGCGTAATCTCGTATTTTATCGACATTATCAAAGGCGATGCCTACAATTTTAACTCCGTTAGACGCATATTTTACTTGCACCTTCATCAGTGCCGGGATTTCCTCCCGGCAGGGCGCGCACCATGTCGCCCAGAAATTCACCACCAACACTTTACCGCGCCATTGCGAAAGCGTCTGTGACTTGCCGCTTAGGTCGGGCAGCGATGTCGACATCAACCTCTGAGCTGCGCCTTCGGCTGCCGGGGAGATCAGGCCCCCCCGGTTGAAATAGAAGCCGGCAAGGCCGGCCAGTGCCGCCGCCACCAGGAATACGCCGGCTTGGAGCCGCCTATTCACCGCTGGCGACCAAGGTCCGCACCGCATCCAGGCCGGCACGCTCGATCGGACGACCGGAGGGCGAAGTCTTCACGCTGCGGCGCTCATCGTCGGGCCAGTAGACAGCGACCCGGACCGGTGTGCCCTCCCAGTCCATGGACAGCACGCTTACTGCCCGCTCCTGATTCCCGCTGTAGTGCCGCAATTCCGAGGTTTGGTAGAGGATATTGCGGTTGAGCAGAAAAATCTCCAGATCCTTGCCGCTGTCGGCAAATACCTGAAGGTCGATGTCGGCATAGCGCCCGGCCGTGCCCCTCAATACCGGACCGGTGAGGTAGGGCTTAAAATCGGCGAGTTGCTCCATCGCCGCCAGCGCTTGGCTGCGCAAAAAACGCACCCGCTCGCGCTGCTCCTCGCCTTGGTACAGCGATTGGTACAGGCGCAGCTCGGTCTCGATCTCGTCGTTAGCGGGCAAGGACTGGGTGTCGCCGGCGCCGAGTCGGCGCGCCGCCTTTCGTTTGGCCATGGCGAAATCCTCGATGCCGTCTTCAGCCATGATGCGAGCCGCAACTGCGGCGATCCGAGTGCGCATGTTTTGTTGCTTGGACTTCTGTTCCTTGGGCATGGCAGCGCTCCACGCGTAAGCGGAAAGGAATCATAGCGCAGCGAGGCGGCAACCGAAATACGGTAAACTCCCGAGCAGCGTCATTTCGTTGCCGCAGGCCGGAAAATCTGCCTGCAACAAAAGCGGATTCCCCGCTTCTACGGGATGACAGATCCGGCAAGAAACCAACGACCCTGTCCATGCATATCCACATTCTCGGCATCTGCGGCACCTTCATGGGCGGCATCGCCGCGATCGCGCGCCAAGCGGGCCACAAGGTCACCGGCTGCGATGCCAACGTCTATCCACCCATGAGCAACCAACTCGAGGCCCAGGGCATAGACCTGATTGATGGTTACGACAGCGAGCAAATCCGGATAAGTCCTGATTTGTGGGTGATCGGCAACGTCGTCACCCGCGGTACCCCTTTGGTAGAAGAAATCCTCGATCGCGGCGAGCCCTATATCTCCGGTCCGCAATGGCTGGCGGATAACGTTTTGCGTGATAAGTGGGTGCTCGCAGTCGCCGGCACCCACGGCAAGACAAGTACGTCCTCGATGCTCGCCTGGATCCTTGAGGCGCTCGGCAAGAGGCCTGGTTTTCTCATAGGTGGCGTGCCGCAAGATTTCGGCACTTCCGCCCGCCTGACCGATTCCCGGTTTTTTGTAATCGAGGCGGACGAGTACGATACGGCCTTTTTCGACAAGCGCTCCAAATTCGTGCATTACCGTCCAAGAACAGCAGTTTTGAATAACATTGAGTTTGATCATGCTGATATCTTTCATGATCTTGCTGCTATCGAACAACAATTTCATCATTTTATTCGAATTGTTCCAAAGTCGGGCCTGCTTGTCGTCAACGGCGCTGATCAGGCTCTGGCGCGGGTGTTGAAGCTGGGCTACTGGACTCCCGTAGAGTACTTCGGCGCCAGTGGCAGTTGGCAAGCCGAGCCGCTGGACGCCGAGGCCTTCCGTGTCAACTTCGCCGGACAAGAGCAGGGCAGGGTGCGCTGGGAACTGCTGGGTCAGCATAACCGGACCAATGCGATTGCGGCGATCGCCGCCGCCCGTCACGTTGGAGTGCCCGCTGGCGCAGCCTGCGAAGCGCTGGGCCGTTTCGGCAGCGTCAAACGCCGCATGGAGCTGCTCGGCACAGCGGGTGGCGTCGCGGTATATGACGACTTCGCCCACCATCCCACGGCGATCGCCACCACGGTGGCCGGCCTGCGGCAAAAAGTAGGCAAAGCGCGCATCCTCGCCGTGCTCGAACCGCGCTCCAACACCATGAAACTCGGGGTTATGAAGGAAGCGCTTCCCGGCAGCCTCGCCGAGGCCGATCTGGTGTACTGCTACCGCGCCAACCTGGGATGGAATCCAGCGGACGCGCTCGCTCCACTGGGCGCCAAGGCGGTCTGCCATGACAATCTCGACGCCCTGGTTGCCGCGATCGCCGCTGAAGCCAAGCCCGGGGACCAAGTGCTGGTTATGTCCAACGGCGGTTTCGGCGGCATTCATCAGAAACTGCTCGATCGGCTAAATGCGGCTATCGCATTGCCAAAACGTTCGCCGGCGGCCCAGTGATCGAGCTAGCATCACTCCGAATTGCTGATCTACCAGCACCGCTTCGATAGTTCGCCGGGCTCTCGCACAAGGCCCAGGTACTGAAACGCTCCATGCAATTACTTCGCAACAATTGCCACATCCGCGCGAATGTTTTTGTCATTTTAGCTGCGGCCAGCAGCAGCGCTAAGGTAAACACCAAACATGGCGTGGGGGTTTTATACAAGATCGTCGCTTGCGCACGGATGTGTTTTTCATCCGTGCGCAAGCGACGATCCGCGCGGACGGTTTTTCGTCCGCGCAGGTTTTGTTAAAACCTGCGCGCTGCGCGCGCCAACCGTATTTTCTGCACGGATAAAAACCATCCGTACAGAAAATACGGTTATGCAATTACTCCGCAAGGATTGCCATATCCGCGCGAATGTTTTTGTCATTTTGGTTGCGGCCAGCGGCCGCGCTATAGAGGAGCGCCACCTGGGTGATAACCCTTGGGTAGACCGGCCTTCGAAATATGGCCATATAGCTCGGCGTCGGGGAAGGCCGCGAACGCCGTCTGGCGCACTTCGATCAGCTTGCCGATG
>Ga0209514_10007862_pt1 | contig 12412 bp, 9 predicted proteins | sample Subgrocontami58m_FD_187452 | JGI IMG/M metagenome (GOLD analysis project Ga0209514, IMG submission 187452) | Subsurface groundwater microbial communities from S. Glens Falls, New York, USA - GMW37 contaminated, 5.8 m (SPAdes) (version 3) | ecosystem: Environmental > Aquatic > Deep subsurface >...
ACAAACATCTTCTCATCAATAACCTCCTTAGATTAAGACCTGTTTATTACCCGGATACCGGTGAGCTAATATTTTCACAAGTTCTCAGAATGATAGAATAGCACTTTATTTAGTGAATGACCATATTTGGAACGGGAATCAACAATACCTATTGACTGTTACATCTTACTTCTCATCTTCCATAACTATTTCGAGGCATCCTCCAGATGCTCTATCCCACCGTGTCCGGCATACTGGTGGAGGCGGGATTGGAACGATACAAACAGAGCTGGGCTATAGGTGTCTGTATTGAAATGCTGATGCTCCGTGTCCGGGGGGATACAGACCACGTCCTCTTTTTCCCAGTCCCACCTTTTACCATTGTGAATGTCATAACCTTTCCCTTGCAGGATTTTATGTACCTCCTCGCTGACATGGCGGTGGCGACCGCTGTGGCAACCCGGTGGTAGCTCCTGCAAGAAACAGTCAAAAAGTAGCAATGGTGATTGGCTATAAGGCGTAATCAGGTATTTAAGTTTCCCCATCTCCGTATTCTCCCAGGAGAAATCTCTCCCCCGCATCACATGAGGAGCTTTCCGGCGATGTTCAGCCTGCATGGCAAGTAACTTGAGGTATCTTTGGTAGGTATTTTGAGGCTCCCCAGTAAACTGGATATAGCTTTTACCTTCCATAAATTTCTGGTAGTCTGCATCCCGTCCGAAACGGACCTCTCTGCCATTTGCAAAGCTATAGCCCTCCATTTCTCCATTATTTGAATATAGAGGGGATGACTCCGGAGGGATAGTGTAATTGGGATGCCATTCCATTTGCTCGAAATGGCTCAGGTTCATCAATTCAAAAACCAGGGGGATAGAGAAAAAAAGCCGCGCTGTGAGGTCGGCGCTGGGGTTAAAGTGTTGATGGACACAGTAAGTAGGAACGCACATGACATCCCCGGCTTCCCACGGATATTTTATATCATCATGAATTTCGTAGCCTTCTCCCTCGATGATATAGAAGATAGCCTCATAATAGTGGCGGTGTTTCCCCGAATGCTCCCCTGGAAGCAATATCTGTTCCAAGAGTTCCATTGTGCAAATGGGAGCCTGGGTGAGACGCCGCGGCATCCCCGGCCCGGCAAACGGTTTACGGTGCGCCTGAGCGCTAACCTGCCACGGCACAGAATCGTATTTCAGAACATGGGGCAAGGTCTGTAACTTTCGCCGCTCTGTTTCGTATCGCTCCCGGTTCTCTTCGGAGGTGCGCACAATCTGCACCGGCTCCGGCTCGTGGCGCCGCTCCAGTTGTCTTTCCATGCTTCGCCCCTTAATTTACTGCTTATTTGCCCCATAGCTTGCTAAATACTTTGTCCCGGAACATCTGGTTGGCGGTGTCATTGTCTTCTTCGGTCTGGAAGACAAGTTTCTTCGGTTTTAGTTCGGTGCCTGGCGGTGAGTAATCGCGCACTCCCTTTCGATTCATCGGCACTTGCTGGGCCTTGCTCACCACCTCTTGACCCTCCTGAGAAAAAAGCCAGCTACCGAAGAGTTTAGCGGCATTAGGATGGGGACTGTCTTTAATGGCCCCCACTGAACCGCCAATCCCGGTGGTGCCATCCTCCATGAATACCGGCTTAATGGAAGCTCCTTCCTGAACGAAACGGTTCAAGCTGGTATTCGAGCCCGTTGTTGCTAGCGGGAAATCCCCCTTACTGAGGGCACGACCGCTCTCGACTTCACCCGTGAGAAAATTTAAATCTTGTTTACCCAGGGCGCGGATGAAATCCAGGTTTACATTACCGGCACGGATCAGGGGAGTAAACAACTGGTAGGGAGTCCCGGCTATCTGAGGGTCGGTGATAAGCATTTTGCCTTTCCACTTTGGCTCCAGAAGGTCAGCCCAGCGTTGCGGCTCATCTGACTGCTTGACCAAACGAGAGTTAACCCATGCAGTCATGTAGCTAATTCTGAAGACAAGGACATTTTTCTCAGGGTCCAGCCTGTCGGGCGCTACGATAAAGTTATCCGCATCTTTCAAAACATCTAAATCGCTCAGGCTCATGGTAAGGCCTTCTTTTTTCATGGTAAGGATATGGAGGGGTGAGCCTTCAGTAAAGTCGGCGGTTATCTGACGGACACGGCGTTCTGTTTTTATTCGCTCCAGAAATTCAGCCCCCCTACCAGTAACAACTTCTACTTCGATACCGTATTTATTTTTAAACGCCCTGGCGATGTCCAGCCCTGTATCACCTACCCAGTTGTAGGAATAAATGGTTATTTTTTGCTCCTTTTGTGCGGCTTCTACAACCTTGTTCCATGCAACTTGCCCCGATTTATCGGGGACATCTTGGGACGTGGTAGGCCTGAGATTAGAAGCGGTAACGGTTATCGTGGGAGGTGAAGTCTGATTTGGCGCTGTAACCGGTACAGATTTAGGAGCGCAACCTATCAGTATCACTAGTAATATTGTCAGCCACACCAAATGGAAACCCTTGCTTTTCATGCTCCTCCTTACATTTTTATCTTTGATATACCAATCACGAAGAGAACCGTTCCAATCCCAATTCAGCCAATTTTTCTTTAGTGGGAACACCCTTTTCCTTGTACCAGCCTCTTTCCTCATAATAGTCGTCCAGCATTCGTTGTATATCTGCTGTGGAAACACGCCTGCCAAACCAGTCTACCAGATATTTGTCGCCGCCTTTAAGCTTCAATGGGGTTTCAGTGTTCTTGAGCCATAATGCGGGAACTTCATCGTCTTTTCTGGTAAAACCTTCTCTTACATTCAAAAGCTTTTGCAAATTCCATACCCTTTCGCCGCGCTTCTTTAGCTCCTGAGTGGTAATATCGAAACCGGTAGCTGCCGTGTACATTTCAGCCAGAAGGGGCACGTTCCGCACTGGCTCCCACGTGGTGCGTCCGCCTTCGGAGCAAACACCCAGGCAATCGTAAACAGCGTAGGCGTCTTCGGCATGTTTTTCCAGTCTGCCGGCATTAAAGCCATTTTCAGTGAATATCCGGTCCATTGCCTCCGGTGGTGCGCCCATCTCCACGCAGTCCCGTTTCACATCGTTGAGAGACCTTTTCCACTCCGGGAAGCAGGTCTCTTTGTGAATGTCTTCTCCAGCCGGGTACATAGTATCCTGTAGCAGTAGTTGCCCCCTGGGACGCAGAATAGCTGCGAGTCCATGTCCGGGGTCAAAGCCATCGAACCGGGCATCGGTGATAGTGTCGAAGTTTCTTACTATAGAGGCGCCGTCCATCCAGTCGGAGGCAGCGTCAACGCCGACCTTATCGGAGAGGGCATACCACCCCTGAGCCATGTACTCGCCGATGTGCTGCCGGTTAATATATTGTTCTAATAGCTTTCGGTAGGAATCGAAGTCCCCGCGCTTTATCTCCAACCCGCCAGTGTCTTTGCTGGATATAACACCACGCTCGTATAACCTGGAGACGAAGTGCAGCATTCGCACGGCGGTAAACATGTCCAGCCCATTTCTGGTAGCTAGGTCAAAGAGCATTAAAATCTCGCCATATTCTTCCAGCCGAAGCCTTCTGCCGTGATAGAAGGCATAATGGGCCCGGCAGTCCAGGAGTTTCGTGCCGGCAAACTTGCCATCTTTAATTTCATGGTCGGCTTTACAGGGATCGGGGCAGGAGGCGCAGGCTACCCGCCCTACCTTTGTTCGGCTGGTAAGGTCATCGGGGTAACCGGCGCTGGTGCTCCTTAAATAGCCTGCCGGCCGCCCCTTGCCGAAGCCGGGATGGGTGATTATTTCCTGACGCAGTTTCTCCGCCAGAGCCATCAATTTCTTACCATCGGCTACCTTCACCCCTTTGCTGCCCAGGGTTACTACAGCCTTCAGGTTTTTAGAGCCAAAAACTGCCCCGCCAAATGTGCCTATGGTGCTCATGTTATCAACAAAGGCTATTGCACCGTTGACCAGGTTCTCACCCGCTTGGCCTATGGCCATAACACCTGCTTTGCCAGCAGGTCCTTTATGTCTGGATGATAGCTCATCGGTTGTTTCGAAGATGTCTCTTAAGCCCCAAAGGTCGGCGGCATCGCAGACCTGCACATCGTCATCAATAATTTTCAAATACGAGGGTTTTTTGGCCCGCCCAGTTATGACTACCGTATCATAGCCAGCGTTTTTGAGCATAAGGCCGAACCTTTTGCCGCCGGCTACCGATATGTCAACGACGTACTTACTTTCGCCCCTGCTGGCCGGGCCGGGGAACTTCATGGTGAGGTTGGTCTTGCAAGCGGTCGGGATCATAGTGCCTACCAGTGGGCCAACGCCAAGTATAATCGGGTTTTCGGGCAATAAGGGACTGGCGCCGGGTTTAATTAAGTCGAAGGCCAGTTTGGAGGTAAGGCCTGCGCCGCCGACGAATTTCCGGGCTTCTTCCAGGTCAAGGGGCACTACCCGGGTGGAGCGGCTTTCCAGATCAACGTAGAGGGTTTTACCGGCATATCCGTAGTAGTCCATGCTAAACCCTCACCTTCTCTAAATGTTTTATGGCTCCCTGTGCGCAGTATCTGGCGCATATAGAGCAGTTTGGAATACACTCATCGGTAAACACGATACTGGCGCTGGCCTCAGGCACTATCCTGGCTTTTGCCGGGTTAAAGGCCCCGGTATAGGCATAGGAGCAAGATAGCTGGCAACAGGCACAGCCGGTACACAACCCGGGATTTATGCTCATGTTTGATTTATCCATAGTTAACCCTCGCATTTTTTATTTAAGGATTGCTCCGAAAATAGCGGTCCAATTTTCCTCTCCCTCGATGGGAGAGGAACAGAAAGGTGAGGGTGATGAAAACCTAATTCTAGCAAATATCTCACCCCGCTCTTTAATTCTCTCCCCAAAGGGGTGAGAGGTTTTTTGCACTATTTTCATCCTTTATGGTGACCAGTACAACTTAGCATAGGAGATTGCACTGAAAATAGATAATTTCCCGATTATAGTAGGGTCAGGTTTTTAACCTGACCGCCCCAGCGGGCCCCGATGTATCGGGGCCCCTACGTATCCGTCTGCAAGCCTTAGCGGGCTTTTTTGAAAAACTGTACCAGGTATTTCTCCTGGAACAGACGTGTCTCATCAGCCATGTCCGTCATTGTTAAAGGTATAAGTTTCCTGGGTTTAATCCGGGCGCCGGGCAACGAAAAATCTGGCACATCGCTCCGTACCCCGGGGGCAGATATTAGCTGGCTCAGCTTAGCCTGACCCTCGGCAGAAAGCCCCCAGTTAATAAATAGCCTGGCGGCATTGGGATGATTGGCCTTCTTTACCTGGGCAAAACCAAGTCCGGATACGCCAACCCCTTCAACCATATCTAATGGTTTTAAGGGCAAGCCCTCCTTTATTAGCGGCCCGGCCGAGGAACTGGATATGGCCAGCGCGAGGAGGTACTCTCCTGTGCCTACTTTCTTCCCTACATCGCGGGTGCTGCCTATATCCAGGAACACTTCCTGATTGCCCAGGGATCGCAGGTAATCCTCATCTATAGCCTTGCTGTTGAGCAGGGGCACAAAAGCCAGATAAGGGCCGCTGCTGACCACCGGGTCGGACATAACCATCTTGCCTTTCCACTTGGGAGCGAGGAGGTCTTTCCAGCCTTTCGGTTCATCTTCAGGTTTCATATTGGTGTTTGCCCAGACAAGGATGGGGGAGCCTATGTAGGCAAAGGCTGTACCCTCCGGGTCGAGGCCCGGCGGCATTAGCCATACGTTCTTTTCTTTAAGGACCGGCAGTTCGCCGGGCGATACTACAACGCCGGCCATTTTAGCGTTCAGTACATTCAAAGTTGAGCTCTCCATTACATCTGCCACCACATTGCCGATACGTTGCTCCGTTTTCAACCGTTCGATTTGCTCGTTGCCTCTTCCGGTTATTATGTCCACAGTTATCCCGTATTTCTCTTTAAATGTACGGGCTATTTCTATGCCAATATCGCCGGTAAAGGCCCAGGCATACAGCGTTACATTTCCTTCTTTTCTGGCATCTGATACGACTTTTTGCCAGGCAATTTCCTCTGCGGTCTGGACGGGCGTTGGCGCGAATGAACTGGCCGCTGGTATAGGTGGCGGAGTTGTAATTGGCGAAGCAACAGGCTGCGGGGTACAAGCTACCACGGAAAGCAGTATTACCAGGCATATCATGAATACTCGCATATTGTTCCTCCTGCGAAACCAATTATTTAATGTGGATAGTCAAGTTGCCCTATGATATACAGAAGCAAGATGGATGTCAACTTGAAAAGCTTAGTAAGTATACTATGAATCCTGGTTTATTTACCCGGGAGATTTGCCACGCCGCTAAGGTCATAGACCATGGCGTTATCGATGCGTACAGAGATCATCCGGCCGGCAGGGATTTCACCTTTAACCAGGACAAGGCCGTCTATCTCGGGGGCGTCGCGGTAACTGCGACCTATCGAGATGCCATCGCCGGCGCCTTCGATCAACACATCCAGACTGCGGCCGACGAACGCCTGGTTTCGCTCGAGAGAGATTTGCATCTGCTTTTCCATCAGGCGCTTCAAGCGTTCTTCTTTTACCTCGCTCGGGATGGGGTCGCCTAATGGCTCGCTGGTGGTGCCTGTCTCAAAAGAATATTTGAACACACCCACCTTGTCGAAGCGGACCTCTTCGACGAAATCGAGCAAAGTCTGGAATTCTTCTTCGGTCTCGCCAGGGTAGCCGACGATGAAAGTGGTACGCAGGGCAAGGTCGGGGATGGCTTTGCGCATTTTTCCCAGAGTGCTGCGGACCCACGCGATGTTTGTTGGACGGCGCATCCGGCGCAGTGTCGCCGGGTGAGCGTGCTGCAGGGGCATATCAAGGTAGTGGACCACCTGCTTATAGGTGGCCATGACTTTGATCAATTCACCGGTGACATAGCCGGGGTAGGCATACATAACGCGTATCCAATCTATCTGGGGTGCGGCGGCAGTCATTTTTGTGAGCAGGTAAGCCAGTCCATTTTTTAAACCCAGGTCACATCCATAGTCGGTGGTATCCTGGGCGATGAGGATGATCTCGCGTACACCTATCTCTTGCAGAGAGCACGCTTCTGCCAGTATCGCCTCAACAGGGCGGCTGACGGCGGTACCCTTGATCAACGGGATGGCGCAGAAGGCGCACGGGCGGCGGCAGCCATCGGCTATCTTTAAATAAGCGCTAGCGCCCTGCACTGAGACGCGCTGTGCGCCATGCTCGTCCCTGCCCACGGTGGCCGCTTCGGATAGGTTATAGCGCGTTTCGGGGCGCACGGCGCCGCACAGGCTATCAACTACATCAACAATATCCATCCATCGGCGTGTACCGAGGATCCCATCAACGCCAGGGACATGACGGGCAACTTCGACGCCGTTGCGTTGTGTAAGGCAACCTGCGGCGATCAATACCTGTCCGCTTTTCTTTTTGGCAGCCAGTTCAGCAAGCACATTGAGCGATTCTTCTTTAGCAGTTCCGATGAAACCGCAGGTGTTGACGATCAGCACGCGTGCCCGCCGCGGGTTAGTGACGGGTTCATAACCCGAATCGGTCAACAGTTGCGCCATGGAATCCGAGTCAACGGTATTCTTAGCACAGCCAAGAGAGACTATGTGAAATGTTTTTTTGCTCATTTAGTAAATTATAACCTTAAAGGACATACAGACCTAACCCCCGACCCCTTCCCTACGAAGGAAGGGGTGAGATGATTCATTAGCCCCTTCCCGGTGCGGGAAGGGGTTGGGGTTAGGTCTGAAATCCCGATTATGGTCATTGATTTATTATCTTTACAGAGCAAATGTCCTGCTTATGTGTCATTCTGAACTGTAGTGAAGAATCTCTCGCCGCAGCGAGGGACTAGAGATTCTTCGGTCGCTACGCTACCTCTCCGAGTGAAACATCGGAGTCCGATACCCGCTCGGACAGAATGACAAGGAGTGTAAATTTATTTTGTTTATGACCAGCAGCCCGGGGCATATATAATCCTCACCCCGGCCCGCAAAACTGCTCTATCACCTCCCGCATATGGAGGGCAAGCTTCAGGTCTTCTTCGCTTAAAGTTAAGGAACCACGTGGCCAGTGCATTACGGAATTACGTATCTCATTCAACTTTACAAGGTTATTAAGAAATTCATTATGTGATTTGAATTCTCTCTTAATCCTTTGGAAGTCAGTTTCAAAGAATTTCCATTTTTTATTAATTATTTCTTTAAGGTCTATGAGATAAACATGGTTGTATAATGGTAAATGTTTCGGGTCTTTCTGTTGCATTTCAGCGCATTTCGTGCGTATGGTCTCTGGAATACCCTCATACCACCATCCAGCTTCTTCCTTTCCAAGCTCTTTTTGCAATCTCTGCTTAATAAAAATGTGAAGCATTGCCTCTATGCGAGTTACTTGCTCGAAAATCTCTGTATATAGACTAGATGGCCGGAGGGCCTTTAGCCATCTTTCCAGTTTGTCCAGCGCCTCTAATTTTCCCTCGTATGCCAATGAAAAATCTGGCTTATGTTTGAGTGCTTCTTCATAACTATTCACTGCCTCCTGGTAGCGTTCCAGTCCAACTAAGACGACACCCTTGACATACCAGGTGGTGGCAGAGTGGGGGTCAATAGACAGTGCCTTGTCGCAGCTATTCACTGCTTCTTGGTCGCGTTTCAGTGCGGTTAAGGCAGCACCCCGGTCACTCCAGGCGGTGGCATCGTTAGGATCAATAGCCAGTGCTTTGTCAAAGCTATCAACTGCATCGTTACAGCGTTTCAGGATTAATAAGGCTGCTCCCCGGTAATGCCATGCAGCGGCATCATTAGGATCAATGGACAGTGCTTTGTCGAAGCTATCAACTGCTTCCTGGATGTTTCCCAGATGGTATATGGCGAGACCCCGATTATACCAGGTGGAGGCACCATTGGGGTCAATAGCAAGTGCCTTGTTGCAGCATTCGATTGCCTCCTCAAAGCGGTTTAGGCTTAATAAGACGGCACCCCGGCCGTTCCATACGGTGGCATCGTTAGGATCAATGGCCAGTGCTTTGTCGCAACTATCCATAGCCTCGTCGAAGCGTTCCAGCCTTGATAAGGCGTCACCCCGGCATATCCATACGGCGGCATCGTTGGGTTCGATGTCCAGCGCCTTGTCGTAGCTTTCGACTGCCTCATCATAGCGTTTCAGCAAGCTTAAGGCGCCACCCCGATTAAACCATGCCTGTGCGAGGTTGGGATCGATAGCCAGTGCCTTGCCGTAGCATTCCGTTGCCTCTTGGTGTCGTCCCATCTCGCCCAGAGCAGCACCCCGATTATGCCAGGCAGAGGCATCGTTGGGATCAATAGCCAGCGCCCGGTCGTAACTTAGTACTGCCTCATTAAACCGTTTCAGTCCGGCTAAAGCGTTACCACGTTCATACCAGACGGTGGCATCGTTAGGATTAATAGCCAGTGCTTTGTCGCAGCTATCAACTGCCCCCTGGTAATTGCCCCCGTCGAAAAGTTGGATACAATCTTCAAAAAGCTTTTTAGCTTCGTCATCATCCATGTCACCCTCCCGTAGTTGCCTGATTTTACACGCTTAATATACCCCAGCCCGCTGGATTGAGCGACCATATGCGTCCATAAAGCGATACCCCCCGACACATCGGGGGGTATCAAGTGTTTACTATAATTATGCGCCAAGTTAAGGCATGATGACTAGGCGATCTATCTCCCCCACAGCTTGTCCAGCCATTTCTCTCTGTAATACTGATTCGCCACGTTATTGTCATCCACGGTCTGAATAATTGCCCTTTGCGGGGTAAGGCGTGCTGCTTCCGTTGTGGGGTCGGGCACATCCTTCCGGATAGGAGGCGCACCGGATGACTTTGTATATGCGGTTTGGCCCTCTTTGGAGACAAACCAGTCCATGAAAAGCCGGGCGGCATTGGGATGGGGGGAACCGGTTATGACGGCAGCTACGGGAGAAATGAGCTGGACAATACCGTCCTTCATGTCGATGGCTTTTATAGGCGCACCTTCCTGAGCAATCTTGGCGAGGGTAGCAATAGAACCACGAATGGACATGGACCTCTCCCCCCGTGCCAGCATCCGGCCTTCTTCTTGCAACGAGGTACTTAGTATAATATCTTGCTTATAGAGAGCTTTAAGGTATTCTTCGTCTATAACCTTTTCCCTCATTAAGGGAACAAAGAACTGCTGCGGCCCTGCGCTGGTAGTAGGATCGGTGAGGATCATCTTACCTTTCCACTGGGGTTTCAACAAGTCCCGCCATACCTGCGGCATGTCTGCCGGGGTAGCCAGCATTTTAGTATTGACCCAGGGAGACCAGTAATTGAGCGAAAGACCGACCAAATGTTTATCTTTGGGGTCGTTGCCGAATACATTGGTCAACCAAACGCTTTGGTCCTTAAAGACCGGTAGTTCGTCAGCGACGCTTACTGTAAGGCCTTCCGCCTTCATGGTAATGGCAAAAGTAGTAGAGCCATCATTAACATCGGCTACAACATTTTTCATACGCCGCTCGGTCTTCATTCTTTCTACGAACTCTCCCCCGCGGCCGGTGATTATATCCACGTTAATGCCATAGCGCTCTTTGAACGCTTTTGATACTGTTATCCCTACATCTCCCACAAGGTTAAATGAGTAAATAGTTAGCGTGCCCTCTTTTTTAGCGGCTTCAATAACCTTTGCCCACGCAGCGTCTTGAGAAGTGGGAGGCGGAAGGTTAGAGACGGGAGCGGTAGATGGTTGAGTCGGGGCTGGTTTGGCGGGTGCGGGTGTCGGCGTAGATTGAGGAGCACAGGCTGCAAATAGTATGGGGAAAAGAATTACAATGGTTAGCAATGTGTAAGTTATTCTTTTCAAAAGTCCACCCTTTCGAATAAATATTTTAATAAATCTACCAGTTATTTCTCAAGCTTGTCAAACTATTATCAGGTTTATTTTTTACCGAAGATTTGCTCTACGATGCCGGACTTCAGGTCTTTATTGGATTGCTCGGCGGCTTCCCATGTCCGGTTCCACAATTTGGAGTAAGTCCGTTTCAGTTTTTCAGCAGTATAATCGGGTAAGTCCTTCCGAAGGGGCAACCGGGAAACTGTTTTGTTATAGACCGTTTGGCCCTCTTTACTGAGAAGCCAGTTGATAAATAGCCTGGCTGCATTGGGATGGGGGGCGCCTTTGATCATCGTCAGTTGTTCAAACTGGGCTGTACTACCCTCCACGGGGTCCACAAGCTTAAGGGGAGCGCCCTCCATGATAAGCGGCTCGACTGAGCTTCCAATACCAAAGAGAACTGGATATTCACCCCGCCCAACCATAAGCTCCATCTCCCGGGAAGAGCCTCCCCACAGGGCTGGCTTTTGCTCGGCAAGTTTGCGGAAGTAATCATAGTCCAGGACCTTATGGTAGGTTAGGGTAGAAAATATATTTAGCCCCGTCCCTGTACCCCTCGGATCGGCCATTATCATTTTCCCCTTCCACTTGGGGTCGAGCAGGTCATACCAGGACTTGATTTCACCGGGCTTAACAAGGTTGGTATTTATCAATATACCCAGGCAGGTGACGCCAATGCCGATGATCTGTTCCTGTGGACCGTAAACAGGATCAAGATAAAAGACACTTCTATCCCGTAATTCTGGCAGGACACTTACCGGGCTTTCCGCCAGGCCGCTCAGCACAATCTCTGTACCGGTAGTAACGCCGGTTTGGGCAACATCTACAACAGGTTGGCGAATAGCTTGCTCTACCTTTATTTTTTCCAGTGTTTGCCGGCCGGCCAAGACCAGCACATCCACGGGGATGCCATATTGGGCAGTAAAAGCCGCAGTCATTTCTCGACCGGCATTGGCAAACACCGTATCGCCGTAGATAACCAGCCGGCCCTCTTTTTTGGCTGCTTCGATAATTTTTGTCCAAGCGGCATCTTGAGCAGCGGGAACCGGGAGGTTGGAAGCGGGAGCGGCTACCGGAGCTGGCGCTGAAGTAGCTGTCGGCCCTGGTACAGGAGTAGTTTTGGGGGAGCAATTAACCAGCACTGTTAATAAAATCACCAACCCAATTAAATGGAACCTCTTGTTTTTCATATTTCCCCCCTATGGCACAAGCTATTTTTTACCGAAGATTTGGTCTACTATCCCTGACTTCAAGTCCTTATCGGATTGCTCCGCAGCTTCCCACGTACGGTTCCACAGTTTTGAGTATGTCCTTCTAATTCTTTCCGGGGTGAAATCTGGCAAGTCTTTTCTCAGGGGTAAACGACCTATGGGCTTATTATACGCTGTTTGCCCTTCCTTGCTGAGAATCCAGTTAGCAAATACTCTGGCTGCGTTGGGGTGAGGAGCGTCCTTGACTACCATCAGAGGCTCCGGCTGTGCTGTACTCCCTTCTATCGGGTCAACAATCTTTAGAGGAGCGCCCTCCAGGATGAATGGCTCAACTGAGC
>Ga0209514_10007865_pt1 | contig 12411 bp, 15 predicted proteins | sample Subgrocontami58m_FD_187452 | JGI IMG/M metagenome (GOLD analysis project Ga0209514, IMG submission 187452) | Subsurface groundwater microbial communities from S. Glens Falls, New York, USA - GMW37 contaminated, 5.8 m (SPAdes) (version 3) | ecosystem: Environmental > Aquatic > Deep subsurface >...
AATATTTTATTGAATGGACTCATCGATTAACTGCTGCCACTACTGGTGCTCTAGTAATTGCTACTGCAATAGGTAGTTGGATTAACAAAAATGCTGGCAGAAAAATTAAATTTACAAGTGCTTTTGCAGCAACGCTTGTAGTTACACAAATTACTCTTGGTGCATTGGTGATTGATCTAAAACTACATGCTGTACTTGTCGCAATTCACTTGGGAGTTGGAATACTATTGTTTTCAATGGTTTTGCTAACTGCATTGTTTGCATTTAGAATTGCAAAAAAACCGATCGAATCTATACTCTAGATTTAAATTTTATTTTTTTTGGCAGATAGATATAAGCTACAACTACTCCTAATGTAATAGCTCCTATTGTAATTGACATGATGAAAATATATCCAAATGGACTTTGAGTGCTCATGTTAAAAGTATACGTTAGAACTCCTTGAGTGCCATCCATATCATATAGATCTACTTTAACAACATGATTTCCTGAGTTTTTCCAGACATAATTCATTTCGTAATGACCATTTTTATGTAATTCTGGATTGATTGCATCAATTTGTTGATCATTATAAAAAAACCTAACACCCATTGTAAAATTATCGACTTCATTAAAGTCACTATCTCCAACTCTAAATAGAATCTGCGATTTTTCTCCTATCTGTGGAAATTCTGGCAACGTTGCAACTTGAACTCTGTATCCTCCAAGAAATTCTTCAGCAGAATTAAACATTGAATGTGCATATGCATCAGAAAATAAAGGAACCACAGTTGATACTAAAATAAACATTATACCAACTGATCGTAATTTTATCATTATGAATATGAAATCTTCGCATGAATATAGTGTTAATCAATTTCCATAAGAAAATCTTCAAAACCTTTAAATCCTTATTGGCAAGAGACTGAAACGTTGACTATCGTAACAAAATCAATCGATATTAAAACACCTGTAGAAAATGTATTTACTTATTTTGCAAGACCCGAACATGTCTCTGATCAAATCAAAAATGATACAGTAGGCATGACAGTAATTCCTATGAACATCAAAGAAGGGATGGGTGTTGGAACAACATTTAGAATAATCGGCGACTTTAGCGGTAAACGACTAGAATGGGATTGTGAAACAACTGAGTTTGTCAGAAATGAAAGAATTTCTGCAAAACAGATTCAAGGTCCATTTAAGAACTGGAAAATTACCAACGAATTCAAATCATTAGGTGATAATTTAACCAGAGTAACCATGTCAGTAGATTATACCATGCCATTTGGTCCATTAGGAGCAATTTTGGATAAAGCAAAATTTGCAAAATCTGCTGAAAGAGGAATGGAAACTGCACTCTATAATGTCCGAGGACTGCTTGAAGGAAACGGTTCAATTCCAGTATACATCACACTAGATGCATACCAAAAACTACTTGCAGAAAAGAAAAAAATGAACGATGTTCCAGTTTCAACTGCACTTACTGCAATTCTTGAAAAGTATGCTGAAATTGAAACAAAAGCTCAAAACTAAATTTTCATTTCTTTTCCAATCTTAAGATTAATAACAACTCTAGGATTTGCTATTTTTGTGGGTCTATGGCGCAGCCAGGTAGCGCACCGGACTCTTAATCCGGTTGTCGTGGGTCCGAATCCCACTAGACCCGCTTTTTTGTTAAATTGCAACCTGAAAACAATAATTTAAAATCAATTTTGATTTTTCAAATCTGACAAAATTTCTAAATCTGATTCAATTTCTTCTGGCAATCCTTCCCACCAAGAATTATCTGTCATATTCAAAATGTCTGTTATTGTATTAGCTTATAGATCTTTCTAAATTTGAATTCGAATCTGAATTTTGTTTTTCCAAATTTTTTATATCTGAATATTTCTTTGCCAAATCTAATAGCATGTCTATTCCAATTGGTTTTGAAATCACAGAAACTAGTCCTTGCTCTAGAGCTCTTTTATTTTTTAGCTCAAAGTCGGAATACCCTGTCACTATTACCACTTTTGCATTTTTGTCCATTTCTATGATTTGAGAAAATGCCTCATATCCATCAAGTTTTGGCATATCGCCATCCATCACCACCAAGTCTGGATGTATTTGCCTGTATTTTGATACTGCTTCTTCACCGTTTATAGCTGTTTGAACATTATACATATTCACTTGTAATATCTCTGCATACAACTCTAACAATTCTATATCATCTTCTACAACTAGAATTGTTTTTGTCATATCCGAGGTATGATGATATTAAGATGTTATTAAAGCCTCAGTCTGTGTAAATTATTACATATTGATAATTAACTCCTTTCTATAATGATTATATGTATTAAACATAAAATTTCACAAAAGCATATTATCTTATTGCTACTCTACACTATGTGAAAGAGGCTTGCATTCATGGATAATTTAGTAAACAAGCAAACCCCAATTAAAAATGAACATCGATCTGTAATTTTTTTAATAGTCTTTCTAGTGGCAATAACTCTAGTTTATCAGCTAAGGCCATTTCTCGACGCTTCGCAATTTTTCTGGATTTCTTTTCCAGCAAACGAAATTATTCTTGGAACGCTAGTTACATTTTCAGTCATACTCACAATCAAATTATACAAACAAAAACACTATCAGTCAAAAGCATTTTTATTTTTTACAATAGGGGTTTCATGCTGGTTTATTGCTGATCAGATTTGGTACTTGTATGATTATGTCTATAATGTGGATCCGTTTCCATCAGAGGCAGATATTTTCTATATTGCGGCATATCCCTTCTTTGTTGTTTTTCTTTTCATTTCTTTAAAATCTATCCGAAAATCAATTACCAAAAAAATTTGGCTCTTTTCATTTGTGTTATCATTTACATTTTTAATTCCATCCCTATTAGCATGTTTTAATGCCTTAGAAGAAACAGAAGGAGGATTAGATATCATTTCTAAATCAATTGCACTTTCATATCCAATACTATCTTCATTCCAATTAGTTCCTGCTGTTATTGGCATTATGTTTCTGGCAAAAAAAGGAGTAAGCTATTCTTGGATGTTGTTATTATTTGGGTTTTTAATTTACAGCGTATCTGATGCATTCTATCTTTTTTCAACACTAGATGGCTCATACTATGATGGACATCCCGTAGATTTGATGTATTTGTACAGTTATCTTTTGCTGATATTCTCTTTGCATAGTCGCTTAAAACTAACAAATAACTCTAATGATAAAAATCAAGAAATATTTTTCAATGAGAACATAAAATTTGAAACAATCAACAAATTAGGTATTCCACTCACACTGATAATATTTTGTATGACTGTAGTTATTTCTTTGATTAGTATAACTTACTTTAATTCTGAAAAAGAACTATCTGTTGATAATCTTATGCTTGGAATTATAGCAATGCTTGTAGTGTTTACTGTAATAATTCTTACAATTAACAAGAGTCTAACACAATTTGTTAAAATGAGAACACGTGACCTTGAAGAACAAAGAAATAATCTAGAATATCTAGTCGAGGAAAAAACACAAGCTGTGCTCAAAGCAGAAAGACTCTCAGCAATAGGAGAATTATCTGGACGTTTAGCTCATGACTTGAGAAATCCATTATCTGTCATGAAAATGTCTATTGATCTGATAAAACAACATCCTGCAGATGCAAAAATCTCTGATAGCATCATCACTAAAAGACTTGATCTAATAGAAAAAAGCATTGATAGAATATCTCATCAAGTCGATGATGTGTTAGGTTATGTTCGAAATTCACCGCTAAAGTTGACTACAACATCACTTAGGACAATAATTTTAGGATCAATTGATAAGGTTAATGTCCCACATGATGTCACAATCACCGTTTCTGATTCAGATGCTATTACTAGTTGTGACTCCATAAAGATTGATGCTGTTTTTATCAATCTCATTGTAAATGCAATTCAGGCAATACCTCAAGGAGGTACCATTGAAATTCAGATCAAGTCAAACAATGATGATATCGTTATTGACTTTATAGATTCTGGCACAGGCATTCCAAAAGAATTCATGGATAAAATATTTGAACCACTCTTTACTACCAAGCAAAAAGGAACTGGATTGGGTTTGGCCAGCTGCAAAAATATTATAGAACAACACAATGGAAAAATTTCAGTTAAAAATAATCCTACTACGTTCACAATTACCTTACCAAAAATACCTGTAGATCTACCCAAATCTATTTCACAGTGAAACTAGTTTTCTAAAGTTTTCTTAGTAGAGTAAATCTACTTTTATCCGGTTCTATCTCTTCATGCATATCTACATTACTTACAATTTTAACTTTATAGTCTAGCCATCTTTTTTGCATATTTCGGAATTTTGAATTATTATTGATTTGTTTTTCTGCTTCATCATATCTCTCACAATTCATAATGTATTTTCCTGCAACTCTGTGCATTTCAGAAATGCCTTTTTCTAAAACATCATCTTCAAGATAATTCAAAAGTTGATGAGTAAAAACAAAATCAATTGAAGAATCATCAAAAGGCAAATCTGTAATTGAAGATTTTTGAAAATCAAATTTGGAAAGTTTTTCTTTTGCAATATTTAGTGCTGTATCATTTAAATCTACACCATGAACCTCAAATGCTTCTGGAAATAGCTTCAAATCAATCCCAGTACTACATCCTATTTCTAATACACTTGTACAACGTAATGAAACAGTTAAATCCCTGACAAATTTTGCAAATTCCTCATTGAATTTAGATTCATTTTCATTTGCATATTTATCCCAAAACTCCTTATCGTAATTCATAAAATATTTTCATATGTCTTGTATTTGATATTAATTGTTTAATGTTGACACTTGCAAGGAACAAGTTTTGTGTCAAATGTGCAATCATGGGGGCCATCTGATCTGTTATCCATTGGAATCTCTTTCATACAATCTTCATGGCGACCTTTTCTACAAAACCAACAAATTTCTTGGGTATTTCCAGTTGCACAGTATTCCATGCTTATATCATTGTATTTGTGGGTAAAAAACTTCTTGGAAAATTAGATAAAAGTCAACCATGGCAAGAACCTTTCATCTTTTCCCATTGTAACATCTGAAAATGATTTTTGTAATGCTTTTGTAATTTTCCCCATCTTTGCATTTCCTATTATTACTTTATCAATTTGCGTAACTGATTTTACCTCTGCAGCTGTTCCTGTCATAAATATTTCATCTGCACAATACAAGTCATCTCTTTCAAGATCTCTTTCTATTACAAATCCACCATTTTCTTCAATGATTTGGATTACACTATCTCTTGTAATTCCTTCTAGTCCTCCTGCTGAAAGTGGAGGTGTTTGAATAATGTCATCTTTTATGACAAAAATATTTTCTGCACTGCCTTCGGCAATTTTTCCATGCAAATTTAACATTATTGCTTCATCATATCCATTCTCAAGTGCTTCTACTCTTGCCAGTGCAGCATTTGCATAGTTTGATGCTGCTTTTGCTTGCATTGGTTGCGATCTAGAATCTATCTTTATCCAACTTGAAACCTTACATTTTGCACCAGAGAATTTTCCTGCTTTTCCTTCTCCCATACTCCACTCCCAACAAGCAATTGATACATCAACTTTGTTTGGAGTTGGTGTAAGACCCATTGTACCATAACCATAGTATGCTAACGGTCTAATGTAACACTCTTTTAAGCTACTAGCCTTTACAGTTTTAATAATCGCATCTGAGATCACTTTTTTAGAAAATTGCATTTTCATTGAATACAGTTTTGCTGAATTGAAGAGTCTATCCACATGTTCTGCAAGTCGGAAAATCGCTGAACCATTAGGTGTATCATAGCATCTAATCCCTTCAAATACTGATGTTGAATAATGCAAGGCATGAGTAAGTACATGCACTTTGGCATCTCTGAATGGGACTAATTTCCCGTTCATCCAAATTTTGCCAATTTCTTTCATAGGAGAGAGAAAATACTCTACTAATTTAAAGAATTATCTTTAGAATGGAATTTTATGATAAATCTGCAAACTACATATTTGACAAAGCATGTTTTTCAGCATGGAATGGGTTTTAGGTTTTATCGCAATTGCACTTTTAATAGTTGGTTTGGTTGGTCAAGCCTTTGAAATGAAAAAGATTAGACTAGCTACTCATCGAGATGAACTAGCCTCAGTCAATATTTTTCTAAACAAGAAAAACTTCAAATGGTACGCAATAATCGGTGCAGGTATGATTCTTTGGTATGCAGCTGAGCGTAGTTAAATTGATCTATATAGATCAGCTCTAAATACTAGAAAATCTAACTATACTTAACGCGTGTTTTTGGGTAACGCCGGACTAAGTCTAGATAACGGTCCATGAACAAACCCTTAATGGCGCTACAGGTGAAAACCCGTAACGCCACTTTCACTTAAATAAAATTAATCTTAGATTTTTCTTTGTGAATTGCATTTATTGCTTTTCTAATGTTATCTTTAGAATCTTCAACTACAATAATTATTCTTGAAGTCTCTTCTTGTGCATCCATATTCAGAATGTTTAGTCCAGCTTCACCAATCTTTGCACTAGTCCTTGATGCTACTTGTTGTACTCTCCACATCTCATCGCCAATTAATGTAATTACTCCTCGGTTGTATGTAATTGATGCAAGCGAATCAAATCCAAGAAAATATTTTTCATTTCTTTTGACATAATCTCCATCTAAAAATAATATTCTTGAAAGCTCAACTCCGTCTTTTGTAAATGGAGATAATATCACATATTCGCTATATCGCTTGTCTTTTTCTAGTGATACTAGTAATTTTTGCGCCGAGTTTGTCTCAATTTTGAAAATTGCACAATTTTCTTTTCCAGTAACTATCTTAATTGGATGATCATTTCTACTATCTGGAATTCTCTTGATTATAGTAGTCTTTGACGGATCTTTCATATTTGTGACAATAATTGGCATGTCTACCCCATTTTCTACAATCTCCTTTATTGCAATGGGATCCAAAATCTTCATTCCAAACATTCCTGCCAGTCTTGCTTCATTGTATGACAGTTGATCCACTTCAGTCAGTCCTGTTTCAACAATTTTCGGATCAGCAGATACTACAGAGCTGTCCTTTTCAAAGTCTATTCTGGTATCATATTTTTTATGAAATAATATCCCCAGATCAGCTGCAGTTCTATCAGAGCCCCCTCGCTCATACGTAGTAGTAATGCCGTCTGGAGTTTTGCCTATAAAACCACCTATTGTAACTACCTCATTTTCTTCGACTAGTTTAGCTGTTTTATCCAGATTTTCTCTGGATTTTGCTGCAAGAAAATTTGTTGATTCTATGTTATAATCTGTGATTATTGGCCAGTCATCATAACTTACTGCATCTGTTTTTATTCCATTACTTTTTAGAATGTAATTCATCACATGCGACATCAAAATTTCTCCTGAAAAAGCCAATGATCGTGAACGTATCTCTTCAGCAAATTCTTTTTTCTCAAGGGCCTCCTCTAATGCCCTTTCAGCCTTTTTTAGGAACAAGTCTATGATTTTTTGACAATCTTCTTTATTTTCTGAATTTACTAGCTCCAGAATTTTTTGATAGCATGATTTTACAGTATCCAAAGTTGCTTTGGTTCCTTTTTCCACATTTTTTCCTTGTTCTAAAATGACATCTGTAAGTGAACATTTTTTTCCATTCTGAGTTGTAAGCGGTGCTGAAAAAACTGCAATAATCTTGGAATCTTTCTTTAAATCATTAATTCTATCAACAATTAGTGGAATTGAAACACCATCAATACCAATTGCGCTTCCGCCAAACTTGACTACAACTAACTTCATAGTACCTTACCAAAATTAATTGGCTATCTATTAAGGATTGGATCAAATTTTGTCAAATCAACTTTTTGATTATATTGTATGCGGTAATTGCCCCTCTAGTTTCCAAGGGATTTCGTTTTTGCTCTAGTTTTTCTAAGATTAATTTATCTAATCTATTAATATCTTCAAAAACAAACCCCTCTTCTTTGGCATTGCCTTCTTGCTCAAAATGCCCCTTTATTGGAATAAAAATTCCAGGTGTTCCATATGCTTTTGCCTCGTCAATAGTTGATTTACCTGCAAGAGATACTGTAACATCAGCTGCAAAAATCATCTCATGAAGATTATTTACAAATCCCAAATTCCTTATAGAATCTCCAAACCTTTTGCTTAGAGATGGACCTGAAACAACTATTACATTTATGTCCTGATTTATTTTTGATATAGCTTCTAGTGTTTTCTCAATTAGAAACAGTCCTGTGTCTGTTCCTCCTACTGAAATAACTATGGTTTTTTTATTAAAAGAGAATTTCTTTCTTAGTTCTTCTCTAGAAAAATTTATTTGTCTTACAATTGGTCCAACTCTTTTAATATTTCCTTCATCAGGACCGTTTTCTGGAATAATTACAGTGTCGCATTTTTTCATAATTTCTTGCATTGATTTATTCATCTTTTTTTCAATAAATGATGTTATTCCATTTATGAAGTTAGTTTGTACAACATCTGTAATCAAAACTGTAGGTATTTTTTTATTTTGAGCAACAGTAAGTGATGCAAAATCTTCATCACTAATCACTAGTCTTGGATTGTCTGCCTCGATAATCTTTCTAGCAATTTTTTTACATCTTTTATAATATTGATAATAATTCCAGAGCCATCTTGTTGAATTCTTTAGTATTCCATTTTCTACAATAAATTGCGGAGGAATGTATACATCTTCAACTTTCAAATCTACATTTTTTAGAATTTTTGCAGCTCCATTTCCTGTTACAAATTTTGTTGATATGTTTTCAAAATTGTTTGCAATAGCAATGTCTCTTGTTACATGACCTAATCCTATTGGACTAGAAAAAAAATCTAAATCAACCATACTTGTACAAAATTCTAATCAAATTTCTAGATTGTCCCTTTCTCAAAGTTTAAATGGTTTTCATCAAGGAATGTTTCTGGGCTCATGGTCCAGATCGGTTATGACGTCGCCCTTACACGGCGAAAATCCAGGGTTCAAATCCCTGTGGGCCCATATTTCCTTTTTGTAAGAGAAATAGAAAATTTTATCAACTATAACACAAACCAATAATATGGAAATACAATCTGCTGCAGAAAAACTTTTGAAATTAAGTCCTTCTGTAAGAGTAGTCAGTGTTTGTGATCTTCAAGGAAAATTGGTTTTCTCGGAACGTTCAAAGAAAGTAAAAATTCTTGTATCTAGAAATCAAAGCTTAGCATCACTAAAGGCTGCTGCTCATGACTGGAAACAACGAAAAAAACTACTTCGAACACTTGGATCATGCAAATATGTTGTAGCTGAATATGATACAGTTAAGAGAATAGTAATGCCTGCTGGTAGTAATCATATCTTGTATGTGACTACAACTGCTACATTTGATCACAACAAAGTAATTCGCAAAGTACGTTCTTTCAAATAAATCCTAATTTTTTTCTTATTTGATTTAAAATATGATCTTGTCTTCTAATTTACTATAACAAATCTTGATAATGTTTTGTGTATTGAATGTGTAATTATTTTATAAAACGCTTACCAGTTCCTCTACCGGAACTTACCCACATTCCTTTACCTGAAGGTCGTTGAGTTGCCGTATTGATATCTCCAAACTTGATTTTACCAGTACCTCTTCCAACAGAAACGTAGCTGTTTTTTGATTCTTCTTTTCGTTTTTCTTCATGATCTTTAAATGCAGCACCAGTCCAATTTTCATCTTCTTTTTTAGCAATTCTTCTTGATGTTCCTCTTCCACCTACACGCACATAATTTTCACCCATTTGATTTCTCTGAATATGATATGTCTTTGTTGCTAATAAGATTTATTGTAACACAGTTCCAGCACAGAGATTTAATGAGATTGTAATTAAATACCCAAAAGAAAGAAAATTGGATTAAATAAATTCTAGAATTATTATGCCTAATTATACTCATAATTTACCCATAAAGTGAACAATCCCTATGTATGTATGAAAATTATTTTTTATTAATTCTATCTTGCTATAATTCCAATATCCATGTGATTGTTCATCATAGACATCATGGATTTTCCTTGTAATATTGCATGTGTGTGCATTGTATAGTATCCTTTCTCAGTTGGTGTAAATTTTATCTGATATTGGCCAGAACCAATGTTTTCTGCTTGAATCATTCTTCCCATCATATCCATCATTGACATGTCCATAGATTCCATTGGTGCACCTTCTTCTATGTGAAGAATCACATCTGCATTATCTAATGGTTCACCTTTTTTATCCGTTACAAGCAAAGTAATTTTAGATTCTTCACCAACCTTTGCAATTTGACTTGAAGTTGTTTTTATTATGACATCTTGAGGAACACTATTCATCATTGATTGACACATATCCATCATTCCACCCATATTATGAGTCATCATTGATTGATCAGATTCAGAGTATGCTGAAAGATAGAACATTCCACCAGTAGAAACAATAATTGTGACTAGTACAATCATTAATATTTTCATACACTGATTATTATTCTCGTATATTTGAATCTAGTATTTTACAAATGTAAAGTACTTGTTTTTTATATCCTATTTACAAAGTACATCGTGATAATATTTGAAAGGAAAATCAAAGTTTCTTGTTTTGATTGGAATTGCAATAATTGGAATCACAATAGCTTTTAGCTTTAATTCTAATGATCAAAAACCAACAACAGACACAAGAACGGTTGAATGGCGTCATGTTCATGGATTAGGTGTAGATCCTACTGATTCCAGTATTTTGTATATTGCAACACATGGAGATTTTTACCAAAGTAGAAACGGTGCCCCTCCAGTAAAAGTAGATCAAGTAAGAGCAGACTATATGGCATTTAATGCACCACATGACAAAGATTCTCCTTTGTATGCAAGTGGACATCCATCTACAGGTGGAAATACTGGATTAATCAAAAGTACTGATGGCGGAATAACTTGGCAATCAGTTTCTAAAGTGTTAGAGCCACCAGTTGATTTTCATGCTATGGCACTAAGCAAGAGTGATCCAAATTTGATTTTGGGTTTTGATAGTGGAAACAGAGGATTATTCAAGACTATGGATGCTGGAAATACTTGGGAAAACTTGGAATATCCTGAATATATTTCTGCACTGACAATTTCCCCAAATGATTTTCAATTAATTTTTGCAGGAACAGGAAACGGAATTTTCAAATCCAATGATATGGGTATCACTTGGAATCATATTGCATACGAAGGATTGACCGTATCTGCGATGAATTTTGATGATGAAGGTATTTTGTTTGCCTCAGTAGATACATTTGGCTTGGTTAGATCAGGTGATCTTGGAGTATCTTGGGAAGACTTGCCAGACATTGATCTTACAGTTACCAGTATCGCTTTTGATTCATCAAATAAAATACTCTATGTAAGTGGATTTTCATCTGGAGGGTTTCAAGAAGTCTACAAGTTATCCTATGATATAACATCATACGAAATAATTGGTACAAACAAGGGACTCTAATTTACAATTCAAATGATTTTGGTTTTAATCTGACAGTGATTCAATTCTTCCCTTGTACTTTTCTTTATACAGTGTCCTGCAAGAAGTACAGCAAAAAAATCTCTCAAAATTCGCTATTTTGAGAACATGTGGTTTATCAGAGATCTGACCTTTACATAGATCACATGTCATTTTTAGAATCATATCTTTGGTTATTTTCACATCATGTTTCTTTGTTGATTTTGCCTTTATGTTCTCAAGACGTTTTTCAGTCTTGTTTTCAAGCATTCCAAGATCAATTACCGGAGAGATGGATTTTATCAACCCCACATTTACTAGTCTTTCATACCTAGCTTGAACAGTTGGTGTGCTTATTTTGATTTCACGTGATATCTGTCGAAATGATTTTCTTCCATCTTTGATCAATGATTCAATTATTGCAATATCGATATCATCTGGCTGAAAGGGCACTAAATGAGTTATCTTTGAGAATATTTATGATTTTACAATTGTAAAGTCTAGTATTCAAGTATGTGATGTGACATTACCAAGTCATGTCAAATTCCATATTTACCAAAAAGTCTGGCGTCATTCTGGCATTTGTCTTGTTTTCATTTATCTTTCTTGGAATAATTTTTTCATTAACTAGTGACATTTCTGTAAAATCTGGAAGTGAATTTTCGTATCCGTCTTGGTTAGTTATTGCTTATGTCGCTGGTCTTTCAATGATTATTTTACCCTGCACACTTCCATTGGTATTCATTATAATTCCATTAAGCATGGGAAAAGGATACAAAAAGGGTTTGAGTATGGCCCTGTTATTTGGCGTAGGACTTGTCACAACCATAACTTTGTACGGCTTGGGTGTTGCAACTATTGGAAAAACAGCATCACTTGATCAGTTCTCCACAATAATGTTTTTGATAGCTGGTATTGCAGGATTTGTTTTTGGTTTATCGCA
>Ga0209514_10007874_pt1 | contig 12405 bp, 15 predicted proteins | sample Subgrocontami58m_FD_187452 | JGI IMG/M metagenome (GOLD analysis project Ga0209514, IMG submission 187452) | Subsurface groundwater microbial communities from S. Glens Falls, New York, USA - GMW37 contaminated, 5.8 m (SPAdes) (version 3) | ecosystem: Environmental > Aquatic > Deep subsurface >...
GGGCACGACGATCGCCAGGAGGCCCAAGGCGATAACGAGAGGAGTGCGCCAGCGTCGGGTCAAACGTGCCCTCACTTTCTCAACGCACGCCGAATCAGTGATTGAAGACGGGGTCCTGGCGCGCTTCCCATTATTGATCAGTCAGACGCTCACCAGGGAGCGTTGGTTGGGGCGGTGAAAACCGCTGTGGTGGACCGAAGGCGAGCGCATCGTCCCGAGGAGCGCCCTGTCGGCCATGTGCCCTACGACGTCGATCTCGAAAACGCCCTCACCAGTCCGGCCGATCGGCCTCGGCTCGCACGTCCCGGCGCTGGACGGGATTCGCGGGCTCGCGATCCTGCTCGTCATCCTGTTCCATCACACCCTCATGCGCCAGCAGACGATGGTCGATGCCGTCTGGGTGAACCTGGCGCGCCTCGGCTGGTCGGGCGTCGACCTCTTTTTTGTGTTGTCGGGGTTTCTGATCACGGGGATTCTTTACGACTCGAAAGGCAGCCCCCATTATTTCCGAAACTTCTACGCCCGACGCACGCTGCGGATCTTTCCGCTGTATTACGCCTTTGTGTTCTTCACGCTGAGGATTTCGCCCGCGCTCTGGCCCGACACCGAGCTCGCGGCGATGGGACGAGCCGCGATGGAGAACCGAAGCGAGGCGTGGTACTGGCTCTATCTCTCGAACATCCTCGTCGCTCTCGACCGGGGATTCGGCCATCCGAACCTCGCAGTTACATGGTCTCTCGCCATCGAAGAGCAGTTCTATCTCTTGTGGGCCGTCGTCGTCGCATGTCTCGGCCGCCGGTCGCTGATGTGGACGTGCGGCGGGCTCGTGGCGATCGCCCCGGCCCTGCGCACGACCATGCTGATGGCCGGCGCCCACTGGACGGCGCCTTACGTGCTGCCGTTCTGCCGGATGGACGCGTTGGCCACCGGCGCGCTCGTGGCGGTGGCGCTGCGCGACGAACGAGAAGGTGCACGGCTCGTGGCCTGGGCACGCTGCACGGCGCCGGCAGCAGCGGTCGCCGTGCTCGGGATCTGGTACCTCGAGGGCCCCCTCGACGATGGGGACTGGACGGAGCCCGTCATGCAAAGCGCGGGCTACACGATGCTGGCCTTGCTCTTCGGGTCGCTGGTCGCACTCGTCGTCGGGGGTCGTGAGGGCTCCGGTCTTTCGCGACTGTTCAGCCTGCCGCTCTTGCGCGCGTTTGGCACATACAGCTACGCGCTCTATCTCTTCCACGTGCCGGTGCGCCGGTTCATTCGCGACACGTATTTCCCCGTTGCGGCGTTCCCGACCTGGCTGGGCTCACCGCTTCCTGGGCAGCTCCTGTTCTACGTGGTCGCCAGCGCCCCGGCGTTCTTCCTTGCGTGGATTTCGTGGTATCTGTACGAAAAACCGGTGATGACACTCAAGCGCTTCTTCCGCGACGAGCGCGGGACCCATGCGGCCGAGGCGCGGGTCGAAACCCTGTGAAGAGAGCTTACTCGAGTGCCTGCAGGCTCCGGCGCGAACCTTCGCGACACGTTGCGCGGCAAGACTAGACGACCGGCGCCCGAAAGCCGAACGCGATGCAGGCGACCGATCGGAATTACGGGACCTGTAAAGGTATCCGAACGGCAAGGGTATGATTGAGCGATTCAGTTCAAAGGAGGAGTTACAGATGAGGCGCCATGTTTCTGTCGCCATGTCTGCGCTTCCAGGCGGCGCGACGCCATATGGCCGCTCTCCGTGCAGGGCGCGGTCCGTGACAGCATGGTGTGCACCCCTTTCGAGAACGTTTCGATAAAGCGTCAGGCCCTCGCCGCCTGCACGTTCAGCTGGATGTCGACATCGTCGCCCACCAGGAAGCCCCCGGTCTCGAGCGCTGCGTTCCATGTCAGGCCGAAGGCCTTGCGGTTCAAGCGGAGCGACGCCTCGAACGCCACCTTCTCGTTGCCCCATGGATCCTTCGCGACGCCGAGATAGGTCACCGGCAGCTCGACGCGCCGGGCGACGCCTCGCATCGTGAGCGTGCCGCCGACCGTGAAGGTGCCCACGCCGGTCGGCACGATGCGATCGCTCGCGAAGGTGATCCGCGGATGCGTCTCGACGGCGAAGAAGTCCTCGCCTCGCAGGTGCGCATCCCGATCCGCAACGGAGGTATCGATTGACGCCGCCTGAATCGTGAATTCCACCTGCGATGCTTCAGGATGCTCGGGGTCGAAAACGATCGTGCCGGCGAAGTCACGGAATTGGCCGCCGACGCGTGACAGCAAATGACGGACGCGGAACAGCACTTCGCTGTGCGTGCGGTCGATGTTGTAGGTCGCAGAACCGGCGGGGGCGGGCGCGAGTATGGTCGTGGTCATCTGAGTGTCCTCCATAAGTTGACTGGTAGATAGTTGATTAATCATCTAATATGCCGCGGTCGTGCGCGTGTCCATGCTTGGTCGCTCTTTAGTGCTCGGGTGTCCTGACGGAGGCGAGAAGTGACAGGAGCCGTTGCCGGTCGGCGGCGCCAAGGCCTTTCAGGGATTCGTCGTGTGCGGCCAGCATCGGTGCGTCGAGACGATCCAGCAATCGCGTGCCCGCGGCGGTGAGCCAGCACAGATGCTGCCGCCGGTCCTGGCGGCACCGCTCACGGCGGATGTAGCTCTTCGCCTCGAGGCGATCGAGCAGGCGGGTCACGCCAGGCGTTTGCTCGATCATCCGATCTGCGACGTCCAGCGTCGGCAGACCCTCGTCGCCCGCTCCTCGAAGAATCCGCAGCACGTTGTACTGCTGCAGCGTGATGCCATGCGGCTCGACCACGCGGGCGGCGTGGCGACGTACGAGGTCGGCGGTCCGAACGAGCGCCAGAACGGCCTCTTGCGCGTCGGTTTGGAACGGCCGCGTCTGCCGGAGTTCGCGCTGTAGTGCACCCGACTTCGCCATTGCCAAATACGGTAACATGTCAATCATTGACGTGTCAAGTATCTGCACCTGCCCCGCCCGGTGCGATCGTGTAGCCGACACCGACGCTCGTGATTTGCGGCGTCGTGTGGGTCATGTACGCGTCGATCCATTTCATCCACGGTTGATCGAGGCACATCGGATCGCTGCCCTCGATTTCCGGCATGTCGGGCAGACAGCTCCAGCCATTGGTGCCGGCTCGAAGCACCGCGGGCTTATCGCCCTCGTGGGCGGGCCAGTCGAGGATCGTCGCCTTCCCGGTCACCGAGGCTGGCGCTGCGGTGATCGCACTGCCAATTTTCTGATCCTTGGCCGCCGTCTCGCTGAGTGCGGTCGGCACGCAGCTGCTTTGTCCCGTTGACGACCCGGCGCATCAACTCGTGGGGCATGTGCTGCCAGTGGCCTTGCTCGCGGTGTGGGGCTCGGTTGCCGGACGGCGATGGCTGGATTGGCTGCGCAGCCGCTAGCGGCGATTGCCGTTCTGCCGCTCCTCTTATTCGCGCCTTACCTCAGAGCGACGCAACACGACGTGTCGTGCCGCCGCGGGCGTTCCTTCCGCGCCGTGGGCGGATTGAGGAATCGGCAATTTCAGAGCTAATATGCATGGCGGTCATGCACGCTCTTCGGGCCTGGACGGTCGATTCCCTTCTATGAAGAGACACCTGTCCGCTATCGCTCTGGCAGCAGGCATGCTGCTGGCCGGTGCCTTCCTCGCGTTCTATCTCCATCAGGAAGTCAAAGAACAGGTCCTCTCGCAATTCAACGAGTCTCAACTCCTGCTGGCCCGGCAGGCCGCCAGGCAAATCGAATCGTATCTCGACGCCCGCTCCCAGGACGTTCGGTATCTTTCTTTGCTCACACCCCTGCGCCACCTTGACGTCGAGACCATGCCCGCCGACGTTCAGGCAACGTTCACTCGCCTGAAGACGGAGTATGTCAGGGACATCTTCATCCTCGATGCGCTGGGAAGTGTTGTCTATTCCACGGCAGACGGCGCCATGGGATCGACCGCCAGCTATTCCGGCGTTGATGCCTGGGTCAGAAATCCGGCCAACAAGGGAGCGGTCCGGCTCGTCGTGGAGACGCCGGAACACCGGTTCGCGCCTGCAACGGGGCCGGGCCGCGACTATGCGCAGAAGATGCTGACAGCGAAGCTGGGTACCTCGGAATACCAGCTGAAGGGCCAAGAGACCCGCGCCGCAGCCTTTGCGCCGATGACTTTTCAGGATGCCTCGTGGATCATCGTGGTGAACGCTCCGAAGGACGAAATCACGGGGTTCATCCGGACAAATTCTCTTGAGACGTGAGCGCTGTTTGGCGTCGTCGGAGCTGTCGTCAGTTTCGCTTTTCTCTCCGTATACAGGAACTCCCAGCAGGAGTGATAGTCATCGCGGGGAGGAGAGGCTGGTCGACAAGCTGCGAGAGGCGGGTGACTACCTGGAAAACCTCTTGAATCCGCCAACGCGCAGATCGTCGTCTGGAACCCGCAGCTCCGGATCACCCGATTCAACCGCGCCTGTCATCGGCTGACGGGTTACACGCCCGACGAGGTCGTCGGTCAGGAGCTGGGCATGCTCTTTCCCGTCGGCAGCCGGAAGGAATCGATTTCCAGGATCGTGCATGCCTCGGGCGGCGATGACCGCGAATCCCCGGAAATTCCGATCCTCCGAAAGGACGGGGCGATCCGGATTGCGCTCTGGAACTCAGCGGACATCCGGAGCGGGGACAGAACGGCGGTCATCGCCACGATCGCCCAGGGGCAGGACATCACCGAGCGCAAGCGGGCGGAGCAGATGAAGGCCGACTTCGTCTCGTTTGTGACCCATCAGCTCCGCACACCGTTGTCCGGCATCCGGTGGCTGCTCGAGCTGGGAGGGCAAGGGCGCGACATTCGAGTTCACACTTCCAGCGGCGAGGTAAAGCAATGACAGTGAGTGGAAAGCGCATCCTTCTCGTCGAAGACGATCGGTTCTTGCGGCGGGCGTGCGAAGCAGGCCTCGAGCGACAGGGCTTCACTCTGATCACGGCGGCCGACGGAGAAGAAGGACTGCGCCTCGCGCGCACCCCCCGACCTGATCCTCCTCGACATACTCATGCCGAAAATGTCTGGAATCGAGGTCCTTCGTGCGCTCAAGGCCGATGAAGGCACTCGGAACATTCCGGTGCTCGTGCTTTCGAACTCGTCTCAAGGAGGCTTCCATGCAGCAAGCGATGACGCTGGGGGCCATCGGGTACCTCGTGAAAGCCAATCTGTCGCTCGATCAGTTGGGCGATCGCGTGGCGAAGCTGCTGGAGGTCTGATCGATGGCGCAGGAGGCACGTCGCATTGTGCTGGCAGAGGATGACCGGTCTCTGCGAAGGTTGCAGAGACGACGCTGCGCCGGCACGGCTTCACCGTATTGACTGTGAAGAAACCGAGGACTGAAATGCCGATCCACGAGCCACTCATCCGAATGACCCCGGTTCGCTTCATCGCCGCGCTGCTGGCGATCGTCTTCGCCACGGAGGCCGCCATCATGTTGGTTCTGCCGGTGATGGTCTCGACGCCCTTAAGTAGACCGGTCGCCGCGGGCGTTGACGCGTCTCTGCTGGTCGTGATCCTGGCGCCGGTCGTCTGGTGGATGATTATCCGCCCCATGCAAAGCAGTGCCGTCAGCGAACAACAGCGGGCCACCCGTCTTGTCGCGATTCTGGAAGCCACGCCCGATCTTGTGAGCATCGCCGACCTGGAGGGGCGGTTGGTCTACTTGAACCGCGCAGGTCGAAAGATGCTCGGCATAGACGAGCTGGCGGATCTCACCAGATACAACCTTCGGGAGTTTCACGACGCTGCCGATGTCCAGGTTGTCTTGACCGAGGGGATTCCGACAGCGATGCGAGATGGTGCCTGGAGCGGCGAGACGGAAATAGTGCCACTGGATGGGCGCGCGATTGCCGTTTCACAAGTCATTCTGGCCCACAAAGCGCCGAATGGGTCAGTGGCGTTCTTGTCCACCGTCGCGCGCGACATCACTGAGCCCAAGCGGGCGGAAGAATCGGTGAGGAAGAGTGAGGCCCGTTACCGGGCCGTGGCCGAGTCTGCCAGCGTGGCCATTATCACGGTCGACAGCGAGGGGAACATCGTGGGCTGGAATCCCGCGGCTGAGAGCATCTTCGGCTACACGGCAGCGGAAATCATCGGTCAGCCGTTGACCTTGCTGATGCCGCATCGATACCGCGAACGGCATCTCTCGCGTATGAACCGCATTCGGTCCGGCGAAGAGCCAGACCTCCCCGACACGACGGTTGAGCTGGCGGGGCTGCGCAAGAACCAGATCGAGTTTCCGCTGGAGCTCTCAGTGGCGCGCTGGGAGACCGCCTCCGAAGGCTGGTTCGTCAACTTCATCATTCGCGAGATCACGCAGCGCAAGCAGACCGAGGAAGCCCTGCGCCGTTCACTCGACCTGCTCGACCAAACCGGGCAGGTGGCGAAGGTCGGCGGCTGGGAATTGGATCTGGACACGCAGACCCTCACCTGGACCGGGCAGGTTTATCGCATCCATGAGGTCGATCCCGCCATCAAGCCGACGGTTGCCGAGGCGATCCAGTTCTACGCCCCTGAAGCGCGGCCGGTCATCACCGCCGCCGTACAGGCCGCCATCGACGCGGGCACCCCGTTTGATCTTGCACTCCCGCTGATTACCGCGCAGGGCCGGCACATCTGGGTGCGCGCCCTGGGAGCCGCCGAGCGCCGGGACGGGCAGACGACTCGCCTGTATGGCACGTTTCAGGACATCACCGAGCACAGGGTGGCGAACGAGTCCCGGCGCCTCCAAAGCGCCGCGCTGAATGCCGCCGCGGATGCCATCCTCATCACCGACCGCGCAGGCGTCATCGAGTGGGTCAACCCGGCGTTCACCCGGCTCACCGGGTACACGGCCGAAGACGCCCTCGGCAAGAACCCCCGGGACCTGGTCAAGTCGGGCAAACATGCCCCGGCGTTTTATAAAGAATTGTGGGAGACCCTCCTCGCCGGACGAACGTGGGACGGCGAGATGATTAATCGCCGGAAAGACGGCAGTCTGTATACCGAGGAGCAAACCATAACCCCGATCCGGGATGCGTCCGGCGCCATCACGCACTTCGTCGCGATCAAGAAAGACATGACCGAGCGCGTGCAGCTCGAGGCCCAGTTCCGTCAGGCGCAGAAAATGGAAGGTGTGGGGCAGCTCGCCAGCGGCATCGCGCACGACTTCAACAACCTGCTCACCGTGATCAACGGGACGTCGGATCTCGTGCTGGCGCAGGTGAGTCAAGGCGATCCGGTGCACGCGGATGTGCAGGAGATTCTCCACGCCGGGGAGCGAGCCGCGGCGTTGACCCGCCAGCTGCTGGCCTTCAGCCGCCAGCAGATCTTGGAGTCCCGGGTGGTGAGCCTCAACACGCTGGTGGGGGGGATGGAGAGTCTGCTCCGGCGTGTACTCGGCGAGGACATCGACCTGGTGGTCGTGCCGGCACCAGGTGTGGGTCACGTCAAGGTGGACCCTGGACAAATCGAGCAAGTGATTACCAATTTGGCCGTGAATGCGCGCGACGCCATGCCGCAGGGCGGCCGGCTGACCATCGAGACGCAGACCGTCACGACCGACAGGGCCTACGCTCGCCAGCTCGGTATGACCATGCCGCCCGGATCTTACGTACTGCTGGTCGTGAGCGACTCCGGCGCCGGCATGGACGAGGCCACGCGCGCGCGCGTCTTCGAGCCGTTTTTCACCACCAAGGGGCCGGGCAAGGGCACGGGGCTGGGGCTGTCGACCGTGTACGGCATCGTCAAGCAAAGCCACGGGTTCATCTGGGTCTATAGCGAGGTCGGCCAGGGGACCAGCTTCAAGATCTACCTACCACGGGTGACCGAGGTCGCGGACACCGACCACCCAACGCCGACCGTGGTGTCCAGTTCCGGCGCCGGCACGGAAACCATCCTCCTCGCGGAAGATAACGCGGGGCTCCGCAAGCTGGTGACCCGTGTGCTTGTACCCGCGGGCTATACCGTGCTCGAAGCGGCCACAGGCGACGAGGCGCTGCGCCTGGTGGAGCGGCATGAAGCACCGGTGCACTTGCTGCTCAGCGACGTCGTGATGCCCGGCCTGAGCGGACGGCAGCTCGCGGAGCAGCTCGCGCAGACGCGTCCGGGGATGAAGGTGCTCTACATGTCCGGTTACACGAACGACACCATCGTGCGACACGGGGTGTTGGAGGCACAGATGCCCTTCCTCAACAAGCCGTTCACGGCGGCGGCGTTGCTCCGAAAGGTCCGGGAGGTGCTGGATTCGACCCCTGCTCGCTCGGACGATCCAAGACGCTGAAGTGAAATGAAATCAGAACGACGACACAACTTCATCGCTGGGTTCGTGGCGGTGCTGGCGCTGCTCGGCGTCGTGGCGTCGTCCGATTGGCGTTACGTCGTCCGCACGCGGGCGACAGCGGAACGCGTGGATCAGGCACAACAGGTGCGAGTCGAACTTGCCCGTGTGCTCTCGCAGACAGTGGACATCGAAACCGGCGCGCGTGGCTTCGTGGTGACCGGCGAGCCGGCCTATCTCGAGGTCGCGCTCGTGGCCGCCGAGGCGGCGGCCACGGCAAAGAGCCAGTTCCTCGCTTGCATGAGCCACAAGCTCCGGACCCCCCTCAACGCCGTCATCGGGATGACCCAACTCCTGCTGGACACGCCCCTGTCCGAACAGCAGACGGAGTTCGCCCGGATGAGCAACATGGGCGGAGAGACCCTCCTCACGCTTATCAACGACATCCTCGATTACTCGAAGCTGGAGGCCGGCAAGATGGAGTTGGAGTTCTCCAGCCTCGACCTCCTGCGCAGGGCCGAGGATTGCGCCAAGCTCGGTTGGCGAGATTCGAGACCGCGAGACGGCCGAAATCGCGGTGCGGGCGGCGCTCGTTGGCCGACTGCTCATTTCGACGCTCCACACCAACGATTCGACGACGTCTATTCCGCGTCTGATCGACATCGGCGTCGAACCTTACCTGCTCGCGTCCACGTTGACGCTCGTTGTCGCGCAGCGTCTGGTGCGCCGAATCTGCACGAGCTGCCGCCAGAGCGTCCCGCTCGAGGAGATCTTGTCCGAGGCCGTTCTTCGCCGACCGGAGTTCGCCTCGTCACTTGCCGCACTCCAGCAGAGCGGCCTCGTGGCAGGAGCGGGGAGCAAGGCGGACAACATCCGGCTTTCCCGCGGCAGCGGGTGCCCTCGCTGCGGCGGCACCGGGTACTGCGGGCGGATTGGCATTTGTGAACTGTTCGAGGTCGATGCCGAAATCCGTCCGATGATCTCCAAACACTCGGACGCGGCGCTCATCCGCGGCACCGCCATCCGCCAGGGCATGCGCACGATGTTCCAGGACGGGCTGGAGAAGGCCTTGGTCTGTGAAACGACGATCGAGGAGCTTGTTCGCGCGACCGCCTGACACTGGGCGTTCAGTCGCTCGGGCGCACCCCATCCTGCGTGATGGGTGCGTGCGAGCTCGGCGGCACGGCCAGGACGACGGCATCCGTGTGCCGGATGACTTCGTATGAGATCGCGCCTGGCTCCATCCGCTGTTCCTGGCGTTCGAGTCCCATGATGATAAGACCCGCGTTTTCTCCGCGCGCCACGTCGACGATTCCTTGCGCGATGGTTCCCCCGGTCGCCGACGCTACAGCCGTCGCGTTCGGAAGATTATGACGCTTCGCCAGGTCGCTCAGTTGAGAGGCGTCCGCCGCGCGTTCTCCGGGACGCTGGACGTGGAGGAGCAGGAGCTGATCGTGAGAGGCGCGTCTCAGTCGGGCGGCCACGCGGAGTTGATTCGGATCAACCCGATCAGGATCCACTGGGACGAGGATGCGGCCAAGGTGAAAGACGGGCCGCGTCGCCTCCAGCGACACGAGCTCCGTTTCGAACGGCGGGATGACCATGACGGGCACCTGCGAGTGCCGGAGCACGCTGTGCGCGACGGACCCGACAATGGCCTCTTGGAGCCGGCCGCGGCCGCGCGTGCCGGCGACGACGAGATCGGCGTTCGGGGGAGTTCCGGCTCGAAGAATCTCTTGAGCGGGATTGCCGAAGGCCACGACAAAATCCAGGAGCGGCAGATACGGAAGACCGGACGGGATGGTTCGCCTTACGAAGTCTTCGAGGGCCTGTCTCTTCATCGCTGAGGTTGGGACGTCAGCCTGATGGCTTGATGTCTGGTCGACGGTCAGCACCCGCAAGTGGCCGTTCGGCTGCGCAAATGCAACGGAGTTGTAGAGGGTGGCTGTTGAACGATGTAGCAGCTCGACAGCGCACAAGACCTTCTCGAAAAAGCAAGAGTGTGGCTTCACTGGTAGGTCTCTCTTCGGACTAACTTGCCCTGTTTCTCGGCACCGTCTGCTCTATCGGCACATGCCTGGCTGCTCTGTAAGCGGCACTGAGGTGAGAATCTGGATGCCCCCCTCGCCGGAACAGCAGAAATGCAGCGATTTGGCAGCTGATTATGACGAGGAAGCTCTTCTCCTGCTTCACCGCGGTCGCCGCCGCGAGTAGCGCCGCGGGCCCAGAGGCAGAATGAAGGACCAGCGGATCGACGGCGAGACTGCCCAGAATGCAGCGGCTCCTGCGCCGATCGTTGTGGCAGCCGTAACCCCGAGCCACACAGCGGCGATGCGGCCTTGCTCTCGTTTCGCACGCGCGCCGCGCCTGCCGAGCAGCACCACAACCGGCTCATGCGCGAGGAACCCGGAGACCACGGCAAGGCCGAGGAGCACGGCAGGCGTACTCACGCCCGCAACGGCAAACGACGTGACGAGCGGCAAGGCCAGCTGGCCGTACGCGCCATGTTCCTTCGGAAGCAGTGACATTCTCGATCAGGCACGACGGGCCGCGAGCTGTCGCAGGAGCCCGATCATCGTGAGCGACCATGCCGCGAGCGAGATATACAGAAAAACGCGCGGGATGATCATCAGGAGGGATTCACAGGAGGCGCAGTCAGCTCGACGTGACGCGCTTTCGCGAACTCCCGCCGCAGCTCGCCACCTACGTCCGGGTGCGCAATGCCAATGAGCGCTTCAGCCCGCTGCCGCAGTGTCAGTCCGAAGAGGTTCACCGCGCCGTACTCGGTCACCACCCAATGCACGTTGGCCGCGTGTCGTCACCACGCCGGCTCCCGGCCTGATCGAGGAGACGATTCGCGAGATCTGGCCGCCGGCCGTGGTCGAGGGCAGAGCGATGATCGGCTTGCCTCCAGGAGACAGAGCCGCGCCTCGGATGAAGTCCATCTGTCCGCCGATGCCCGAGCAGATGCGGAACCCGATCGAGTCGGCCACGACTGGTCCCGATAGATCGATCTCCAGAGCCGAGTTGATGGCGACGACCTTCTCGTTTTTCCTGATGCGCGCCGTGTCGTTCGTCCGATCGCACGGATGGAACTCAACGAAGGGGTTGTTGTCGACGAAGCGGTAGAGCCGTTCGGTTCCGAAGACCAAGCTCGTGACGATGCGTCCCTGGTGCACCTGCTTCCGCCTGTTCGTGATCACTCCGGCTTCGACAAATCGACGATGCCATCGGAGAACATCCCGGTGTGGACGCCAAGATCGTGCTTATCGCGGAGCTTCCTCAGCACGGCATCCGGCGGGCAACCTTCGGGTGCGCAGACTTTTGTTCGCGAACTGACTTTTGTCAAGCTGCCGCATTCGCAACTCCGTTGCCGCGGCGGACAGCCTTCAATGTCCTTGCCTGGCCGGAGCTCGCGCCTGGCTGGCATGACCGCTGGCTTGCAACGGCTTGAGGAACTGACGCTGCCGTGGCGACGGCTGGCAGCCGTGCTGACTGCGGCGGGATTCGCTCTGGTGCTTGATCAGATCAAGGTGCCGATCATGTCTCAGTGCCCCACACCACCACCGTGGCCCCTGCACGGTCTACGCGTACATCGGCCGGCCGCCGTTAAGCGCCATCCAGCCCCGAACAATCCGGTAGATGAACCAGATGCTCACGAAGGCGATGGGCAGCCACGCGATCAGGATGCCGATCCCAAGCGTCACCAGGACAAAGAGAACGCAGAGCGTGATCCACAGCAGTCCGAACCAGAACGTCCGGATTTGCCATCGAAAGTGCGACTCCAGCCGCGCGCCTCGCCCCGCTTCACGTAATTCAGAATGATCGCGATGATCGACGGCCAGCCGGTCAGGAAGGCGCCGACCACCGTCGCGGCGCCGATGATGCCGGTGAGCAAGCTGAACGCGTGCAGCGCATAGATGGCCTGCGTCCAGCTCGTGAGCGAACTTGGCGGGCGCTCCATCTCTGGCCTCCTGTTCGTGATGCCGCTTCGGTCCGCCTTGCTTCGGGCCGTGTCAACGACTTTGAGACAACCTGATTCAGCATTTACTGTAGCGACTCCACGGTGTGAACGCGCGCGGTCGATTGCTTCTCGATGATGACGTGTGACCCGTTGATGACCCCAGGCTGTGG
>Ga0209514_10007875_pt1 | contig 12404 bp, 10 predicted proteins | sample Subgrocontami58m_FD_187452 | JGI IMG/M metagenome (GOLD analysis project Ga0209514, IMG submission 187452) | Subsurface groundwater microbial communities from S. Glens Falls, New York, USA - GMW37 contaminated, 5.8 m (SPAdes) (version 3) | ecosystem: Environmental > Aquatic > Deep subsurface >...
GGGGGGAAAGGAAGCATTAGCGAAACTGCTTGAGATTGACCCCGGGGTCAAAGCGATTGTATCCAGCGGTTATTCCAACGACCCGATAATGGCTGACTACAGGAAACTTGGCTTCAGCGCTGTAATCGCCAAGCCCTACAGGATTACAGATGTAGAGGAGATTCTCAGTCGGCTGCTAACAGCAAAGAAGTGAAAGATAGGCAACAAAATGGGTCCCGATGCGGGCCCCATTTGTTAACGCAATAAACAGAACTCTGTTCACCTCTGTAGCTGTGCCAGCGCCTGTTTCGCCATTTCAGTCAGGAACGGTTCTTTCGATAAACTAATATTCAGCCAGGAGTCATACCCGTCATTGACAAAGCTAATATTATCACACTAAAGAAAACAAATTTACTAATTTTCCACCCAGATATAATCTTAAGCACGGGAATACCTTTTTAGCGATTGTCTGGCTGAAGCGCGTGGCGGTCATCTGCAAGTCGTAGTTTGAACATCCCTGCCAAATGTGCCATTAAACCCCGGATATACGCACCACTTTCGTCAAATGACCTTCTTCACAGCATACAAACCGAACTTGACAACGCTTCTTTACAAGCTTATCATGGCATCTCAACCGCGTCGTAAGTAAAATATATGCGTTGGAGGCAGCCGTGGTGGCGAATAATATAAATCCAAAGATCGAAGTTGCTGAAAATGTAGACCCATCACCAGCAGTTCCCTTTCAGCGTAAATACCGTACTGACTTCTGGACGCGTAAGCGTGAAATTCCCACCTACAATGTGGTAGGGAAATTGGAACGCTTCGATATGAGGGATATCCTTAATTATAGGGCAGCTTTGACTCCAGGGACAGAACGCTATCGGGATTACTACAGCCGACACCCGGAACGGGAGGAGAAAGACAAGAAATTCAGAATGTTCCCCTCTGCTCAAGCCAGAGAGAAACGAAGGCACAGCTTATTTAAAGACGAGCCATTGGCGCTAGCGCTGAGCAACGCGTGCAAAGTGGCTTATCTTTTGGGGACATCCGGTAATGGGCCAGTTGCTGAGCAAAAGGTAGATTTAGACCCACAGACAGCGGCCATGAATATCAAAGGCGTAGCTCGCTATTTGGGAGCTGATTTGGTTGGTATTTGCGAACTCAATCCAGCCTGGGTCTACAGCTATTGCGGAACCGATGACATACCAGGCTTACAATGGGGAGACCCCATCCAATTTCCGCACCGGTATGCTATCGCTATTGCCGCAGCCCACAATTTCGAGATGCTTTTATCCGGCCGGGGTATCGGTCTTACGACAACCATCGAGACGAATGAAGTCGCCTTCAGCAAGACAGCCGTGCCCGCTCTTCGTTTGGCCTCTTATATCCGAGCCCTGGGCTATCCGGCGGAAGCACATATTTTGGCTGGCAAGGTCAACTCTGTTGCGGTAGCCGTGGATGCCGGACTGGGTGAGGTTGGGCGAAATGGGCTTCTCATAACCAGGGAATATGGCCCGGCGGTGCGCATTAACATTGTGACCACTGACCTGCCCATGGCGGTGGATAAGCCGGTGGACATAGGGGTACAAGACTTTTGCGCCAGATGTTTCAAGTGCGCCGATACTTGCTCTTCAGGCTCGATATCCCGGAGAGATAAAGATGTTGTCCGTGGAGTAAAACTCTGGCCCGTGGATAGCGATCTCTGCTATCAGTTGAGAACATCTCAGGGAGGAGAACCTGTTTGTTTTAACTGCCTTAGCGCCTGTCCCTGGACAAAGCCTCACAATTTCATCCATCAGTCTGCTGTCTGGCTGGCAGCGCGCTTCTCCCTGGCACGCACTGCTTTGATATGGATGGACGATGTCCTCTATGGAAGAAAACCCCGTCAACACCCTTTACCTGACTGGCTGGAATCGGACAGCCAAAAACGCAACTTTAAGGAGCGTCTCTCCATTTTCCTGCATAAAATATAGCCTGTATAAAGTGACCTGCCCCCAATAGTTGTACCACTTCTTAAGTCGTCGCTGTAGTCAAAATAGCCTCAGTCGCCGGAGACCGATATCGGAGGGCGCATTCTACTTGCTATTCCCGATTACCTGGCAGGAGTAGGCATCGGCGGCAGTCCGGGAATTGCCGGGAACGAATCGCCATTTAGACCGGCGCTGTTTATCGCCGCTTCTAGCAGGCTTGACTTCCCAATTCGGAGTGCATATTATAAGTGCTTGGAAAGCCGATTGTTTTAAGGATGCATCAAGATAGGAGACAATCTGTGAAAAATATCGAATTCTCAGTCAAAGGCAATACTCTTACTATTATAGTGGACCTCACCAAAGAGTTCGGCCCATCTTCTTCAGGCAAGACTATCATCATCGCATCCACCGAGGGTAATTTCCCGTTACCGGGGCGAAGTGAAGTGGTTGGTCTCAACGTATACCGGAAGAAATGACAACAAGTGACTCAATCAGGCAACCGGTTGTAGGGGCACAAGGCCTTTATGACGTCTGATTGGTATTTGTACCTGATAAGATGCCGCGATGGGAGCCTATATACCGGGATCTCGATTGACGTTGATCGCCGGTTAGTTCAGCACCAGAACGAAGGCGGTACCGGATCAAAATACCTGAAAGGTAGGGGACCGCTGACTTTGGTGTTCCAGAAGAGGTTGGGAAGAAAAAACCTGGCGTTGAAGGTAGAAAGTAAAGTCAAGAAACTGTCAAAGGCGAGGAAGGAAAAACTGATCGGGGTCCCTGGATATATTGAGGAAATAGTGATACGGGCTAGTGAGTTAACTCCTGAGCACGATGTCAACAATCAGTGATAAGATAATAGGAAATTAGAAGGGGTAACAAACCGGCAAATTAAAAAGATAGAGGTGAGTTCCTTTAGCTTAGAACATTATCATGATAATTCTGGCTTAATAGTGGTCATTTACCGGAAGAAGCTACTCAACCAGTCGACCATTACGTGTCACATTTTGGCTTGAATTCACTTATCGCAATATGTTTTCCACGACAATGGTTACCTTGTAGTCCCCCCTGGGGATAGAGGTTGTAGATTGCGGGTATGGTAACAATTCGAGCACCTTTACCTCCAGGTTACTGAATTGCCTTGATGTCTCTTTCCCTGATTCTACAACCAATATAAGTTCTGTGGATTTACCATTCGAGTCAACACCTGATAGCGCCACTGTAGCATCTCCCGCCCTGATGCAAACGACATCTTTGGGACACCGGGAATCGTTTGTTACCTCTCGAAAGTGAAGGGCAGCGGTGCTGTTTTTCTGTGTAATTTCGACATATTCACCAACCTTCAGCGAAAAATTCTCACCCACGTTTACTCTACTCGGCCCTTCGGAGTCATACGGAGTTGGAGTGGGTTTGGTTGGTTTTTCCAGTGTAGTAACCCCGCATGCTATATTTGTCAGCACAACTATTGTTACTACCAACCATACAAATAAGTGTTTCATAAAAATTATCCTCCTGTTCGGATACATCAAAAACCCTGTTTTGCAGATGCCTAATACAAACGCATTTAATTTTGATGCATGACGATTAAAATAATGTACTCCGTCATTGCGAGTGAAACGAAGCAATCTCATCACCTTGAAGCTGATTACTCATCCAAAAGCGGAAATTATGCGGCATTACTTATTACATCGGTATTAGTCTATAATAACAGCTTGCATCGCAACATTTTTCGACATATGTTTTTCGTATTCACCGGGCGATAAAGGTTTTAATTACATTATTTACCTTCACAGTATAAGTTTTCCCTGCCCCAAAGTCTGTTCCTAACTCAACTGTATTTTCAACCATGCCATAGACTTGGGCACATGCCATATTCCGGTTATCAGGTATCAAATTAAAAACCTCCATTTGTATATTCTCGGCACTCCGCTTCCATTCCAGATGACCAAATTTACTACAGCTATCCGGAAGCCCGGATTTCACCAGGACGGCATATTGGGGAGGGCTTGATTCCCTTATCAAAATTTCAACCCCGTCAATGGGCGCAAGGCTTTCGGAGTTTCGTATCGGGGATGTGGGAGATTTTGGTGAAACCGCTCCGCCAGGGGAACGGATGCCGGTATCTATATCTATTTGCACAGTAGTAGTCTTTTCAGGTTCAACAACAGTATTGACTGGTAATGCCCGTGAGCAGCCCATGAAAGTACACTCTGAGAGTTCAATAGAATATACCCCGGCAGGTACTGTTGCATTAAAATTGCCATCGGGTTGCAACGGCAAGCGAGTAATTTCTCTATTGCCTTGCTTAAGTAGCAATACCCTGGAGCTATATACCTCACCGATCGGATTGGAACATGGCTCGACGGGACAAAGAGGCCCTATGGTTACTGACCCATTGAGAACGCCACTCAGCTTATCAGGTGGAGCACTGCCGCCCGGTGTACAGCCTACAGTGACAATTAATAAAATAGACAGCCAAATAAAGGGTAACACCCATATTCTCATGATTCAACCTTCCTCCAAAATAACAAAATAATCACTCTCATAATATTATGACGACCCGCAGAGACAAAAGGTTCCGCGTAGAGCTTTTTACTTTCGAAGGTAAAAGCCTTCGAATGATATTGAGCAAGAATATCCGGAATATCTGGCGTAGTGTTTAACTTTGGTGTATTATTCATCTCGCTGACGTGAATAAAATACCGAATAACATCCCTTCCATTTTACCCCCCAGCCGACGTAAAGAGCCTATCTTTAGCCGTAATTTTTTATTGCTGGCTCTGGCTAATCTGTCCACTTTTGGCTCCTTCCACGTATTGTTGGCTACGTTACCTATATATCTTCAAGCGGTTGGGGGTAAGGAGTCGGAAATCGGCCTGGTAATGGGTGTGTTCGCTATTACAGCTCTCCTGGCCCGCCCCTTCGCAGGCAAAGCCTCCGACATATTTGGCAAGAAGATGTTTATGATTATGGGTGGCATCGGGATGGCATTGGCGCCGCTTCTTTACATTTATAGTATCTCTGTGCTACCCATGATTGGCGTCAGGCTGCTTCATGGAGTAGCCTTTGGCATTATCAGCACCGCTGTTGGAGCTTTAGTTGCGGATATCGTTCCCGCCTCACGGCGTGGAGAGGCAGTGGGGTATTTTGGTATGTCTAACAACGTCGCTATGGCAGCAGGGCCGGCGCTAGGCATAGTTGTGATGCAAGTATGGGGGTTCACCAACCTTTTCTTCGTGTCGGCCGGTGTAGGCTTATTGTCATTGATTTTTTCACTGCCTGTAAAAGAACCCGCCCGGCAACCCAGGCCAACATCCGCAACCAGGTCGCCACTTATCGCGCGGTCTGCGCTCCTCCCGGCATCTGTCTTATTCTGTTATGCTCTTACATTCGGGTCTGTTATTACCTTCCTGCCATTGTTTGTGGTGAACAGAGGTCTCAGCAATCCGGGGCTGTTTTTTACCGTCCAGGCGCTGACCGTTTTAACCGTCCGAAGCTTCACCGGGAGGCTCTCTGACCGAATAGGACGAAGAGCGGTTGCCCTTCCGGGTCTGATATTCTGTACAATCAGCTTGGTCCTGATATCTCAAGTGACTTCAACGTGGTTATTTTTATTAGCGGCGGTTCTATTTGCGCTTGCATTCTCCTGTGTCCAACCTCCTATGGCCGCACTGGTGATTGACCGGGTTAAACCGGAGATGCGGGGCGCTGCTATGGGTACGTTCATATCGGCGATGGATGCGGGGATAGGTAGCGGAGCTTTCTTATGGGGAACCGTAGCCGGAGCTGTTGGCTACTCCAGGATGTACTTGATAGCCAGCGCAGTGCCTGTTTTAGCCATCGGGCTGTTCCTATGGGTAAGCGGAGTTAAAAAGAAAGAGGCGACTTCCTGAACCGATATTTGGACACCAGAAAAAATAGTTTTATTCACATTAAAAACTGGAGGTATTCTTTGCCCTACAACTTAGAAATAGAAAAAAGAATCGGGGAAATTATCGCCTCATGGCCGTATCTACAAAAGAGAAAAATGTTTGGCGGCATCTGTTACCTTTTTAAAGGCAACATGTGCTTTGGAATCTATAAGGACTATCTCATCGTACGAACCGGACCGGATCTTTCTATTACGTTACTAAAAGAAAAATACGTTGTCCCATTCGATATTACCGGTAAAGCAATGAAAGGCTGGATCATGGTCCGGGAGCAAGGTTTTTCTTCCTCTGTAAAATTATCTCATTGGCTTCAAATCGGTAGAGAATACGCAGCTTCTCTGCCGCCCAAATGAAGGTACAAGCATTATTTAGCCTCGACAAAAACACTCCTCCGGGAAATGAACAGGGAAAGACGGGGACGCTGGAAATAAGTTGTTTTCGGTGATACAATCAGAGGCACATTTTAGTCTTTAAGGTAATCTTTGTACGGGTTTAAGAATCATCGGTTTGTCTGGTAACGGACAGGATTGAGGCATAACTGACTGCGGGCATTCTATTTGCGATTCTGGCGGCAATCAGCTTTGGGGTAGCCAGGGTTTTTGCCGGTGTTGGGCTTCCAATCATGAAGCCTTTGCATGGCAGTATTGTGTCCCTGATAGTTAGCTGGCTGTTGGCGATGGTCATCTGTTTAATATTACAGTTTAAAGCCCTGACCTCGCTAACTCTGGTTAATATAGGTTGGCTTGCTATCACCGGACTGCTCAGTTTCGCGCTGGGGCGGGGTTTCTCCTTTCTGGGTATAAAGTATATTGGCGTCTCCAGGTCTATAACTATCTATGCCTCCTATCCGGTGTTTACCATAGCTCTGGCCCTTCCTTTACTTGGAGAAAAGGTTAGCGTACCCCTGATAATAGGCGTTCTGCTGATTATAGGCGGTATAACCTTGCTGGTAAGCGAACCGGAGACAGAAAAAAAGGTTACAACAGGCGTTAACCGGCTACTTGGGATCGGATTTTCTCTGGCATCGGCTATGAGTTACGGGGCCAATATGGTATTAATAAGATGGATTGTTACCAGTAAGGTGAATCCCGTTGTGGCAACTACCGTTTCAATTTTCTTCGGTATGCTGATATTAATGGCAACCTCAGGCAGACACCTCACCGATAGTATCAAAAGCAGCCGCCGGGCTACAGCTTTTTTTGCCTTTTCCGGTGTAGCCATGACCATAGGCTCTGTTGCCAGCTACACATCTCTTAGCCTGGCGCCTGCAGTATTGGTCTCGTCGCTGGGCGCCACCAGCCCTTTGTTTGCTATTCTGGGGACGTACCTCTTCCTGCAAAAGCTGGAGAAGGTAACCTACCAGGTTGTGATAGGTAGCTTAATGGTGGTAGGAGGAGGGGTACTGGTAACTATGGGGTAGAAGCCGTGGCAGTAATCCCTCAAAACTGGCGCAGTCTTTTCAAAGCCTCAATTTTATCCTGTCCCGCATTCATTATCGCCCGGATTCCCGTTTTCACGGGAATGATACCTTTGGCTGGAGGCGACTGTCATTCCTTCGAAAATAGCTGTCCAATTTTCCTCTCTCTCTATGGGAGAGGAACGGAAAGGTGTCCGATGATGTCCCGCTTATCGGGACTCATCGAGACTCCGTAAAGGTGAAACACTTTCGGAGAGGGTTATGAAAATCTAATTCTGCCAAAAATCTCACCCCTCTCTAAATCTCTCCCCCGATGGGGCGAGAGGGTTTGTGCACTATTTTCATCCTTCGTGGTGCCCGGTTAAGAAACTCACTTTATCACGCAATTTTGATACAACATCAATTATTTCAGATACGTTCACAAACAGGTAGCCATATTTAGTAAGTGAGTAAAATCACAAAATTGACAAAACGATGTTTAACTGAGATAATCTCACCCAATATATATTAACAAACTCATTTTACGGGCTGGCGTATTACTGGCTATTCGATAGAATGTCGGTCGAAAGGTTAAAGTATGGTTCATACGGTAATCAACCTCTAACAGGGAAATAAGTATTCAGGAGGGTAACCGTGAAAAAATGGATATTATCAACCGTTTTTATCCTGATAGCTCTGGTAACTGCCTGCGGCACCGGAGCTACGCCCGCTCCTGCACCAACCTCTGCGGCAAACCCAACAACAGTAGCCCCGGCTAACCAGGTTGCTCCAAAACCTGCTATTGAGGACCCCGCCTGGGACTTGATAGTGCAGGCAGCCAAAAAAGAAGGAATGCTAACCCATTATTCATTCAACCTTGTCGGTGATGCCGGATTAGCTATGCAACGGGCTTTTGAAGCGAAGTATGGCATAAAATTAGAAATCATCACAGGACGGGGGGCAGAGTTCCTGGAGCGGGTGAAGACTGAGACTAGAATAGGGCAAAGGGTTGCAGATACGACCGAAGGCAGCGCCCTCCATGTTAAGAACATGAAGCTAGAGGGGCTGACATTAAATGTAACCGGTGACCTGCCAGTCCTGCGGGATAAAGATGTCTGGATAGCGGATATTTATGGGATAGATCCCAAGGATAAACATATTCTGGCATTTAACTTCTCTGTATATACCCCTTATATCAATACAAAGATAATCAAACCCGGAGAGGAGCCAAAGGTATGGAGAGATTTCCTTGATCCTAAATGGAAAAGTAAGATAGTGGCTACAGACCCGCTTGTCAGCGGGGGACTATATCAACTGTTTCTTCCTTTAATGCGTGAGAAGCTGATAGATGATAAATATCTGGCAGACCTGGGCAAGCAGGACATGAGGTTCTCCGCCGCCCTGCCGGATGAGGCAGGAATACTCGCCCGGGGTGAACGCCCCCTGTCGCTCCGCGGTGTGGATATAGTGTATGCCCGGTTTATCCAGGAGGGAGCTCCCATAAAGGCCATATCGATGAAGGATGGGACAGTATTGTCGGTAGTTACAATCGCAGCTTTCAAAGGAGCGCCCCACCCCAATGCCTCTAAGGTCTTTATAAACTGGTTTTTATCTGCTGAGGGGCAGGATGTATACTCAAAGGTTGCCAGTGTGGCGCCCATCCGTAAGGATGTCAAAAATTATTTGCCTGAAAACGGACGGGTCAACCCCGAACGTCCTGTTCTCCTGACGAACGAGGATAATGAGGAAGCCACCAGATATTTCAGGGAACGTTATCTCGAGAAATTATGGAAGTCGTAATAGACCCGATAGTAGTAGAGGCAATTCGCGAATTGCCTCTACTTAAGATTTATTAGTGGGTACATGAACCTGTTGGGATTTTGACCGCAGTATGCGACGATACTTTTAGCGGCCCCGATGTATCGGGGCCGCTAAAATATTCCCCCCATGGTTATACGATTAAACATCTCCGAATTTAAAACTTCATTCCAGAGGCGTTAATGTAAGCAGTTTTTTGGCAATATCGGGGTATTTGGCAATAAACAGTAACTCATCCTCAACCAGCGGCTTCTGAGCCTCCACATTGGCATATCTTACCAGTTCCAGGATTTTCTCAGCTTCGGCGGCATCTTTGAAAGGTACTGCCATCTTACCCATAATGTGAGTAAATCCCGAAACACCGCTATATTCTCCGGAGCATATCTCACGGCCTGTTTCCACCACCTCTGCTTCCCCTCTCCCCAGTTCGGCAAAATCATACAGCTCGTAGTTTTGAGGGTCTTTCAACACCCCGTCGGCGTGAATTCCGGAAGCATGTGCAAAGGCGTTGGCGCCTACTCCGGGCTGATTGATGGGAATAGGGACTTTAAAAGCATAACTGGCGAATCTGGCTATCTTCCACGCTTTTAACAGATGAATCCGTCTTCCCAGTTGATATTTTTCTGCAAAATCTTTCGATTTGGTTACAGCCAAAATCACCGCCACCAGGTCAGCGTTGCCTGCTCTCTCCCCCATTCCGTTTACAGTGGTATTTATATAGGCATCCTGGCCACCGTCAATCGCGCCCTTGGCTCCAGCCAGGGAATTAGCGACAACCATACCCAGGTCGTTATGGCAATGTATTTCAATGGGAATTCCTACTTCTTTGGCCAGTATCCTGGCAGACTCGTAGATAGTAAATGGGGTATCATAACCCAGTGTATCGCAATATCTGAACCTATGGGCGCCGTGGTCCTTGGCAGCGTTGGCGAACTTGATGAGATAGTCTATATCCGTCCTGGAGGCATCCTCGGCATTGACGCCTATGCTTTCGATACCGCATCTGGCGGCTGTATCAACAGCCTCAACCATCATACCTATGATGTGGTCTTTGGTCTTTCTTCCCTGAAATTTACCATTAATCATCTGGGTCGATGTGGAAACAGAGAGATTAAGATGCCGTATATTTGGCACCAATTTAAACGAGGTTAACACATCTTCTGCGGTCGCCCGGATCCACCCACCCAGACGGATGGGTTTCAATACCCCCATCTCGGCTAACTCAGCGTTTGCCTGAAGATAGCGCGACTCGTGGCTGGTGGTAGGGAAACCAAACTCCGACTGGAAGACGCCGATCTCGTTAAGATAAAGGTTTATCATCGTCTTTTCCAACTTAGAAAGCCCCAGTTTGGCAGTCTGAACCCCGTCTCTGTTAGTGACATCTACGATATAGATCTTCCCAGTCAAGTTTCTTCCTCCTCCATTTTCCTGATTATTTATCAGAATGCCGTTAATAAATTTAAATTGTCTGTGAACTCGAATTCAGCAACGCTACATTGAAAATACAACTATATACACTATTTTACTATAATACCATTATGAAGGGAAAAAATAACCTCGTCCCAATAATTATTTTACGCTGAGACATACTGGCAACAACTTAAGTGGCTAATCCCGACCCATCCGCTCTACTTTAAAGTGGAGCTATCAGGTATGTAGTTCCACGACATCTCCATCTTGCAGGATATAATCCCGTTTTACCCTTTGTCCTTGAAACCTGCCGGAGCCCCAGAGCTCAGCATATTTTAGCGTTGCCCCAATGTCCTTGTGGACCGCTAAGGCAACATCCGCCACCGTGCTCCCTTTCTTAAGAACAAAAGGCCGGGTTATCTCGGCTTTCTGCCCCGGAATCTTGGTAAACACGCGGACGATATCCAGAGTCTGGAATATTGCCTTTCCCAGATCAAAGAGGCCAATCATTTTTGTGGCCGATACAGCGAGAACCGGCAATAAACTGCTATACATTCCACGGAGTATTCCGAAGGCAATGCCTGAGGGATCGAGGTCACACTTGTTGCCTATTATGATGGTTTTCTTCGGATAAATTGCTTCCACCGTCTCGCCTTTATCCAGACCTGCAATGCCTATCCTGAGTTTCAAAAGCTCCTGAGTTGTCATCTCCAACTGCTTTACCGGGTCCTGGGTAAGGTCAACCATGATAAGCATCAGGTCGGCATTCCTGATAACGCTATGGAGCCACGGCTGGGCATTCCGGTCATTGATAGCGGGTAAATCCACCAGTTGTATCTGGATGTTTTCAAACGTCATCATAGCTGGCGTAGCGATTTTAGTTGTGAAAGGGTAATCGCCTATTTCCAAAGATGCATTTGTAAGCGTAGCAACGAGCTGTGATTTACCAACGTTGGGAGCGCCCACAAGAGCTACCTGTCCTGCTCCTTCCTTTTTTATATAGTAACCCGGCCCTTTCCTCCCCGTTGTGGATTTCTTTTCAGCCTCCTCTAAGAGCCTGGCCATCCTTCCGTTAAGCTCCGCGCGGAGATGATCAGTGCCCTTGTGGTGAGGCATTGCGGCCAGCATTTCCTCCAGGGCCTCTATCTTCTCCCACGGAGTTGGTGCCCGTTGGAATCGTTTCTGAGCTTCAAAATATAGGGGTGGCAGGTTTGCCGGCATGGCGAACTTCTCTCCTTTATCACTTGCGAAAAGTTCACAATTACCTTGTTTAGCGATTCAACAATACAAGCATTATAATAGAACACCCCGGATGGGACAACCGCAGATTATTCTAAGGTTGACATTTGGCAGGTTAAAGAAAGATAATTCAGGCATGAGTGAAAGTAAGATATACAATCAATTGGCCGAAAGGTTGGGTTTGACCGGACCGAAGTTGTTGCCAGGATTGCATAGAGCGTTGCCAGCTTGATGCTATAGACATGCGCCGTATTGTTTCATCGAGAATCCTCAAGGCAGCCGCGACGCTGGAAAAATGCTTCAGATGTGGGGTTTGCGCCATCAAATGTGCCCCTGGCGCTTTGACACTGAAGCCGGTAAGGCTATCGGAACATATCCCCCAAACGAGCAGTTTGTATTAGTGAATGTTGTAAAATATCTGTGGCAAGGGGATGATTGGTTTTCCAAGCTTTAAGTAAGCAGTTTCAAACACAGGACAGTCTCACTCAACCGGTCACCTTGACCGGGTTGTTAAACTGCCTTTCTTCACCACAATGTATACATTGAAAGCCACTATGATCTACGTACAAGGTTCTGTTCTCTATCCAGTGGTGTGCTCCCGATGGTGAGTCTTTGCACTTCCAGACTTCTGACGTCAGATATTCCTGATAGGTGGACTTATAACGT